>Ga0080013_1002904_pt1 | contig 19104 bp, 14 predicted proteins | sample ETNvirenome_6_85_FD_69236 | JGI IMG/M metagenome (GOLD analysis project Ga0080013, IMG submission 69236) | Marine viral communities from the Pacific Ocean - ETNP_6_85 (SPADES assembly) (version 2) | ecosystem: Environmental > Aquatic > Marine > Oceanic | place: Pacific Ocean | collected 2013-06-19 | reverse complement strand
AAGTGGATTTACAGGTACTAGTTTTTCTATAACACCATTGACTGGTTTCGCTTTTGTAATGCCGTCTTGGATGTTACATAGTGTAGAACAAAATCTTACAGATAGAGATAGAATTTCAATAGCTATCAATTTTATAAGACATGACATAGAAGAAGCTCCTTATGGTTAATAATCCAAAAGCAGAATTATACCAAATGTTTCCTATACCATTGTATGTTACGAGATATGAAGGTGATACTACAGAAATAGTAGAATATTTATATAGTATTGAGTTGCATGAGCATAATCCAGGTTATGGTATGATTTCAAAAAATAGTTATATTATAGATAATCCAATATGTAAACCATTAGCAGAGTTTGTTCATAGATGTGTGACAGATTATGCTGTCAATTGTATGGCATTAGATGAAGAGTTAGTTTTTTCTCAAAGTTGGATTAGTGGAAAAGCTCAGCACACATCACATAAAGCACATTCTCACCCAAACACTATCATCGCAGCAGTTTTTTATTTTGATGCTGAAGAGGGTGATGCTCCAATATGTTTTAGTAAAGAAGTTAGGTCTATTAATAGAAGTTATTTAGAACCAACTTTAAGAAGTGATTATCAACAAAATATTTTTGCTCAAGACGAGGTTTATTACTATCCTAAAAGAAATGATTTGATAATATTTCCATCTTGGTTAATGCATGGTGTGCCACCAAACCCAAAACCCAGAATTAGAAAAGCTTTGGGTATAAATGTGATGACTAAAGGAACATTGGGAGATCGTGAAACAATAAGTGAATTGGATTATAAGAGATATGTATGAAAATAAATTAGATAATGGTTCAACTGTATTAGGACTATTCCCAACACCAATTTATACAGCTAATATACCACCAGAATTATCAGTTGCTGCTAATTTCTTTGATAAATTAGAACACGGAGATGGTGATAAAGTAATGGAATATGGTAGCCATTCCAATAACAGTTATGTTATGCATGAACCAGAGTGTAAGGAATTAGGTGAATGGATTATGTCTCACGTGAAAATATTTGGTACAGATATGCTAAAGTATGATTATGAAGAGTATGCTTTTTCACAGACTTGGGTTACTTGGAAAAATCCTGGACAATTTCATACCATTCATTCTCATCCTAATAGTTTAATTTCTGCTGTTTTCTTTTATGGGTATGTAGAAGAAGAAACACCAGCAATTACATTTCATAGGCCATCAGGTGGTATAAGTGCTTCATACCTACAACCAAAACATCAATCAGACAGAAGAGAGGCAGAGTTTAGTTGGGAAACATTTAATATTACTTTCCAACCAGGAATGTTATTGATTTTTCCATCCTATTTTATGCATTCTGTGCCAGTAAATGAAACAAATCATATAAGGAAGAGTTTGGCTATGAATATATTACCAAAAGGAAAAATTGGAGATGTGGGAAGTTTAACGGAGTTAATATTCGATAAGGTTATGTAATGGAAAAATATTTTGTTTGGCATGTTCAAGGCGGATTAGGTAAGAATGTAGCAGCAACATCTTTGTGCCAGGATATTAAAGCTACTTTTTCTGATAGAAAATTAATAATGGTTGTAAGTTGGCCAGAGGTGTTTTTAAATCACCCTAATATAGATAGAGTATATGCTCTTGGTCAATGTCCACACTTTTATGATGATTATATTCATCAAAAAGATACTATAGTATATAGACACGAACCATATAATCAAAGTGGTCATATTCATCGTAAAACTCATCTAATTCATAATTGGTGTGATTTGTTAGGTATAGAATATAAAGAACAGACACCGAAGGTTATTATAAATTACGCACAGCAACAATTAGTGAATATGTGGAATAGAGATAAACCAACTATGGTTTTACATACAAATGGTGGACCTATAGATGGTCAAAAATATCCTTATAATTGGTGTCGTGATATACCACCAGAACTTGCTCAAGCAATAGTGAGCAAATTTCATCAAAAGTATCACATATTTCAGATATGTCGTAAAGATTCTGTAGTTTTAGAAAATGTGGAAAGAATAGATCAACCACTAACTAATTTGGAACTCTTTTCAATGTTAGCTAACTCTAAAAAGAGGGTATTAATTGATAGTTGTTTACAACATGCTGCTGTTGCTTTTAACTTACAATCTACAGTATTGTGGGTAGGAACTTCACCGAAGGTATTTGGTTATAAATTACATAAAAATGTAGTTGCTAAAGTTCCAAATAAGAAGAATCAATTGATTGGTTCATACTTATTCGATTATCAGTTTGAAAATAACATTCATGAGTGTCCTTATATTGGTATGAATGAAATGTTTGATGTAAATCACGTATTAAATAGTATATAATGAAACAGAAGTTATTTTTTCAATCATCATTACCAAGAGCTGGTTCAACCTTACTACAAAATATAGTAGGACACAACCCTGAATTCTATGCATCATCAACTTCTGGACTTATAGATTTAATGTTAGGTACTAGAATAGGGTATAATGACAATCCTGAATCAAAAGCAAGTACACCCGAAGAATGGAAGGCTGGGTTCTTGGGATATTGTAAAGCGGGGTTTGATGGTTACATGCAAGCACTAACAGATAAACCATATTTCTTTGATAAGAGTAGAGCTTGGGGTCCTTATTACTCTCTTACTAAGATGATTGTACCAAATCCAAAAGTGGTTTTTATGGTAAGGGATTTTAGAGCGATATATTCTTCAATGGAAAAACTATTTAGAAAAAACCCTGATGTAGATCCTAAAATTATGAATAATATTGATATGACTGGCATTACAACCGACCAGAGAGTTACACATTGGGCTAATACTCATCCTGTTGGGTTTACAATCACTAAATTACATCAATGTATATTAGATAGAACTGCTGAAAACTTTTTATTTTTTAAATATGAAGATTTTTGTCAATTTCCAGATGAACATATGAAATTGTTGTATGAATTTTTTGAAGTACCTTATTATCAACATGATTGGGATAATATAAAACAAATTACTCACGAAAATGACGAAGTTCATGGAATTTTTGGAGATCACAAAATAAGGAATAAATTAAAAGCAGTAAAAGAAGATTACTATGAAGTTTTAGGAAATTTCACTTGTAATAGAATAAAAAACGAATATAAATGGTTTTATGATTACTTTCAGTATCAATAAAATACATTTTGGTATATTTATTAGATATATATAATTAATACTAAGGAGTTACATTATGGCAAAAGAAATAAAATTTACAGATGATGAGCTAAAGTCATTATCTGGCTTAGCACAAGGATATCAAACAACACAAGCAGCTTTCGGACAACTTAGAGTTCAGAAGATTTTGTTGGCACAACAACAAGATGGATTAGAAGAAGCTGAAGTGAAACTTGAGGCAGATTATATTTCGTTACAAGAGAATGAGCGTAATATAGTAAAGGACTTGAATGAAAAATATGGTCCAGGTTCACTAGATCCTCAAACTGGAGTTTTTACTCCAACAGAAACGGATGATAGTGAAGAAACATCTGAGGAAAGTTAAATAAATCCTTATCTCAATGTGTTTTGAGATTTTTCTTTATATTTATATATAATCAACAATAATTTTTAATTTAGGAGAGAGAAAATGGCAGAAAGAATCGTCAGTCCTGGCGTCTTTACGAGAGAAAGGGATTTATCATTTTTACCAGTTGGTATTGGTGAAATTGGTGCCGCAATAATTGGACCTACAAGAAAAGGTCCTTCATTCGTTCCAACAGTAATAAGAAGTTTTGCAGACTTTGAGGCTACATTTGGAACACATACAAGAGATTACTATACATCATATACAGTAAGAGAATATTTAAAGTCTGCTGGTTCGGTAACGATAGTCAGAGTTGGTCATGTTGGTGGATATAGTGCTGGTTCAGTTAATTTAGTGGTTAGTGGTGCTAACGAAAAGGCTGCTATTGCTTCATTTCCAAACACAGTTGTAGCAACTATTGCTCCAACAACTTATAATGGTACTGGGATTGGTTCAATTTCTGGTTCTTTGGAAACAGCTGGTGGTCATCTTGCTGGTGCTTTTGATTTTTCAATTGCTGGAACAAATGCTACTGCTAGTGTTACAGCACAGTCAATAATAGAAGGTGCTGGTGTTACTGGTGCGTTATTTTCCAATACAGTAGGTTCAGACCCACTTCAACCAAAGGTAGGTGCAACTGAAGCACCTGGTTATGTATATAAACACTTTAAATCACATATTAGTGCTTCTAAAGCGGCTGGATATATAAGTGGTAGTTCTTCATTGATTACATTAGAACTACAAAGTTCTGGGCTGGATTTTTCTGGAGGTTCTACTTCAGTTAATGAAACAACTTATGTAACTACTATAAGTGGTAATACAGATGCACAAGCAGCTCGTACACCAATGATTCAATCTCAAGCTCCAGTAACAGATTTGTTTAGAGTATATATGAGAGTTGATGGAACTGATTCAAATAGTTATTATGTAGTGATTTCTGATGTTAAGAGACCACAAAATTCAAATTCAAGTCCTGATTACGCTCAGTTTACAATAAATCTTTATGGTATAACGGGTGGTCTGATTGAAACTTGGAATAATTTGAATTTAGATCCTGCATCTGCAAATTATGTTCCAAAAGCGATTGGAGATCAATTTCAGACAGTTACTTCTGCCGGTGAAGTTGTAACTCATGGTGAGTTTGTTAACAAATCACAGTATATTCGTGTTGGTGATTATGATAGAAAAACATTTACTGGTACTCCATCATTACAGCCAATGGGATTTGAAAAAGTTTATGAACCAATCGTAGCTACTGCTACTGTTCCAACAGGTTCATTTAATTATATTCAAGCAAATTCTTCTACTCCAGATACATATAATGTAAATGTACCTTATGGTTGGAAAATAAGTGAAAAATTCTTTGGTGAAAATGAATTGAATACTAATTACGCTTATCATGCACCAATTCCAAATGGAGCTGACCAAGGTTCAAATGTCGCTTTCAATTTGGAGAATATGGAAGGATTTGGTATTGATAGTGGTGATGAAGATACTAAATATACCAATTTTGTTACTAAAGGTCAAGATGATACTGCAGGTAATGAAAATGGTGCAACATTAACAATATCAGCATCTGCTCAACAGTTAAAATTTGCTGTTCCATTTCAGTATGGATTTTCTGGTGCTAATCCTGGAGTAATACCAAAGACTGGTGGTGATATAGTTGCTGGTAATGTAATGGGATTCGATTGTAGCGGAGCACTCACAAGCGGTTCAATTGCTTATAAGAGAGCTATTAATACTGTAAGTAATCCTGATGAGATTGATATTAATATGTTAGTAACTCCAGGTGCTATTCACAGTTTACATCCAGTAGTTACTAATCATGCGATGGATAAAGTTGAACAACGTGCTGATTGTTTTTATGTAATGGATACTGCTGCTTGGGGTGATAATGTCTCTACTGCGGTTGAGAATGTTAAAACATTGGATACCAATTATGCTGCTACATACTATCCATGGGTTAAGATAGATGATCCTGCTACTGGTGAAGGCCTTTGGGTGCCACCATCAGTATTGATTCCTGGTGTAATAGCATTTACGGATCAAGTAGCACATGAGTGGTTCGCACCTGCTGGTTTGAATCGTGGTGGATTAAGTTCTGCTAGATTGGCTAAGAAAAAGTTAACTCACACAGACAGAGATACTTTGTATGAAGCTCGTGTTAATCCAATTGCCACATTCCCAGGTCAGGGTGTTGTAGTATTTGGACAAAAAACACTACAAGCTAAACCATCTGCTCTTGATAGAATCAATGTAAGACGACTACTTATCAGATTGAAGAAGTTTATTGCTTCTTCAAGCAGATTCTTAGTATTTGAACAAAACGATTCATCTACAAGAGCTAGATTCTTGAACATAGTGAATCCGTTCTTAGAATCAGTACAATCCAATAGTGGTTTGTCAGCATTCAAAGTTGTAATGGATGATTCCAACAATACACCTGATGTCATTGATAGAAATCAGTTGGTTGGTCAAATCTTCATTCAACCTACAAGAACGGCTGAGTTCATCGTTCTGGACTTTACAGTATTACCTACGGGTGCTGCTTTTCCAGAGTAATTTATAAAGTCACTTATAAAGAAAAACCCCAGTTTACGCTGGGGTTTTTTATTATATCATAAAACTATAAAAAAACTATGAAATATTTGGTGTATCTTTCGTAACGATTTTTCAGTTTGGTTATATTTATATATGAAGAATAAAATATTAATAGGAGAACTGAAATGCCAGATCTAATTGATCCCTCAGAAATAATGTTCACTCCATTTGAGCCGAAAGTAAAAAATCGTTTCATTATGTATGTCGAAGGTATACCTGCTTATCTAATAAAAGCAGTAGCTAGACCTCAAATTACCTTTGAGGAAATTGCTTTGGATCACATCAATGTTAAAAGATACGTTAAAGGCAAGGGTGATTGGCAATTACTTAACATTACTCTTTTTGATGCTATTGTACCATCCGGTGCACAAGCAGTTATGGAATGGGTAAGGTTACATAAAGAATCTGTTACTGGTCGTGATGGGTATTCAGACTTCTATAAGAAAGATGTTACAATTAATGTATTAGGTCCAGTAGGTGATAAAGTTGAAGAGTGGACACTAAAAGGTGCATGGATTAAAGATGCTAATTTTGGTGAAATGAGCTGGGAAACAAATGAACCTAATGACATAACATTAAGTTTGCGTTACGATTACGCTATCCTACAATTCTAAGGAGTTTATATGAGTTTTTTAAGAGAAATGTTATCAAGCGATGCCAAAATATCGTCAAAGAGAACAGTTGGTTTCGCAGCATTTTTTATGTTGATATGTAGTTGGGGTGCTGACACCTTTTCTGCATTTGAGGTAAAGGATAAAATACTTGAGTGTTTTATGTATATCTCAGTAGTTGGACTTGGAGTCACAGCTGCAGAAAAATTTGGTAAAAAATAGTTATAATTCTAAAATAATATCATAGGAGTCAAATATGGCTGAAGTTAAATTTCCTACGGAAGTCGTGGATCTTCCTAGCAAGGGATTATTGTATCCCAAAGAAAATCCACTATCATCGGGGCAAGTTGAAGTAAAATATATGACGGCTAAAGAAGAAGATATTCTTACATCAGCAAATCTTATTAAAAGTGGTCGGGTGATTGAAAAATTATTAGAATCTTTAATAGTTGATAAATCAATTAAAGTAGATGATATACTGGTTGGTGATAAGAATGCTATCTTAATTGCTGCTAGAATTCTTGCTTATGGTAAAGACTATCCAGTAGAGATATTTGGAACAAAGGTTACAGTAGATTTAACTACTTTAAAAGATAAATATTTAGATGAGAGTTTAGTTACAGAAGCTAAAAATGAATTTGAATATGAATTGCCAGCAACTAAAAGACAAATAACATTTAAATTACTAACATCCGCAGATGAAAAGATAATAACCAAAGAAGCAGAAGCATATGAAAAGGTTGGTGATGGGGTTAGTCATGGTGTAACTACAAGACTTAAACAACAGATACTTTCAGTAGACGGAGATTCTAAGAAAGCAACTATAAATTCGTTTGTTGATAATGAGTTTTTATCAAGAGATTCTATCGCTTTTAGAGAACATGTAGCTGATATCAATCCCGATGTCGATATGACTTCAACATACATTGATGTAGATGGAGAAGAAAAGGAGTTTATGGTCCCAATGACCGTTTCGTTTCTTTGGCCTAACATCTAAACACAAAGTAGAAATACACGAACAAATATTTCAAATAGCTTTTAATTCTCAGGGCATGTTATCATTCACCGAAGTGTACAACATGCCTATCTATTTGCGCAAATTCTATTTTAAGAGATTAGATAGACACTATAAAGAACAAAAAGAAGAAATAGATAAAGCTCAACAAAAGAAAAATCCTAGTCCCCCACAATTCAAAAAATAAGAAAGTTGATATTTATTATTGAATCAATCCACATAAAATATCGTATGGAGAATAACAATGGCTAGTAGAGAAGGTTTACTATATAAGTTCTTTCAGAGTTGGAAGGATAAACGACTTAATAAAACAGCTGATAAATTAGTAAAAGACAATCCAGGTTTAGAACAAGCATTAAGAAATCTGGATTCTGCTGCTGCAAAAGTTCGTAAACAAATAAGGGATGCGAGTAAATAGAAAATGGCTAATCTTAGAAATCAAAAATCAGTAACAGAAGAATTAAAGCAACAACAAAAGATTTTAGATGCTCACAATGATACAGCGAAGTCCTATAAACAAGCTGAAGAAGAAATTCTTAGGTTAAGAAAAGAAAGTGCTGGTATTGAGGCCAATTCATTAGGTTTATCTAAACAAATTGAAAATTTACAAGATTCAATACTTGGAAAATTAGGTGATAGATTTAATCTTGAAGAAAATATTTTAAGTTTAAAAGACGCACAGAAAGATGGTGATAAAGCAACACAAGAAGGTGCTATTAAATATGCTGCGTTATTAGAAAGCGTTGCTAGTGGAGCAACAGATTTAGAGGGGATTTTGAAACAAATAGCAAAAGATGGTGATGATGGGCTTGCTAGTTTTGGACCATTTGTGCCACTTGTACATGAGTTAGCAGAAGTTTTAAGAAGTTCGCCAAATTTACAAGAAATAGTAGAAATTGAGCAAGAATCTCTAAACAAAATAGGACTTTTAGAAAAAGGATTAAAAAAAGTACAAGAGGCGATGCCAGGAGTTACAGTTGCAGCTGGTATTGCTTTAGCAGTTAAAGCGATGACGGATTTTGTGAATAATGCTGTGGAGTTAAGACAAGAGTTAGGTATATCTGTAGGTGAATCAGCTAAACTATCTCTTAATGTTACAGCTGCTGAAAAAACACTCAAACTTATGGGTGGTAGAGCTGGCGAGGTTAAAAATTTTACTACTGCTATAGCTGGGGAATTTGGGAATGTAGGTGAAATATCTTTTGGAGTAGCCCAACAATTCGCAAAAATATCCGCTTTTACTGGTTTATCAGGACAAAATGCTGCTGTATTAGCTAAACAGATACAAATAATACAGGGAGGTAGTTTAGAAACAAGTCTTAATATGATTGAGACATACGACTCTATTGCTAGAGCTGCTGGAGTCGCACCTGGACTTGTATTAGCTGATATTGCTCAGAGTACAGCTGTATTCGCAAAGTATGCTAAAGATGGTGGAGAAAATATAGCTGAAGCCGCTGCGCAAGCTGCAAAGTTAGGTATTAATTTAAATACTGTTGGGCAGATAGCTGAATCGTTATTGAATATCGAGACATCTCTTACAAATGAAATGGAAGCAGAAGTTCTTTTAGGTAGAAACCTCAATTTAGATAAGGCTAGAGAACTTGCTTTAATGGGAGACTTAGAAGGGTTACAAAAAGAGATTACTGATGGTTTAGTATCTCAATCAGAATGGTCTGATATGAATGTTATTCAAAGAAAGGCTATGGCTGATGCTATTGGAGTTTCTGTACAAGATATGGGTAAAATGATAGCTGGTGAACAGACAAGTGCTCAATTAGCAGCCGAAAGGCAGGAAAATCAAGATAAAGCGATGGCTACTCAAGGAGAAATGATGAAGTTAATGGCTGCGATGCATGGTCTAAGTATGGCTATGATGGTTATTGAGGGGGCAAGGGTGGGTTATGCGACTCGTATGAAAGGTGTAGAGTCAGCTACTCTTTTAATTAAAGCTAAAGCGATGGGTTTGTCTTTGGCAACTATGGTTGGAACTCTTGGAGCTACCGTAATTGGAATCGGGGCTATAGCTGGTTTATTAGCTCTGGCTTATGGAGCGTTTTCAAAATCTACAAGTCTTGCAAAAGCTGAAGAGGGTGGTGAAATAACAAAAACTGGTACGATAATGGCACATAAAGGTGAGGTATATTCAGGTACTAAAAACGAAATGGGTTTTGGTGCCGATATGACAGTAACAAATGCTTTATTAAAACAAAATATTACTCAACTTAAATCAGCACAAAAAGAAAACACATTTTACTTACTTCAATTGAAAAAAGAAATCGGTGATTTAAAATTGGCTAACGCATAGGAGATAAAGAGTGGCACTCAAAGATTTAATATCAGACTTATCAAATTTCAAATATGGAATGACATCTCCTGATCAAGTAGATAATCAGATTGAAACGGGTGTAGACTTTTTTCCTAATGATGATGCCAGTGGGTTTACACCTAAAACAAATTTAGAGTCTCTTTATAATCAAGTACAGAATGGAACTTTTGGTAAAACATGGCCAGAAGCAGCTAGAGAGAATACGAAGACCCGCCAAGCTTATGGTAGAGCTGCTGAATACTTAGAAGTTGGTGGGGTTGGTTTATCAAACCCATCATATCTACTTGATACTGATACTTTTGGCACACCTTGGTCAGATGTTAAACCAAAACATCCACCACGATTTCAATCACCATTTATGGCAACTCCTATTGCTGGTGCTGTGAGTATGTTTAATGAAGATCCATTTACATTAACTCATGGTGTAAAGCCAGGATCAAACTCTCCAACAGGAATTAACGGTGATAAAACATATAATGATAGATCATATAGTATATATAGTCAACCAGGTGGAAATAGTTTTTCATCCCCATCTAATCCTAATGCACATAGAATTGGTGATGAGTGGGGATATAATTTACCAGCTCCAAATAGTACTGCTGGTCAGGGAGTTCTTGAATTACCAAGATTAATAATAAACGATAAAAGAAGGGGTGTATTTGACCATGTAATTAATACACTTTTTGAACATCAACCATTTCCAATTAATCAAGCCCCGAACTCAGTATTTAGTCCAATATATGATAGATATTTTAACGAAGCCTCCACAATAACATCTGTGACAATGGTGTCTCAACCAGACCCGATATCAGGAGTTATGGACGAATTTCCTTCATATGAAACAAGTATAGGTGCAAGGTCAATTCATATTTCACCTGATGGTGAATTAAAAGCTGGATTGAGATATGCATCGGGAGCTGGTGGTTCTTGGGAATTTTATAATAATGGTACAGAAATAGTTGATGTCATTTCTACAGGTACTGTAACACCTTTAGATTTATATGCTATAGATAATATAGGTCAATTATCTACTACATCTCAAAAAAGAATAGTTCCTATATCTGCAAAGATAGGTCTAGCTAGACTATTAACGCCATCTGAAATACAGCAAATAGATGATTTGACGGGAGATCTTTATGATACGCAAGCAAATATGGATTCTCAAGATTTCTATAGTCAAGCTACTTCAAATAATAACGCAGCTACAGATATAGCACAACAAATTGCAGAAATAGAAGAAAGGCAAGTAGATTCTCCAACTTGGTTTGGTGGTTCTACGATGTATCATATTAGATCAGTATCATCAGCTGAGCAAGTTGGAAATAAAGGTGGTGATAATTCTGATTATTTAACAAAAAAGAATTTAGGATCATTTACCTTTGGTAAAGAGTTTGGACCGACAACTTTAGGAAGTTTAGCGGGTATAGAAGTAAAGTCTGGAAAAGAATTTCTTGGCATTAAATTAAGAGATAGGAAATTTAAAATAGATAATGCTATATTAAGATATGGTGGGGATCCTGATGCTTGGCTTGGAATAGGTGGAACTAATGACTTTCCTAAAACGCCAGCTGGATTAAATGAAAATAATAAACTTTCATTTAAACCTTTTAGAGAAGTTGCTGATCCTGGTAGGAATAATCATCCATTAATACTGAGAGACATTGGCAATCTTTGGGGAGTAGACAGCATTGATACAGGGTTCATTGGAGAGACTCTAGGTGGATTTGTACCTGGAGCTCCTGGACTAACTGGGTATGTAAGTAGAACTCTTATGGATAAGTTTAGAATTGGTAAGTGGGTGCTTGGCACTGCAGATGGGTTGGGATTTTTAGGAAAACAATTCATTTTACAAGGACTTAATCCTACATTAGAAACTAAAATTTTTAATCCATTATCTATACTTGGATTAGTTGGTGCAAGTGAGGCATGGGAAGTAGTAAAAACTGCGATAGGTGATATCAGAGGTGTTGCTGGACAAACAATTAATATTGGTGAGTTTGCAGAAGGGTTTGCTCAATTCGCTGCTAGTGCATTGTTCCAAATAGGACATACTGAAAGGCATTTTGGTAATGGCGCATACCATCGTGGTGATGATGCATCTGTGGTTGTAAATGAAGCTACTCCTAAAGGTAGACTAGCTCAACAAGGCATAGCTTTTAGTGCAGCAAATGCTGTTCCTGAAGTTCCCCCACTAACTACTCCATTTGGATTTTTAAATGATTATGTTAATAACATGACAAACGAAATGGCAGAAATGGCAACTGCTGGGCAATATGCATTTAATTTTACTAAGTCTAATCCTAATAAATATTTATTTTATATTTCATCATCTCCAAAATCTGTAAAAAAAGGTAAACCTTCGTTTCTAGGTTCTGGTGATCTTGTTCTAACAGATATTCAGGAAGCTATAACAAAACCTGGCGGCACTTTTAATAAATCAACAAACGACTCAACTATTGATGGTGGTAATAATAGTCAGTTGAAAACAAGACATTCTACTTTAGCTTATGATAAATTAAAGTTGAATTCTGCTTACTTCCCAAATGGAAGTACTAGAGTTCCACTTTCTGCTGGTGAATATAATGACCAAGATAGTGTACCAAATGAAACTATGAGTCAAAGGGGTAAAAAAGCTTGGATTAGTAGAGGTCTTGGACAACAAGGACAACCATCACTAGAGACTTATCCAAATGAAGATGGTGGTATGGGTATGAAAACTGGTCTTGGTGTAATCCAAGGTAGTACTACAACTCCAAATGTAGATAAGATAAATATACTTCCAGTAATAAGTTCAGATGGTGATTCACTCCCATTACCTATAGCTGATAATCCAGATTTTATAAAATTTAGAATTAAAGATGTTGTAAATAATAAATACTTAGTTTTTAGAGCAATATTAGATGGAATTACGGATACTGTTACTCCTGAATATAATCCTATTGAATATATTGGAAGACCTGATAAATTATATACTTATAAAGGAGTTGGTAGAGAAATAGCATTTAATTTTAAGATATATCCAAAGACAAAACAAGAATTTCCAGCATTGATGGAGAAAATGAATTATTTAGCTGGTTTATGTTATCCGTCTTATACAACAGAAAATGAAAGAATGATATCACCATTTGTAGAATTAACTTTAGGTGATATGTTTAATAGTGCTCCAGGTTTATTTGGTTCTGTTACGGTAACGGTAGAAGATGCTTCAACTTGGGAAATAGAAGAAGGATTACAATTCCCACATTACATATCAGTAGGTTGTACCTTTACATATATTGGAAAACACATACCTGTAACTACTGGCAAGCACTATGATTTACCTTGGTTGGAGAGTGGAAATAATTATGATGGCGCACAACCAGTTGGTGCTACAAAGATCGCAGAGGGACCTTACTTGAGGAAAGATGATAAAATGTGGATAAATAAACCATCTGGATTAATACCAGAACTTTAGGAAGTTATTATGGCTAGATATAAAAACGCATTAATATTAAAAGATAAAAATGGTAAACGGTATTATAGATCATCGATTGTTAGAGGTATACCATTAAGAGATTCTGATAAATTCATTTCTCCTCGTGATGGTGATAGATTAGATACATTGGCTCAACAATATTATGGTGATTCAAACTTATGGTGGATAATTGCTAAGGCTAATAATATTAATGATGGTAGTATAGGATTAAAGCCAGAAAAAAGAATAAGAATACCAACAGAAATACAATCAATATTAGATTCGGTTTAAAATGATAATAAAAAATATAGCTAATGAAATTCAAGAGACTTTGAAGGCTAGAGAGCGAGCTTTAGCTAGGAAAAAAACCAAAGCAAATAAACAAACAGAACCAGATTGGTGGAAATCTCTTGATATTAGTGATATGGCGGCTCGGACTACGTTTGTTAGAATGATATCAAATAAGAAAGATCCTGTTATAATAGCTGCTGGTGAAGTAGGAGAAGGGAGTGGGAATACACCATTTGGTTTTAACCAAAATATACAAAAAGGTGATGCTTTATATTGGGATTATGATAATGAAGGAATCAAACCAAAGCCAGGAATAAAAGACATTTCAGTTGAATATAAAGGTGGTTATAAAGCTATTAGAGAAGCTACGATAAATTGGAGTGTTAATTCACTAATGGATTTAGAGAGGTTAACTCCACATTTTCTCACAGTAGGTAAAACACTTTTATTAGAATGGGGTTGGGTTACGAAAAAAAATAGGAATAAACTAAGTAGCTTTTTTGATCTACAAACACACGAGATTTCAGATCAAGCTTTTCAAAACCCAGTGAGATTAGTTATGGATAATAAAGGTGACTATGATGCTATGGCTGGAGTAATATCAAACTTTGAATACACCCTAAATGAAAGTGGGGGATTTGATTGTGTTACTAAAATGGTGTCTACAGGAGCTAATCTTTTTGAAAGTCAAAAAGCGGATTCGGATGGAGTTGATATACAAATAACTCCAAAAGAGGATGGAACAAAAACAGAACCAAAATTAAATACCGATGGTTTAATAAATGCAATTCTCAATATAGAAAGAATAGTGTTTCATAATTATTTTGAATTACCATGGTCTAAGGCCAACTCTTATCAGAAGAGAAATTTAAGTTATACTAACTGGGTAGATTATGGTAAAGATAAAAAACAAATTTTAAGTCATTGGATAAAACCTTTTTTTGGAAGTCCAGGACCAAGCTTGTCCGGATTTTCTTCAAAGAAACGAGCAGGGTGGTCTGCAGACGTGGATACAGTAGTTAATGAGGATAATGAAACAATAAGGAGTCAAAGTCTGACTATGAGTCCAGAGGAAGCAGAAAAAAAAGGTGCTATACAAAGTGGTATTCCCGATAGTCCAGAAAGCGCAGCAAGAAAGGCGGCTAAACTAGAGGAGAGACGTCAAGCATCACATAATGCACGTTCTGAGATAACTACAATAACACAACCTAATTCTGATGCTTTTTTTACTGCTAGTACCTTTGTTCCAGTAAAATCAACATATATTTCATCAGAGGATGTTTATGTAAGGTGGGGGTGGTTTGAAGATAATATACTTTCAAGATATACTGGCTATTCTAAAGGATCAGGTCAAGAAATATTAAATACATTTAGATCGGTAGAGACAACTATGACTGAGAATGGTAAACCTACTGGTGTGACAGCTCCTGTTTTGATTAGAAATAATAAAGACTATTTACTACCAAAAAATCCAATGAGATTTTTTTTACCAGGACAGAATATAAAATATGAAACAATAGATTTTGGTATGTTAAGTCAAATGAACCAGACAACATCAGATAATCCAGCACCCATTGGACAATTTTTAAAATTGTTATTATCATGTAATTCTCAAAAACCATTCGCACAAGGTGATGGTAGATATGGTTCTTTAAGAAATATAATGGTTAATACAAAAGAAATTAAAAAAGCATTTGGCATAGAGCCTGATAAAGCTACTGGAAGTTCAAAAGGACAAATCTATTATTCAGAGGTTGTAAAGCCGCCATCAACAGTAAAGGCGGGAGTTAAAAGACTTTTATCCCAGTTGAACGATAACTTTTTTAATTTCTGGAAATTTGAGATAGTTACAGATACTTTTTCAGGTAATATGAAAATTATAGATGTTAATTCTTCTCCACATTTAGATAAAAATGAAAGGGGAAAATTATATAGCACATTTGTAGAAAATTCTAGTACGGTACAAGGAGCTGGTCTTTATAAATTCCCATCTTTTAAAATGGGTAGTATAGTTAAGAATCAAAATTTAAGTTTTAAAATACCAGATTCAATGGCGGTAACTGCTATGTATGGTTCTAATAAAAATAAGGGTGGTGGAGTAATTGTTGATACATCTAATGAAAATTCAATATTAGAAACGATATTTGCAAACGATTTAGGTGATAATTATCAGGATAATAGATTAAAAGGGCTTGAAAAGGCTTGGAAATTATCACCCGAGAACTCTAGTACTCATAATATAGGATCTTTTAGTCCTGATTCACCAGTAAGATTTGATGGTTCTTTTGAAATTGACGCAGACAAAGCAAAAAAATGGTGGGGTGCGTGGTCTACTTCTCCTGATCCAGGAAATGAACCAGATGTAGGAGCGAGGGTAGAAAGTATATCAACTAGTAATCGGATGAGTACGGCTACATTTGGTACTGAGGCTCATTTGATTTTACAAGGAACTACAGCTGATACAGGCCAAGCACTTAAAGTAAAGGAAAATAATAAAGCAATAAAGGATGAAATAAAGGGAATCGAAGAGGATGATAAAAATTATCAAGCGGAAGTTGATACGACAGGTGATTACGACCCAAGATCATATAATCGAGAAAAATTAAAACAATTAAAGCCCGAAGCATTTGAGCGAGTTCAAAGTTTAAGAAAGAAAATTACCATACTTGGTAGTGAATTAACAGGAAGATATTATACTTTTAAACATGTTAAGGATAGTGAAACATCCACAGGATATGAATTAAGTCTTTTTACTGCTGGCGAGGCAGTTTTAAAATCTTTGTTATTTGGTTATGATAAAAAATCATCCGTTTATCAAGCAAATTTTGTTATACCTGCTGAATTAAGTTTGACAGTAGATGGTATAGGTGGTTTAGTGCCTGGTGATATTATACAAACTGATTATATTCAACCAAAGTATAACACAACTATTAGAGATAAGAATGGGAAAGAAAAAGGACCGTTTACATTCTTTCAAATATTTAATATTACTCAAAAAGTAGATTCTTCAGGATGGTTTACCGATTTAACTACAAAAATGAGAGTTAATAATGATGTATTGGCATTAAGTGCTGGAGAAATTATGACTAACATTCGTGACTATGTTATTGAAGGAGAAGAGAAAAAAGAGGACTATCAGGCGATACCTGGAGCGGTTTTTGACAAAGAATCTCAAACAATGGTATCAACCGATCCGACTTCTTTTATGTCGGGGTCTATTTCTTCTAAGGAATTTGGAGCTGGATTGTGGGCGCACGGTGATCAAGTTGCTCTTAATCCTTTTAAAGTGAAAAGTACATATGATCGTTTGAAATTCGATAGACTTAAATTGGACCCTAATAGCGCTGCAATACAAGAAAAAATATACCGTGCTGATCAAAATCGATCCATAGATAAACAGATCGTTGAAGTAGGATCAAAAGGTGCACTATCTCAAAAAGAGTTAGATGAGATATTAAATTCAGATTTTTCATTCACACTAGACGTGGGCAAATTTCAAGATGATACAAAAGGATCAGTTTCCCAAACACCATTAGTAAAAAAAGTTACCGAAGAAGTGGGCGCACCTATATTAACTGATGAAGATATAGAGGCTAGTATGAAATACCTTAAAGTTGATGAATCCAAGGTAGATGTCGGTACTTTCCAAGATGAAACAAAAGAATCAGTTTCTCAGACAACAACAGAAGTAAATACAGATCTAGATGAAGTAAAAGAAGCGCAATTAAAAGTTGTAGAAGAGCAAGGAGAAGATAAAAATATACAAACTATTTCTACCACTAAGGAAAGGCGAAAGGATTTACTTGGCAAATTTGGGATAGTATTTGAAGGCAAGAAAAGAGGGAGAGGTGGATCCCAACAAACCCAATTATATGAATACGGTGTGAAAAATAGTGAAACAGGAGAAACAATAAGTACTAAAATAGATTTTGATTATAATCAAGACCGTATTCCAAAGAAATTATTTCGTCCAGCTTATTATCATACGTACATGAAAGTTAGTGGGCAATTAGCTGTTGGGATACATCCGAAAACAATTGAAAGATATAATTTAGACATGAAAGCAAATTGGCCAACTAGAGATAGTAGGGGTAATTATATTATAATATATGATATTCCAAATGAAGTGTTTAATTATAATACATCAAAAAAGAATGAATTTGATAAACCAGGTTATTTATACCAGAAACTGGTCGTACAGGCGGGAATCTCGGAAGATAAAGCAAGCGATCTTCTATACAAAAGAAGTAGGGTAGAATTGACTATATTAAATAAAATCAAAAGAGATGCGCTGAGCATAGTTAAAGGTTTAGTTCAAGATGGAACACTAACGTAGGAGAATAAAATGCCATCTAAAGGAAAAGGTAAAAAGAAAAAGAAAACAGGCGGGTCAGCATTTTCAACGGATTTCAGCGCTGCTGGAAGTTTCATACAGGGAGACTACAGTTCTCTTGAGGGTATACAAGACTTTATAGATGAAAGTAGTACTATAGGTAAATTAAACAAATTAATAGATGAACGTACAGGTAAATCTACTTATAAAAATCGAACTATGGAAGATATAAATAAGAGAGCAACTAGAATTGTCACAAATAAATGGACAAAGGCGGGAGAATTTGTATACTCAGATGGGAATCCCGTTAAATCTAAAACTATTTATCATATTAATTATATTAAAAATTCAGAAGAGCATTATATGACAGGATTTGAATATAATGAAAAAAGTAAATTAATTTTTCCACTAAAACCTTCAGTATTTTCTATTTATAATATTTTAAATGAACAGCCTTCATTAAAATTAAAACCTATAACATTTATACCAACAGAAGAAGATTATTCTAAAGGTTTTATTGTAAGGTATTTTGCTAGAAAGGCAAATGAAGTTATGTCGCCTCCATTTGAAATTTCAAAGAATCAAATGAATACATCCTCTCTTTATATTTATACTACCTTTCTGTGGATTATTAAAGGTGGTAGAGATAAAGTTAGGAATTTAAATATGATGAATATAGAAGAAGCAAAAGAAGATATACCTAACATTGGTAAACTTTTAAGTCCTTTACAATTTTATAAAGGAAGTAAAGAAACATTGGCTACTGAACAAGGTATATTGAATAAACTGGGTATAAAACAATCACAATCAGTTGAAACCGTAAGTCTCAATGTCCTTGGTTCAGAGGCTACGATTGGTCAAGGCTTATTAGATACGATGGGTGGTAAAAAGAAAGTAAAGAAAAAAAATACAAAGA
>Ga0080013_1002902_pt1 | contig 19110 bp, 21 predicted proteins | sample ETNvirenome_6_85_FD_69236 | JGI IMG/M metagenome (GOLD analysis project Ga0080013, IMG submission 69236) | Marine viral communities from the Pacific Ocean - ETNP_6_85 (SPADES assembly) (version 2) | ecosystem: Environmental > Aquatic > Marine > Oceanic | place: Pacific Ocean | collected 2013-06-19 | reverse complement strand
GATGTACTGCCCACCATTATTACTAAATCTGAAACCTTCATAAGCTCCATTGTTGTATGCGGAAACCAAGACCTGTCGTAAAAATCATGATCTCCAGAACAATTTTCGGTAATTGGATGTTTTCCTCTCGACTTAACCAAGGCCTCAAAGCCTAGGCTTCTGATGGCGTTATAAGTATCGCGAATCTGTTTTTCGCTTAACCCTCTTCTTTCTTGGGTTCTCCAAAATTGATCACGAAAGGGGACAGAAGGAAACAGGAATAAAACTTTCTTTTTGTTCGTTAAGCGGTATTTATTGAGGATCTTTTCCCTGTCTAGTTCTATGTCGTACTTGGGAGATCCAAGGCAAACATTTTTGGAGGATCTAATTTTTTCCTCGGACCAAGATGTTGGTTTTACGCGTCCGTCTCCAATAAAAGATCTACAGCAGTCCAAAAACCACTGAGAAGGAAAAATAATATTCTTGGCGTATTTTGAATAAAGGTCGTAATTGTGAACATAATCAAACATGGCAGTTAAAACATAAAAATTATTTTGTTTTTTAATGCCTAATTGTTCTACGGCTATAGCGCAAGACTTTTCTACGCAAAATATAATTTTATTTTTTTCTTTAAAGTTGTTGACCAGTGTTTTTTCTATGTTGTATTTTTTGCAAACTTTATCTAGCTCATTGTTATGTTGGCTGGGGCAATTATACTTACCGCTAAAATAAATAAGAAAACATGAAGAAATTTTTCTTCTGTTGTACTCTCTGACTAATGGGATAAAATAGCGCAAATGCGTCATTTCTCCAAGTAAAAAATAAACTTTATTCACTGTTAGCTATTGCTACTCCTTTCTTTTTTACTACCTCTGTCGCACAATGATTTGCGAAGTTTATTGCTTCGACTATATCGAGTTTTTCAAGAAATTTAATTGCAAGCGAAGCAGCAAAGGTGTCCCCAGCGCCGACTTGGTCAATCACTTCTGTTTTTTCAACTGGATAAATTTTATCTTTGTACTGGCACCCCATAGGGCCAAGGGTAATAACTAGTTTTTCGTAAAAATACTCCTCATTAATAAAGGGTTGAGATTTTTCATACTCAAAATTGTTAATATTAATATACTTAGCGTCCAGGCAAAAGTCACCCAGAATTTTCTTAGTGTCTAAAAAGACTAATTTATGATTCTGGCATATATATTGTATGTCGTCCTTAGATAAAAAGCCTTTATTGTAGTCAGAAATGATTATTGCATCGTATACGCTAAGTTTTTCGGGGTTTATCCTGGCGCGATCAATCCTATTAATTGAATTTTCATTATGGTCTACCCTTAGTAAAAGGTAGTTTGATTTTATATCTACAAACCTTTCTTTTATAATTTGTTCGCAATTGGTGATAATATCGCACTGAGCACCAAGGTTTTGAGCGTTTGCTTGTGTGTTTGCTGCCATCCCTGGGTTTTCTAGTACGTCGCAGGGGGACAGTATAAATGCTGGTGCTTCTGGGCACTTTCTGTCTTGCGCATGGCCGTAAACAAATCTGTCTGTGCAGCTTTCGCCTATGGCTAATATTTTCATTGATTTTTTACAACACTTGAGATCAAATCGACCTCCTGTGTTGTTAGTTCTGGATAATTTGGCAAGAAAAATCCAGTCTGATGAATCCTATCGCTCATTTCGTCCTCGAAAACGCCATATTTGTTTGTCCAAAACGGATGCCTGCCCAAATTTCCAGCACTGTAAATTCTTGTTTCAATCCCGTTTTCGACTAATCTGTTGATAATTTCCTTTCTGTCTTGTTTAGATTTAGCTAAAGCACCAAAAGAAATTGATACTGGATAATTATTGTCCCAGTTTTGGAAGCTGACAGTTCCTTGTAAATTATTTGCATATCTTAAGTGGTTTTCGTTTCTTCTGTGGGAAATCCAATCTGCCTTTTTTATTTGCCTCAAGCCAATAAATGCCTGTAAGTCTGTAGCCCTCAAGTTAAAGCCTTCGACAAAAAAAGTGAATGGTTGATGGAAACCTTCTATTCCATTTTCTTTCATTAAACTATCATAAGTTTCAGAATCTAAATCTTTTCCCCAGCCATGAGATCTTAGCATAAGTAATGTATTATAAAGATTCTTATCGCTTGTATTGACCATGCCGCCTTCTATGGTTGAAAGCTGATGTCCGAAATAAAATGAAAAAGACGACATATCGCCAACCGTCCCCACTTTAGTGCCGTCTTCATATTTTGCGCCAAGAGCAGCACAGCCGTCCTCAAGCAAACAGAACCCATACTTTTCTTTTAGCTCGATAAGTTTATCTTTGTAGTGTGGCACTCCCAAGGCTTGTACGAAAATTACTGCGTCAGGCTTTTCCGTTTGACATACGCGTTCTAGCTTGTCTAAATCCATCCCATAGGTATTTTGATCTGTGCCAACCATAATTGGTCTTAGGCCAAATTGCATAGCTGGTGAAATTGTTGTAGCCCAACCAACGGCGGGAACTGCAATTTTTTTATTTTCAATCTTGCCAGCGACAATTGCTGCATAAATCATTAACAAATTTGCTGATGAACCAGAGTTGTTAAAAACCGCATGTTTGGTTCCTATGAATTTTGCCCACTCATCTTCAACTTGCCATGTAAGGTCTGATTTTGTTAATCTGGGATATGTCTTAAGCCAATCGCATAAAGCGTTAATGTCTTGGTTGTTAATGGTTTCCTTTGCTAGTGGATATTTAATGTTCATTTTAAAATTTTACGGTTTCAAATTTTGTGCCGTTTTTATCCCTGTTTGATATTATAGGATTATCCTTCATCCATTCAATGTCTAATCGTTCGTCGTTCCAAATGACTGTTGCCTGGGATTCTGGTGGGACATATCCATGCGACCACTTGTAATGAAAAATGCATTTTTCAGAAAGGCTTAAATGTGCATTTAGGCAACCACTTGGCACAAATACCAAAGTTGGCTCTTCATCCGTTATCACATGTGTTTCTGTATTTCCGTATGTTTCGGAAGATTCCCTTGCGTCTGCGACGGCTAATTGAAACTTGCCGTTCAGGCAGGTTATTAGTTTAGAGTTTAGGCCATCACCGTGAAAGCCTCTTAAGACGCCAAATTTGCTGATTGTGACTTTATCAAGCGCATACTTGACATCAGAATGTTGTGGGGAATAAATGCTCCATATTTCACCTCTTGAGTCGCCAAAGGTGTCTAGGGTAATTGTTTTTACTCCGTCTATCTTTTTGGAGTTTCTTATTTCTTTAATTGTTTTCAATTTTGTTTTTTTTATTAATTAATCTCCTAGTATTTTTCTTTTTAGCTTGATTTGGGTCATCTTTTGCACATTATCAACTTGCTGTTTACCAAATTTATTTTTCAACTTGGTTAAGAATTTTTCTGATGTGTGGTATTTAGTAAATGCTTCGTCGCGAAATTTTAAAATTTCTGCAGGAGTCAAGTTTTCGGTTGGCAGGGGTTGGCAGGTATAAGAATGAAAAGAATAGCCCGCATAATCTTCTGGCAGCTTATATCCAGCTTCCAGCGCCTCTTTGTATAGAGCGCTGCCAGGAAGGGGCATTGCGGCATACGCATTCCATCCCATGGTGTTCAATTCAAGGCTTAAATCTAGTGTTTCCTGCATGGATTTATAATCATCCCCTGGCAAGCCAAACATATAATTAGCCAATATTTCTATGCCAGCTTCTTGGACCTGCTTTACTACCTCTTTTATGTCTACATCTAGAAATTTTCCTTTCGATATTTCCAGTCTAACATTTCTGTTTGCGCTTTCAATTCCTAAGCATAGCCATTGAATACCAGCGTCTTTAAGCAGTTTTAAAATATCAGGCTTTCTGATTGTGTCAACTCTCGAGTATGCCCACATTAGTAAGTCTTTGCCATACCCTCTTTTTATTAATAGCTTACAAAGCGGAATATAGTATTTTGGGTTAAGGAGAAACATTTCATCTACAATTCTGATCGTTCTCACTCCCATGTCCCAAAGCTTGTCGAATTGTGATATGATGAATTCTGGCGACCAATACCTCATACCGCTATAATTGCCAGCAACCCCTATTTCTTCATTGTCGTCCCTGTTAATTATGTTTATCATGCAAAATTTGCAAGCAAATTTACAGCCCAAAGAAGTTTGTATTGTTGCATATGGCGTTCTTTTGCTTTCGTCGTACATCGCATGCCACATTTGAGTGCGATATAAATCAAAAGGCTCTTTATGCCTAGGTAATAAATCCCAAGCGTAGCCAGGTAGGTCTATGTCCATTCTATCTTGGGGGACAACGCGTTCTGGGGGATTAAGTATAGGCTCGCCTTTTATTCTATATCCTATGCCTTTGACATTTTCTAAACTATTTGAATCAAATTTATTTAATTTAATTAAGTTTCGCAGGGCGTAGACGCCTTCGTTAGTAAAAACAATATCAATGCTTGGTTCTTCTTTTAGCGTTTTGATTGGAAGTGCTTGAACATAGGAGCCTATATAGCTAATCGGCGTAGTAATGCCCTCGTCTTTAATTCTGCTTGATAGCTTAACCGCGCCGCTCATTGAGGTTGATCCAGAATTTACATTTTGGCCATAAACAACGAAGCATAGTAATTTAGGGTTTAAGCTGCGGATTCTGTGAATAAATTCATTTTCTGTTAAGCGTTCCGCTAGCGCGTCTAAAATGCCGACCTTATATCCTGCGCTTCTGCAGGATTCGGCTAATAGTAAAGCCCAAGTAGGCGGTTCAACGGCCGTATAGCTATTAGCTAAGTCTTGATATATTTCTTTGTCGTTTCTAGGGTTTATGAATAAAACATCCATATTATTTATTATTAACGAACCTAGCGCACTGTTTATAAATATTATTGACAGATAAGCCGTTTGTATCTAGCAGATGGTCCCTGCTTCCGTTTTCAAAAATATATTTATCGGGCAATCCGATTCTTAACAACGGTTTGTTTAGTCTGGAGTCTGAATTTAGTTCGCTAATCATGGACCCAAAACCTCCGCTCAAGGACTGTTCTTCGACTGTAATCAATTTTTCATAAATGTTAAAAGTTTTATAAAATAATTTAATATCAATGTTTTTAGCCTGCCAGATATCGTAGACCGAAGTTTCTGTGCCGCTTGCGAGTAGCTGCTCTTGGGAGTTTATAGTTCTTCCCAGCATATATCCACAGCTTAATAAAGCTGCTTTTTCGCCATTAAGCTTAATTGGGTTAATCCCTTGAGATATTATATTGCTGTCGAAATTATCGTAGCCACTCCAATCTTCGGCATAATAACTTTCCATTTCCTTGGCGTAGTTTCTTTCCAACCTAAGGTGCCTTAATTTTGGATTATCTAAAATATAATCCACCAATTGCATGGTAAAATTAGAATTAGCGGGAGTAATAATTTCAATATTATTAATAGACCTCATATAGGCAATATCTTCCGTAGGGCAATGAGCTGGCCCAGATGGGGCGTAACCTAAGCCTATGCCATTGGCTAAGATGGTTATGGGATTATTTGCAACGGCACAAGAATATCTTATTTGTTCTAGACATCTCGCGGCCCAGCAAGCCATAAGGAAAACAAATACTTTTTTGCCTTGAGCCGCTTGGCCTGCAGCAAAGTTAATGGCATTTTGTTCTGCAATGCCTGTAGTAAAAAATTGTTCTGGTAGTTCTTCTCTCCATTTATCTAATGCTCCTGCCCCCATATCGACAGATATCAGTACAATGTCTTTGTCGTTTTTGGCTTTTTCAAACAAAGCCTGTATAAATACTTCTCTCTGTGCTGTCATGATAGCTCTTCTCGTCCTTGTTTAATTAAGTTTTCGTCTTTAGGGATTATTGTGTGGTACCTCCATTTATCTTCCATATAGCTTACTCCCTTGCCCTTGACCGTGTTGAGTATAGTGCATTTAGGGCCGCCTGAATTATCTTGGCTAAATTCATTTTTAATCTCATTGAAATTATGGCCGTCAATTTGATTGGTATAAAAGCCAAAGCTTTCAAATTTTTCTTTCAATGGCTCGATTTTGAGCAATTCTTCAGTTTTGCCTAAAATTCCTAATTGGTTTCTATCTACTATTAAGTGCATATTGTTCATTTTATGGTGGGCTATAAACATTAAAGATTCCCAAACTGCGCCTTCGTACAATTCTGCGTCCCCTAAGATAACATAAACATTAAAATTAGCTTTATACGCAATGCCTGAGGCATAGCCTATGTTATTTCCCAAAGAGCCTCCCACAAAATGACAGCCAGGGATAGTAGAATCAGAGTGCAATCTAAGTATGCCCTCTGGCGTGCAATATTTATTTAGCTCGTCCTCGTCAAAATATCCCAAATCAGTCAGAATGGGATAAACCGCAGGAGATCCATGAGCTTTACTAAAAATTAATTTATCTTTCTTGTGGTTGAATCTTGTGTTGTCGTCATGGTACAATGAGACCAAGGCGTCTACAATAGATAGGCAGCTAGCTAAATGACCAACGCCAGATCGTGTTTTAAAATCAAAAATTCTTTTTCTTACTGATTTCGCTTTTATTTTTAATTCTTGAGTAGTCATTAATTGGTAAAATTTGTATTTATATTTTTTAAAGCTGAATAAAGTGAAACCAATTCTCGTATACCGTCTTCTATGGAACGGGTCGCTTTCCAGCCGAGTTTTTCTAATTTTTTATTAGAGACTATATAGTCTCTTTTATCTGGATCTGAAGAAAAATCTGACGTCCTTATCACAAAGTCTGGAACAACTTCTTTAATCTTTTCGCATAGTTTTAATTTATTTAAATTTGCAGAAGATAAGCCTACGTTAAAGGCTTCTCCGTTAAATTGCGTTCCGTATAGGTAGTAATCTAAAATAAAATGTTTAAAAGCATTTGCGACATCTTCAACATGAATAAAATTTCTTCTAAACTCATGCTCAAAAAGAATGATATATCCGTCTGTACAAGCTTTATAAACAAAATCGTTAACTAATAGATCAAGCCTCATTCTTGGCGAACAGCCAAAAACTGTCGCTAACCTTAACGAAATCCCGTTAGAATCGTCTAAAACTCGATTTTCTGCAAGGCACTTTGTAACTCCGTAATGGGAAATTGGATTTAACGGGGTTTCCTCCGTGCAAAATTCTTGAGATTCGTTCATTCCATAACCACTATTCGTATTTGGGTATACGACTAACTGCTCGTTAGACAAAGACTCACAAATATTAGTAATTTGTTTAAAATTTATTTCTGTTGCTAGACTTTGATCTCTCTCGCACGCTGGAAAACCAACAATAGCAGCAAGAGGAATTACTACATCTACCTTGCTAACATATTCTTTTAATAAATTTGAATTTCTTACGTCTGCATAGATAAGCTCAAACCTGTTATTATGAAAATATTTATAATGCTGTAGAAACGATTGTTGTTTGTACGACAAGTTATCTAAAACATAAACTTTGTTAACGCAGTTCATGCCTAATAACCTGTCAACTAAAACAGAACCAAGATACCCTGCTCCACCTGTCACCAGTATGTTTAATTTACTTGTCACTTTTAAATATATTCCAGTTCTGAAATTCGGAATCTAACTCCGCCGCCAAGCAATCTGTTTTTAAATCTACTCTTTCTCCTAACTGTTGAGAGATAAGATTTTTAGCCCTGTTTCTTACTCCGTTAATTGAATGGGTAAGTTTTAGCAAGCTCAAATCTTGGTCGCCTCCGTCTCTTGCGTTACTTTCATTTTCCCAGATATAGCGATTAGATAGCATTACTATCATTGTCGACCAAATAAAGTCAGAGTTAAGCTCTAGCTTTTTATCTTTGGCAATTAAGTCAATGTCATGCTTGATGAGGTTAATTTCATTAAGGTATTCTTCTTTATTCTTCGGTATAAAAATAGATTTCAGCAAACATATCGACAACCTGTCTACAAGATCGGAAAATGTGGGGAGAAACTTTCTTGATGAGTTTTCCATGCAAAATACTAGCAAGAATACGCTAATTTTCAACCGAATAGTTTTCGGTGGAAAGCGGTCCTTGCCAGTCGTCAGCTTTTAGTGATTCATATAATACAGCTTTTTTTCTGGTTTTGTATAGTAAAAAATTTGGATCTAGGTTCGTTTGCTTTATTATTTTAGCTTTTGCCTCGTCCTGGCTGTCATTGTACATCCAGACTCCGCATGGAATCGTTGGGTATATTCTTCTAAAATCAGAAAGAGTAAATAATAGGGAGTTTTGCATAACGAATCCGTGACGAACGTCCCAGCTCTTTTCCTCGATTATGTTCCTTGTTTGTTTTGTCTGCTTCATGTGTCTATAAAGACCCCTGCTGCAAATGGCGCCCATGTCCCACTTTTGTTGGACTGGAGTAAAGAACGAAAGGTTTGTTGTTTTGATTTTGTGCGGGCCAGTGGCTCTGTTATTTTGTTTCTCTAGTTTGTATCTCTGTTGTGTGAAAAAATATATCATTGATTCATCTTTACCAAAATTATCCAGTATCTTAATATAGTCGCTAATAAGGTCTCCCTTTGCTATAAATTGATTATCTTCGGCGAGCATCACGAAAAAATCTCCCTTGAAAGAATCAATGCATTGGCTAATCGCTCTACTGTAACAAGAGTTTCTCCCCGTGGTTGAAGAATCAAAGTCTATAAACTTTATAGTTTTTTCTATTGAAACTTTAGGGTGTTTTCTAATGGTTGTTTTTTGGCCGTCTAGATTTATAAAAAAATCATCAAAGTCGATCTTCTCAAACCAATCTCGTATTTTTTTATTGCCACCAGATTCAACGAGCATAATTTCGATGCTTGGGTATTCATTGCAAACCAAAAAAGATTTCAGGAGGTTTTGGAGTAATGGCCAATGATCGAAGACCCCACTGTGCATGGCGATAGATAATTTAGGAATCATGTTAAAGTTTTATTCCATGTTTAATAAGTTCGTTTTTCATAATCTTTGCGTGATCGCAATGGTGGAACTGTCTCTGTTCATCGCAATTGATGCGATGTTCTCTGGCAAAATTAGAGTAGTGGTATAATTCTGAACTTCTAAACTTTTCTCTAAATATTTTACTCAAAAAGCCTTCGCAACAAAGCTGTTTGAACTGGTTTAGCGCCTCTGGCTGGTCAAAGAGATTAAGCCTTTTGGTTTCCTCGGAATTAAAAAAAACAAAATGATCGTCTACTTCTCCAAACTCCCACTTAGTTCCTGGTTTTCCCCAATGTGGCCATTCAGGTCCTCTTCCCCTGTACGCCGCAAGCTGATTGTTTGCTTTTAGGGAATTTATAATTTCCAGAATAGGTTCAACTTTAATAGCCATCGCATCAGAGTGGTAGTGTACTACGAATTCGGACGCACAGTTAGAAACAGAGTTTTTTATGCACTCGAACTGTCTAAGTCTTAAGTATTGTTTAGGTTTCCATATTTCTGTCTCTGGCGTAGAAAATGCATCTATGTCTAGCTGTTTTATTGCTTCATTGCTGCTGGGGTCGCTGCAGCAAACGCTAATGAATGCGTTGTTGTTGGAAGTCCAGTACTTTCGGATAATTTCAACATTGACTGCAACTTCTTCTATTTTGTTAAAAGTGGAGAGAGCCACACCAACTTTTTTCATTTGTTTAAATGTTTATTTGAGAAATTCCTTTATCTCTATCAATGTTAGCTGCGTACGCCGTATTTTTCAAACTTTTTGGCTTTCTGTCATTTATTAATACTCTTTCTCCTCCGCCACACCCAAGTATTAACTTGTCGTATATAATCCCTAATTCGGATAGCTGCGCTTCGGTTTGCTTTCTGGCGCACTCTCTTCTGCCTGACATTAAAATAATGAGATAACCTTTTTTATCCCATTCAGATATCTTTTCCGCGGTTCCAGGGAGTAGTTTTAGTTTAGCATTTGATCTACAACTTTCTACGGGTGGGCTGTGTTCGACTAAAGTCCCATCAATATCGCATATAATGGTTTTAGGCCTATGGTCGATAGAGTTCATTTAATTTGTTTTTAATTTTTTCTTTAATTTCTAAATCTATTCTGGGAAACTTAGCTTTGATTTTTGATAAAAAGTCGTTATTCGATAATACGTAGTGCCCGCAAATATTAACCAAAGATCTTTTCTCAACTAATGGATCAAAGTCTTTTGGTGCCCATTTTTTCCATCTATTTGATTTATAGCATATTTCATAAAATAGTTCAAATAAGTCTTTATCTTTCTCAAGACTGCTTAAATAACATGTAGTTTCTATTTGTCCAAACTCGGGAGCTATGTTAACTGCGTCTAATCCTAATCTAATTTTTTCTTTAATTGTATCAGCGGGAATATAGTCCCCATTGTGTTCTTTAGATAATAATCCATGCTCTTTGGTTATTTTCAGCATTTTTATAAGTGCGTCTCTGTTATACTTCCCTGTGTTTGTGTTTTTTTCAAGGGAGGTACCTGATTGAATTACGGCATATTCTATTTGGTTAAATTTTTGTTTTGCGAGTTTTGAGCGTAGTGCCGAGAGCAGCTTGCCAAGCTCGCTAGGTGTAAATTTTCGTATAGATTCTTCCGTTCCGACCTCAAATTTTATGCTTGGGTTAAGATCGTAACAAAAATTAATCATATCAACGGTCCACTTTAAGCCTTCTTCGTATTCGGGGTATCTTTTCCATGGGTCAACATGGATCATGTCAAAATGTTTGCAATCTTGCTCAAGCGATTCATATCCGTCGTCTTCTTTTTCTCCTTGTCCTGGCCCGCCGTGGTCTCTTGTTAAAAATAAGTTGTTAGGAACATAATCTTTAAGTTTCTCTGTTGTCCAGTTGTTAACATAACCGCCATTATGATCTACTTGTCTCCTAGAGGGAATAAGCCCGACTGAGCTGTTCGATTCATTGGTGAACTCGATGAGCGCGTCCACTGTATTTTTAGACATCGGCCCTATGTGGAATTTTGCGTGTGCTTTATTCATTGGTCATTGGAAATTCTAGCCCCGTGTAAAGTTCAAACTGGCGAGACGCCTGAAGAAGAGCTAATTTTTTGCCCGTAGCGCTGGTAAGCACACAATCTATAAATTGGTTAGATTTGTCGTATTTTATGTTTTCTACTGGCGTACAGTTATATATTGTAGAGTTTTTAATATGTTTAATATCATTCCAGTTTTTCCTGGTTACGGTTTCATGGGGAATGTTTAATGTTTTAGCTGCATATTGAACGGCTTTTGAGTACCCTCCTTTGCCTAGTATATATAAATAGTCATCTTCGAGGTTTTTTAAGATTGTCTCTGCCGCAAAATAATCTGTATTATGCGCTTCAAGTTGGCCATCTTTGTTTATCACAGTGTTTGCTGCTCCGATTTTTTCAACGGACTCCGTTTTTTTATCTACATAATTGAGTATCTCCGTTTTAAAGGGCATTGTGACTGCAAAGCCATTCATATTCAGGGTTTTTGCTGAAAAAACTGCGTCTTTTATATTGTTTACTGAAAATGATTTATATATCGCGTTTAAGCCATGATAGCTAAAAGAAAAATTAAAAAGCTTACATCCCATGTTCCCTGCTTCCTTTGCAAAAGATCCGTAAAATAAAGTATCCCTGTTAATTGTCATTTAATTGCTCCATCGTTTCCTTGGCTTTAAAAAACAACAAATTCCCAAAGTCTTTTTCGTGCAGCGGAGACATATTGAGAAAAATTAAAGCAGTAAGCGTTTTTATTTTTTTAAGATTAAAGTTATTAGATTCAATCCAGCGCTCATAAGTGTTTATAAATTTGTCTAAAGAAATATTGTTTTTATGTTTAAGTGTTACTTTTTCTTCCGTCCGATAACATGAAAAGCTCCCGTTTTCTTTCATGAGTTTGTAGGATATAAGTAATCCTCCATACATTTTGGCTAAGTCATAGTATACGTCTCCGACATCTGTGCCAGCAAAATCTTGTCTCCAATCAAGCAGATAAAATTTTTCATCAGCACCATAAATAACATTGTCAAACTGTAAATCTCCATGAAAAACCTTTGTGGCTATGCCTTCAAAGAGTTCTCTCGTGTTTATTGTTTTCAGTAGTTCTTTAATGGGTCGCGTATGACAGTTATTGACTGTATGGTTGCCTGCAAAGCTTTGGTCCCTTTGGGACAAAAATAGCTCTAGCCTTTCATTGGTTTTGTCATAATAAAATTTCTTACATTCGTTTTGGATTGATTTGCAGAGAATGGGCTTCCACATGTGTTTTTTTGCGAAGGATAAAAATTTACTCCATATTTCGGGGTTATCGCATTCATACAAGGTTTCCCCTTTAATCCACTTATACGAATAAAGATTACGGCCAACGTAATCTACAGTAGGACAAAGGCCCTCTAGGTTTTTAGCTCGAGAAACTCTACCGTGTATAAATTTTTCATCAGAGCACAGTTTAATGAAAGTGTCATTAATTTTGTACAAAAACTCTCCATTAGTTTTTGGGATGCTATAGTTTTTGGATGGACCATTTATTTGAAGCGACTTTATCTTGATGTAATTATCTATAGTTCCAGTATCGTGCCAATCAAAATGTTCAGCTCGCATGTCTTTGTAGCTTTTGATATTATAATAAGCGCTAACTATTTCTCCTTCGTTGGCATCAATCTGTTTCCAGAAATTCAAATAATCTAAAACTCCAGCGGTTCCTGTAAAAGCGTACTTATGGCCACTTTTTCCTTTATTCTTGAATCTAACAACCGCCTCGCCCTCTATGTCCGCTGTAGAGTACAGCTCTGGAATATCCGTTCGGCAAAGACCCAGCCAATTCGTCTTTAATGGCGGAAGTTTTTCATTAAAAAAAGTGTCTACAGCCGTCCATATAAATGGCCTTTGCAGATGTTTTTTACACTTAAGTATCGAATATGCTGGCCCAGCACCAGGGCCTTCGTATTTATCTACATCAACAAAAATAAAATCTCTATTTGGATGTGCCGCCTCACAATATTCCCTGACCATGTTTCCTTTGTGTCCTAGGGCAATTACTATTTCATAATCCTCGGTAGTTTTTTCTATTAAGTGGGAAATTAAAGCCTTGTTATCGAGGGGTAATAGTCCTTTATTAATATGAGTTGCCAAATCAGTCATTCTTGTGCCTAGTCCTGCGGTGAGAATGCAGAACGCTGGCCGCATATGTTCGTGTTCTATTTTTCCATCAGGACGAGAGGAGTCGTCTTCAATTCTTATCACATCATCTATTTCTGGCGTTGAGGCTTCCTGTAATATAACGTCAGTGATCGCTATAACTCGATGTTTTTTGGGCGGACGAACAGAAAAAAAGTCCCCTTTCTTCATTATTGTTTTTTCAACTATGCCGTCATTGTTCTCTAGCCAAACTTCTGCAGTGCCCTCTGCTATATAATTAGTTTCTAGCTTATGATTATGGTATTGATAACTGGTTCTCGAGCCAGCATTAATATAAATTCTTTTATAGCAATATCTTTCATTTAATTCGAGCCAAACTTCTTTGCCCCACGGCTTATGTATAGTTTTTGTCATATTATTTTTTTAAAGATAGGTTTTTTGCGACGTAGGCGAACTTTGTACATATGCATTAATACTTGGTATCGCGGAATATTTTATGTTTTTATTTTTCTTAAGATGGTAATAAAGCAAGGTCTCTGGTCTTATCATATTGTATTGTTTTACCGTGTCATCGAAGACGGAATAAAGTGAAGAGTAGTAGTCTATATTCCTTGAACAAGAAAAAGCCCATACATCGCGGAGGCCAAAGTCGCCAAGCGGAGCAAGCTCCTCTTTTTCCCCTAGGAATCCAGGAATAAAAATAGTGTCACTTTGATTAGTTAGATAATTGTTTAAATTAATGTTATTACCCAAGAAGAGGTCAGACCTGGTCCTGAAGCACATATCGTATAAGCCCCATTCAGCCTCTTCTTTTTTTTTTAGTTGGTTGCACTTAAAAATTTTATAATACATTGCAATAACATGGGAGCCGTCTGACCTCTTTTTTACATGGCCTTTTTTCATGAGACTGGAATGCCTGGATGTGTTCCAGTTTATATTTTTTTCAAAAATTATTTCTTTGGGCTTAAACGTGTTGATAATATCTTCTTTTTCGTCTAGACTTAAGCTCTTTGGGCTATGGTTTTTTCCATCGCTGGTTGGACACTTCCAGTTATCTTCGTTCCAAGTGTGTATAAAAAAATCAAAAGAAAATTTTTCACAATTTGGTTTTATGATCTTTTCAAGTATATTTTGATATCCGAGTTTGTAATTGCGTAAGTGCCCAGAAATGCAGATTGCGGTTTTTTTCATTTTTTATATATATTGGATGATGTTTTTAGGAACGAGTCGAGATCTTCTGGCGTCCCTAACCCCCACATTTTTTCTACATCAAAAATTTTTACTTTTTTATTGTCTGTTATGGCTTCGTTGAATACTGGGCAAACGTAAAACTCGTCTTTTACCCTTCTGTTATGATCAATCATCCTCTGCGCATATTTTACATAATCTGAGCCCTTTTTCCAGAAATAAACTCCAACCGTGGCTGTGTCACTTATTGGTTTTTTTTCTGCAACTTCAGAAACAAAGCCAAAGTCGTCTAATTTTGCATAGCTCCACTTGGGGTGAGCGGATTTAAATGTAAGTATCCCACCGTCTACGGTATCTGCGGTCATTGAATACATAAATTCGTTGCTATTCCATTCAACAAACTGATCCGAATTGGCTATAAGTAGTGGCTGGTCATTGTCAATAAACTCCTTCGCAAGCAGTGTCGTGCAGGCGGCGCCTTCTGTGAGGCCCTCGACTTGAACAATCTTGCAATTTGGGCTAATTAATGATAACGTCTCTTCAAGGTTATATTTTTCATAGTGTGATTTTTGAACTATGAAAATATGCCTCGCCTCAATGTTCAGGTTGTCAACAACCGTTTGAATCATGGGTTTGCCTCCAACGTCAATCAGGGGCTTGGGGAAAGTGAAACCCGCTTGCTCAAACCTTGTGCCAGCGCCAGCCATAGGAATTAACACGTTCATATCTCCGCCCTGCCATTTTGGGCAAACCTCCAGCTTTTGATTGGCTTCGTTTATCGTGTCTATTATTTTATTATAAGATAAATCGTAAGGATCTCTAACCGCGCATAAATAAGCTCCAGAACTAAGGGCTGCTTTTCGCCCTATATGAGAATCTTCTACAATAACCGCTTCCTTGGGGTCAGCTCCAGCCTTAATCATGCATTTTAAATACATTTCAGAGCTTGGTTTGGGCTTGGAAACATCTTGGTTTGAGTAGAAAAAGTCAACATGCTGCAGGAGCCCCTTCTTTAAAAGCATCGTTTTTACTGTTTCTCTTATGGAGTTAGATGCCACGCAGACTGAAAAGCCTTCTTCTTTAAGCCGTTTTAGCATAGAAGAGATTCTTTCGTCCGTTTCAAGCTCTTCGTTAATTATCTTAGATGTATTAAGCTGCTTCCGTTTCCATAATTCTACCGCCTCCTCTTTTGGGAAAAGCTTTTGTTTAATCAGTAAATCAATTTTTTTCTTTGTTGGTAGTCCGTCGTAACTGGATAAATGCTCTTCCCTGTGGATAACAAACTTTTTATCAAAAGATTCTAATGCCCTGTTAAGCGCGTGGTAATGTAGTTCCCGCGCGTCAACCAATACTCCATCAAGATCAAAAATAATTAACTTAATCATTTTTCATTTTCTGTACATACTGGAAATCTGGCGAATTATAAAATCTCTCTTTGCCTTATTTGCCTTAACTTTATTACTTGCGTCGCCGATTGATTGAACTTCTGGAAAGAATCTATTTATCCAATCAAAGGTCTGGGCGGGGCCAATAACATGTTTCCATTCTTCGTCCTCAAAGCCTCGAGCAGAGGCTGTTTTGGGCGTATCGGTTTCAATTTGTTGAAATTCTGGGTTTGTGGTTACCTTCATCCCAGCTTTGTAGAGATAGAAGCATGGACCCAACATGTTTAAGTGAGCGGAGAAATGACTTGAATCCCAGAAAGGAGTAAGTTCCTCCCTTGAGTTTTTTAAAATTTCGATAGCTTTTCTTGAAACAACAAAGCTGAGGGGGCTAAAGTGGCTAACAATCCCAGAGCGAGTGTTTTTCCCCCCGTTCATATCCCAGACATCGCCCCAGTATGCCGTAGTTAAGCCAATAGAGCTATCTTTCTCCATGCTGGTAGTTGCCCACTCAATAAACTTCCGTGGGTCATTAACTCTGGCGTCATTACAATTGAACCAAATATAATCGTACCCTAAATCAAAACAATGGCCAATTAGGCGGTTTACTCCCCATGAAACTCCCTTGGTTTCTTTTTCGAACAAATTAGAGTATCTTGAGTAATTTTTTGGGTCCGAGCCGTTTTCTAGTATGAATAAATCCTTATCTGTGTCGATAAAGTCTAGAGTTTCCACGAGTTCGCGAATTAAATGTGGAATGTTCCTGTTTAAAATTGTTGTTGCTACTTTAGGCATAGTAATTATTTTTGATATAATATTGGATAATCGGTACAAATTCCATAACAATAAGAGATTGAATTTTGTTTAGGATTGAGGTCTACAATTACAGATTGTTTTGTAACGGGCTTTCCAGGAAAGGTCCAGATATAGCCCTTAGAGGTTATCGTATGATCATCTTGGTCGTGCCAAAAACAATGAATTAATTTATTTGCTAACATTTTTTCTAAAGCCGCTAGGTTTTTCGCATGGCACCATAGCTTTTGGTTTTCTAAAAAACCCTCTTTTATCGCGTAACGCGGCTCGTCGTGGCCGAGAAAAAAGTGATTGTTTATAAACCAAACATCTATTTCACAATCAAGACCTCTCGAAAGCGCGGTTTTTATTTGAGAGGGGTTATTTTCATAGCCAATGTCGGAGCCATCTAAATTTCCTCTGTGCGATATATATATCATTCTAGGTTCAAATAAGCTCTTAATTCTTTTATTTTATTATCTTTCCATTGTATAACGTCTATTCCTTCTAAGTGGATATCGTCTAGGTCTAAAATGAATTCTATAACAGATGTTTGTTGGTCTTCGTCATAAAAAATATTTTTAGCCGAAAAAGAAAGATTCTCGCAAGAGTTAAATATTTTATCAATTTCGTTTCTTATTTCGTTTATATTGTTAAAACTGTTTAAGGGGTCAGTTAAGATTGAATCTGGATGAAATAGCCTCGCTACTTCATCTATTTTTTTCTCGTTAAAAAGTCTAATATATAATTCCGTTAATTCTTTCATGTTAAAATTCTACCAAAAAAATCTAAATATTCTCTAGTAACTTCCTTTGGTTCTTTAGCCGTCGTTGCCTTAGTGCCCAAGTGGCTGCTCGCCTTCTCGAGTATTTTGAGAAAATCTGATTCATTTTCAAATAAAAAATCATTATTTTTTACAATTTCTGGATGTCCGCCGCTGTTGAGAGCCATACAGGTTAAGCCGCAGCTTAAGGCTTCGATAAGCGAATTCGAACAAGGGTCGTTCTGGCTAGCAGTAACAAATATATCTGATCGTCTAAGCTTGCTCGCTAAGTCCTCCGACTCTAGCGGTCCCAGGTTTTTAATATTCTTAAAATTGATAGGAGACCTTCCTGCAAAAAAATACTCGTACTTGTTAAAATCTAAATTTTGGTCTAAGTGTCTATAAAAATCAAAGCCTTTTTTCGGGTGATTAGACCATGAGCTGGAAAATAGTTTAATTTTTTCTCTTTTGGGCTTTGGTTCTTGCGGCGGAAAGAATATGCTGTCGTCTGCGCAGTTTTGTATTGTCGTGTGAATCTTGTTGGGCTCTAGTCCCATTTCTAAATTTTTGTTTTTTGACCATTCACTTTGATATATTGTGGCGTCCGCAAAAGTTTCGTTAGCAAAATATACTTGTTGGTCTCTTGCGTCGCTCAAATCATTATAAAGCCGCATTGGTCCGTCAATCCTATGAACAAACTTCGCGCTTGAGAAAGATTTTTTATAAGAAGATACATTTTTTAAAAAATGGTGACTGTTGAATAAAAAAATATCAGCACTATCTGGCGAGTCAGCCAAAGCGCCCTGAAGGGCAAATTGTTTTTTTAGCATTTTCAGGAATTGGTTTCCGCCGCCAGTTGGTTGGTCTAGTAGTTCGAATACAATAAAAATTTTCATAAACTGCTAAAGAAATTATCATAATTTTTTATATGATTTTTAATTTCAAATTTTTTCATTTTGTCTTGGGTTTGTTTTAAGCTGACTTGCATTGGTACTGCAGGATCTTTAGCGTTTACAATGCATTGTTCTGGAAGTGCTTCTCTGGCCATGCCTACATCAGTTGAAATTATGGGAGTGCCGCAAGCAGGAGCTTCAAACAGTGCCTGCGGCCCCCCTTCTTGTCGAGACATAACTGCATATAAATCGCAAACAGAATACAGTTCGTTGAGTTTTTCTGTATCCACGAGCTCAAAGTAAGTATAAGGGATATTGGCTTTTTTAAGCCTGTTGATTAAGTAAGTTCTTCTCCACCCAGCTAACAAAATATGAACTGTGTCGCGGTTGAAGCTGGAAACGTAGTCAAAAAATAAATCTGGGCCTTTTTCTAATTTAGGGTTGTTTGGGTTTGCTCCTTCAGAGTCTCTTTGGAAAGAGCCGATTACAAAGTCTTGGGGGTTAAAGTGTTCCTTGTATTTTTCTCGTAACAAATCTTTGTCTAAGGCTTTCCAAGTGTCTTGGTTATACCAGTAGCCTATTACCTTGATAGGTTTGTTTGTGAACTTTTGAATAAAGTCTTTCGTTTTGCCGCAAGGAACGTGGTAGGCGTCTACATACTGATCTCTTTCTTTAAAATTTTGTAATCGAGTTTCGTTAAATTTATCTGGAACCTCGTGGTGTATTGTGCATACGACTTTTTTATTTTTAAGTATTTGTAATGGAATTGAATTCCAGGTCCAAGGAGACAAAAGCCAAATAACTTCAGAATTAGTATCGTTAAAGCTAACGTTATGGCTAGAATAAGTTTTAAATTCCTCGGCAATGCGCTCAACAACCCACTGTTCTTGGGAAGTTATGCATAAAATGTTCATTCTGTTTTTTTGGACACTAAAACTCCATAATCAGCAAAATACAGAAAATCAATTTCTGTTCCAAGGAAACAACTTAAGGCGTGGTCTGGCGTCTCGCATATAGGCTCTTTGTCGTTAAAGCTGGTATTTAGCAGAATAGGAACCCC
>Ga0080013_1002901_pt1 | contig 19119 bp, 24 predicted proteins | sample ETNvirenome_6_85_FD_69236 | JGI IMG/M metagenome (GOLD analysis project Ga0080013, IMG submission 69236) | Marine viral communities from the Pacific Ocean - ETNP_6_85 (SPADES assembly) (version 2) | ecosystem: Environmental > Aquatic > Marine > Oceanic | place: Pacific Ocean | collected 2013-06-19 | reverse complement strand
GCCTTATTTCAAAATAGAAGAAGAAGAATGGACTTATATAAAAGAAACTTTTTCTAAAGATGAAATAAAAGAATCTCTTGTCAAAGTTCTTATGGAATACCCACCACCATATGCTGATATTTCAGAGAAAGAATGTTTTAAAGATTACAATCGATTAAAAGGTATTAAGTGGAATGATTTATATGTAGAGAAAAAATGGTTCGCACGATCGGAATACAAATGGCCTTTTAGTAATAATGTAATTAAAAGATTAAATACGGGTAATAAATCAAGCAACTATTTTCAACAACATAATAGATGGTCAGTAGATGGAACTATATCTCCTGGTCCAATTAGAACTTGGAATAGTGAAAAATTTATGTTTACTTTACTTGGTGCATTATTCACTTTAAAAGTACCAAAGGTAGATAAATCAACTTTAAGAACTTGTATAGGGTTGAGAAAATATATCTGTTCTCAATTCAAACCTAATGTGGCTAAAGCAATATATGATAGATATAAATGTAAGAATGTATTAGATTTTAGTGCTGGGTGGGGAGATAGGTTAGCAGGGTTCTACGCATCGGATTACGGTGAGTTATTTGTAGGGTTAGACCCGAGAAAAGAGAACCATCCAATATATGAAAAACAAGCTAAATACTATCAGAAACATTCAACATTCTTTGAGAATGATAAACGACATGAATTGATATGTGAACCAGCAGAAGATGCAGATTTATCAAAGTATGAGGGAATGATGGATATTGTATTTACATCACCACCATACTTTAGTGTAGAAAGGTACTCCCATGATGATACACAATCTTGGGTTAGATATAAACACATAGATGATTGGAATAAAAAGTTTTTACAAAAAGCTGTAAAAAATGTTTGGAAAACACTACGAAAAGGTGGTATATTAATGGTGAACATATCTGATGTTAATGCAACTACAAAAACAGATAAGGGTAGTTGGAGTGATAAAAAGAACTTACAGATATGTGACCCAATGAATGACTATATAGATACTTTTGAAGATTCAGAGTATATAGAATGTTTCGGAATGGAGATGGCTAAAAGACCAAATTGTATTGGTATAGGAAATGCTAAAGTTACAGATGAAACAAATAGAAAAGAAGAATATGTTATTGAAAAAGATGGAGATACCTTCGCAGAACCAGTATGGATGTGGAAAAAAATATAAAAGATTATTTTAAAAAGTTTTATGATATGAAACCATATCTTTTTATTGATGAAAAAGAATGGAAACATATTATGGAAACATATGAAAAGGAGGATGTAGTTGAAGAACTATCAAAAACACTTCACACTTATCCTTGTCCTATACCAGAAATTTCAGAAAAAGAAACATTGAAAAGTTTAAATAAATTAAAAGGTGTTAAGTGGAATGATTTGTTAGTTGAAAAGGAATGGTTTCCAAGAAACGAAAGAGAATCTGATTATCCATTAACACACAAATATTTTAAACGAGATAATAAAGGTAACAATGCATCTAATCCATTTCATATAGAGAATAGATGGAAAGTTGATTGGACAAGAACACCAAGTGGTTGGAGAACTTGGCAAACTGTAAAGGGAATTAAAACAATAGTAAGGGCATTTTGGAGTCTTGAAAAAGTATTGACTAAAGTAGATTTACAAAGTATAAGAATGGCCACAACACTACGGAAGTATGTAGCATCTCAATTTAAACCAAGTATAGCTAAAGTATTTTATGATTACTTTAAGAGTGAGAATGTTTTAGATTTCAGTGCTGGTTGGGGTGATAGATTAGCAGGATTTTATTGTGGTGATACTACAAAACATTATGTTGGTATTGACCCAAATACAAATAATCATCCAGGTTATAAAAGACAAGTAGAGTTTTATAAGAAACATCAAACATTTTTTGAAGAAGATAAGAAAGTAGATTTGATTCCATTACCTGCAGAAGATGTAGATTATTCAGAATATGAAAATTATTTTGATACTATATTCACATCACCACCTTATTTTAATGTTGAGAAATATTCTGATGAAGATACGCAAAGTTATATTAGATACCAAGATATTGATAGTTGGAACAAAAACTTTTTACACAAGGCACTCGGTAAGATGATACCAACACTTAAAGATGGTGGGATACTTGCTATCAATATTGCTGATGTGTATAATCCTAAAAGTAAGAATAAGGAATATTATCAAATTTGTAATCCAATGAATGATTTTTTAAAATCAAAAGGATTAAAATATAAAGGTTGTATTGGAATGGAAATGACCAAACGATTTAATAGTGGTGGTGCAGGAAATGCAAAGAGTGAATATTTTGATGAACATTTAAAAGAAAAAACAAAAGAAACACAAGATATAGCGTTCGGAGAACCTATATGGATATGGGAGAAATAATGGATAAAATAGAAATACCAATTTGTTTCTATATTGATGATGAAGGAAATAAAGTATATGACTACGAAACAATGGCAGAAGAGTTTGAGAATGAGTTAAGTAAAGTAGTTGGTGTAACTGTAATGTGTTCAGTATCAGAAGATATTACTTATGAGTAGAATAAGTTATAGTCAGTTATCAATGTATAGTGATTGCCCACTTCGGTGGAAACTAAACTATGTAGATAAATTAAGAATATCAGAATCTAATATACACTTGATATTTGGTACAGCAATGCACGAGGTGTTACAATCATATCTTGAAATTATGTATTATGATACTGTTAAGAATGCCAACTTTTTAAATCTTGAAGAAATGTTAAGAGATAAACTCATAGAACAATTTAAGATTGCAGAGGAAGCCGATGGTAAAGCACCTTGCACTAAACAAGAATTAGGAGAGTTCTTTCAAGATGGTTGTGATATACTTGATTTCTTTAAAAAACGAAGAGGTGAATATTTTAGTAGAAGGGGGTATAAATTAATTGGTTGTGAAGTTCCTATTGATGTAGAATTAAAAAAGAATATTAAAATGATTGGTTACCTTGATATAGTTATACTTGATGAGATTAGTAACACAATAAAAATATATGATATTAAGACATCTACAAAAGGTTGGAATAAATGGATGAAGAAAGACGAGAATAAAACACAACAATTATTATTATATAAACAATTCTATTCTAAACAATACGACCATCCAATTGATAAAATAGAAGTAGAGTATTTCATAGTGAAAAGAAAACTATGGGAAAATTTAGATTTCCCACAAAAGAGAGTTCAAAAGTTTTCACCAGCGAGTGGAAAACCAAGTATGAATAAGGTAGCTAAAAGGTTAGATACATTTTTAAATGAAGCATTTACTGACGAAGGTGAACATAAAAATGATATGATATCAACACCGAGTAAAAAAGCTTGTAGATTTTGTGAGTTTAATCAAACTGAATATTGTAGTGAGGGTGTTAGATGAAGTATTTTTCATTAAGAATGAAATTAGATAATGTAATAAAAGATAAAGATTTTGAACAAAAAGTATTAGAAAATATAAGATATTGTCGTAAATTGATAGGGAAAGAGTTTAGAGTAATATTTTGGAATCAAAATTTATCAGAAAAAGAATGTGAAGATTTTGTAAAAAGAAACGAAAAGTTATTATTTGAAGTTCATACAAAAATTACAAAAAGATTTGAATATAGTTGGTTTTTAATTGAAAGTGAAGGTGATAAAAGTAGTTGGAGATATAAATCTGATGGTGGTATATTGAAAGGAATAACTTCTTATACAAAAATTATGAAATATATAAACAATAAGGATAACAAATGAAAAAAGATATAATAACAGATACATTAAGAAAATTAAGTTATAAAAATATATCAATAGATACGACTGATGGTAGAAGTCAAATTGCAGATGAGATACTAAAATCATTAAGTGAAAAATTTTATCTTTTTAAATGGGTAAAGGGGAAAAAAAATGGGTAATAATCCTTCAATAGAAGTTAAACATATTTATAAAGAATATAGACCTTGGGGTTCATTTGAAAATTTACTTGACGAAGATTATTGTAAAGTAAAAAGAATAATAGTAAAACCAGGACAAAGATTGAGTTATCAATATCATCATAAAAGAGATGAGTGTTGGGTTATAGTTAAGGGTGAAGCAACTCTAACATTAGATGATAAAGAATGGACATTCGTAGAAAAGGAAGTTATAAATATACCAGCTGAAACTAAACATAGAGTTCAGAATAAAGGTAAAGAAGATTTAATATTCATCGAAACACAAACAGGAACATATTTCGGTGAGGATGATATTGTAAGATTAGAAGATGATTATGGGAGAAATAATGAAAATTAAATTAGACAAAACAGATAGTAAAGTAGTTCATTCAAATGAAACATACAATGTAATTGATAATACAAATTTGAATGGATTAATAGTATCAAAAACAGAACTACATCCAGGTAAAGAAACAGGTGGTCACAATCATAGTGGACAAGAAGAGGTTTATATTTTTACTAATGGTAATGGTAGAATGGTTGTTGGCACTAAAACATATAATGTTCAAACAGGTGATATAATTTTAATACCAGATGGTGATTTTCATAAAGTATGGAATGAGGGTGAAGATGATTTAATTTTTACATGTGTATTTGATGGTGGAAGAAATCATTAATGAAAGTAGCAATCGTAGGTAGTAGAAGATACGAAAATAAAAAGAAGATAAAGGATTTCATATTCAAACTAAAAAATGAATATGGTACAGATACAATAATAGTTAGTGGTGGTTGTAAACAAGGTGCTGATAGATACGCTAAAAAATATGCATTAGAACTTGGATTACAATATGAAGAGTATCCACCATTTCACGAAGTACATAATTTATATTGTCCATTACCATCATCAAGATATGGAAAACCTTATAGTGTGAAATACTTTTTTGCACGGAATAAGATAATAGCTGGAACATCAGATTATGTAGTAGGATTTATACCTGAAGGAATTGAAGGTAGGGGAACAATGAATACAATAAGTTATGCTAAAAAATTTGATAAAAAAACAATAATTATTGATTGATTTTTTATTTTATATATATTTATATATGAATATATAATAATGTAAACGGAGAATGGTTATGAAAGATACAAAACTCACATCGGTTAAAATTTTAGAAAACTTATACGAAAGATTTAAATTAAATACTGTAAATACAAAAATGACACTTCAAAAATTAACAAATCGTTCAGTCGATTTATATTTGAATGATAAAAAATATAAAGAACAAGTAGAAACTTATGATAATTTAAATATAAGTGGAAGTAATTTTTAAATTAAAAAAAAGGTTATAATATAAATGAAAAAAATAAAATTACCAAAATTACAGAAGAATACTTCTGATAAATTAAAAAAGAAAAAAATATTATTATTATCAGATGATTTAAGAATGCATTCTGGTATTGCAACTCAATCAAAAGAGTTTGTTATTGGTACATTGGATAAATATGATTGGGTTCAAATGGGTGGTGCCATAAATCATCCAGATAATGGTAAAATTATAGATATGAGTCAGGCTATATCAACCGAGTATGGTATAAAAAATCCATATTTAAAACTTTATCCACAAACTGGTTATGGTAATCCTGATATTTTAAGAGAAATAATACAAATAGAAAAACCTGATGTTATTCTACACTTTACAGATCCAAGATTTTGGGTTTGGTTATACAATATGGAACATGAAGTAAGACAGAATATTCCTATTCTTTATTATAATATATGGGATGATTTACCTGATCCACTTTATAATACTAATTTTTATAGAAGTTCAGATATGTTGATGTCCATATCAAAACAAACTTACGGTATAAATAAAAGAATACTTTCTAAACATGGTTATGAAGATTGGCAATTAGATTATGTTCCACATGGTATTTCTAATAAAAGATTTTTTAAAATTGAAGATGACGGTGATACAAAGTTTAGAGAATTTAAAGAAAAATATGGTTTAGATAAATATAAATTTAGAATTTTATATCTTAATAGAAATATCAGAAGAAAATCACCAGGTGATGTTGCTCTAGCTTACAAACATATGATGGATAAACTTACACCAGAAGAAAGAAAAGATTGTGTATTTGTATGGCATGCAGCACCGAGTGATGAAAATGGAACTGATATGAGAGCAGTATGTCAAACATTACTTCCAGATTATCCTGTAATTTTTACACATGATATCGGTGGTAGTCATGGATTTTTTGATGAAGATATGAATTTTATTTATAATTCAACCGATATCTATATAAATTTAGCATCCAATGAGGGATTTGGTTTGGGTTCACTTGAAGCATTAACTTGCGGTAAACCAATAGTAGTTAATGTAACTGGTGGATTACAAGACCAATGTGGATTTAAAAAAGAAGATGGTTCATATCTTACAGCAGATGACTACATTAAATTAGAATCTAATCACAGAGGAACTTATAAAGAACATGGTGAATGGGTAAAACCTGTGTTTCCATCAAATATATCGTTAGCGGGTTCTCCAATGACACCATATATTTTTGATGATAGAGCTAGTTACGAAGATGCAGGTGAAGCACTTTATGAATGGTATAAGGTAGGAAAAGAAGAAAGAGATAGATGTGGTGAGATTGGAAGAAAATGGGTTCAGAGTGACAATGCAAGAATGACATCAAAACATATGTCAGAATCATTTATAAAAAATATAGAATCTGCACTTGAAAATTGGAAACCAAAAAAAAGATATACATTGGAGGTTGTGTAAATGAAAAAATTAATGTTAATATGTGCACCCGTTTCATCTAGGAGTGGTTATGGAGATCATGCAAGAGATTTAGTTCGTTCTTTTATGGAACATGATAAATATGATATTAAAATTATGGATGTTCGTTGGGGTGATTGTCCGAAAAATGCATTAAATCCTGATAATCCTGAAGATAAAAAACTTTTAGATTGTTTTTTATATGAACCAAAAACAGATAGACAACCCGATATTTATGTTGATATTAGAATACCAAATGAATTTCAACAATATGGTAAATTCAATATTGGTATCACAGCTGGTGTTGAAACTAATGCTGTTTCTGGTAATTGGATAGAAAGTTGTAATAAAATGGATTTAGTTATAGTTCCATCAGAACATTCTAAAGATGGATTTTTAAACTCAACATATGAAAAAGTACAAAATTTACCAGATGGAAAACAACAAAAAGTTGGTGACTTAAAACTCGAAAAACCAATAGAAGTTTTATTTGAAGGTGCAGATGAAGAAGTTTATAAACCATTAAAAAAAGATGAAATAGATTCAGATTTCTTTGATATGATAAATGAAAAAGTTTCAGAAAGATTTGCATTCTTATTTGTTGGTCAATGGTGTAAAGGTGGATTTGGTGAAGATAGAAAAGATATAGGTAAACTTATAAAAGTATTTTATGAAGCATTTGCAAATAAAAGAAAACAACCTGCATTGATATTAAAAACAAATGGTGCTACTTATTCTATTTTAGATAAAGAAGATATTTTATCAAAAATCAAATCTGTAAAAACAATGTTTCCATCTGATTGGAAGTTACCAAATGTTTATTTATTACACGGCGATTTACCTAAAGAGGAATTGAATTACTTGTATAATCATCCAAAAATAAAAGCAATGGTATCATTTACTCACGGAGAAGGATTTGGAAGACCATTACTTGAAGCCACTATGACGGGATTACCAGTTATAACATCTAATTGGAGTGGTCACATAGATTTTTTAAATACTGAAAAGTCAGTTTTACTTCCAGGTGAAATAAAACAAGTTCCAAAATCAGTAGTTTGGGAAAATATAATAATTCCAGAAAGTAAATGGTTTAATGTTAGTGAAAATGATGCTTACAAGGCATTAAATTATACATTTGAGAATGTAAGTGAAGTAAAAAGTAATGCAAACTCTTTAATGAGAGATAATATAAATAAATTTACATTAAAAAATATGACTGAAAAATTGAGTGAGATTATGGAAAAATATGTATCATCAATACCATCAGAAGTTTCATTGAAACTTCCAAAATTAAAGAAAGTTGATAAAAATAAACCAAAACCATTGGATATAAAACTTCCAAAATTAAAGAAAATATCAGAGGTAACAATATGAGTGAATTAGTTAGTAATTGTCCATTATGTGAAGAACATGGATTACATGTTATGGGGGAAAATGAAACACAAATGATGCAATGTTTAAATTGTGGATATGTAACCACATCAAAGTTTATTGGTAATAAAGAAACTAATGAAGAATATCTTAAATTAACAGATGATATGAAAAATTGGTCAAAAAACACAAATGATAGAATTTGGATACCAACAATAATGACTTTACCAGTGGGTATCCTTTATCCAGAATCTGATAAAGATGGGAATATGAAATGGTCATTTGCTGAAATGAAAGATATACCAAAAGAAAAACAAAAAGATTATCCTGATGGTAATGGGGGATTTTATGAAAGAATGTACGATACAGATAATACTACTACATATAATGAATTTTTTGAGGGTATGTTGGTTCTAACTGAAAAGATGAAAGATGAAAATAAAACACCAAATGGAATAAAACTACCAAAATTAAAAAAAATGGTTAATAAAACTGATTAGATGGCAAGAACTAGAAGACAAAAAGATAAAAGAATAGTTACAAACTGGGGGAAGATTGAACCAGGTGATATTATATCATTTTATTATTCATCAAAGAATAAAGTTAGACAATTTAATACAGTGCTTGTGTTGAATCCAAAAATAAAATCTGAAAAGGGTACTAATCATTTGATTGGTTTAAAAATTTCTGAAGCGGGTGGTAAAAATATTATACCAAAAAGTGATTTTTTGGATATAATACGAAAGATTGGAAAAATTGAAACTATTGATGGATCAGTGTATCAGGGGGAAAGTGATGAAAATATATATGAAATTATCATTAAAGAAGAATTTACACAACCTTGGCCAAAAGGTGTAAAACCTATAATTTATAAAAAAGTTAAAACTCTTTTAGATAAATTTCCAATTTATAGGACATATGATTATGAACAGGCAAGAAGAAGTATTGTATATCTTGAACCAATTACATTGAAAGGTGAAGAATGATGAAGATTAGTTATTCTATTTTAACACATAATGAGACTGACTCATTATTAGCATTATTAAATTTTATACTTAAACATAAAGACGAAGAAGATGAAGTAGTAATTTTAGATGATTATTCAGATAATGAAAAGACAAAATCTATACTTGATACGATGTGTTCAATTAATGAAATTAAATTTGAACAAAGACATTTACTGAAAGACTACGCTGGACAAAAAAACTATTTAAAAAATATGTGTACTGGTGACTATATTTTTAATATAGATGCAGATGAACTACCAAATAAATGGTTAATAAAAAATATTAAATCAATATTAGAAGAAAATCCAACAATAGATTTATATTGGGTGCCACGAGTTAATAAAGTGGAAGGTTTAACAATGGAACATGTAAAAAAATGGAGATGGCAAGTAAATGAATTGGGTTGGGTGAATTGGCCAGATTATCAAGGAAGAATTTGGAGAAACAGACCAAATATCATGTGGAAAAATAAAGTACATGAAGTATTAATTGGTTATAAAGATTATTCATTTTTTCCAAAAGAAGAAGAGTTTTGTTTTTATCATTTAAAAGATATTGATAGACAAGAAAAACAGAATCAATTTTATGAAGGAATAGATTAATGAAAAAAATAGAGTTCCAGGGTGCACAATTTCCAGATTTAGTGAAAAGTAAAAATTATACATATCCAGAACATTTTAGAAGTGCATGGGATGATTTTACGATGCATATACCAGCGTGGGAAGAGTTTTTTAATGTAACTAAAATGAAAGGACAGAATGATTTAAGATTTTTAGAACTTGGAACTGCGCAAGGTAGGGCAACCGTGTGGTTATTAGAAAATATTCTTACTGGTAATAATTGTAAAATTTATACAGTCGATGCTAATACTGAAACTTATGCAATAAATGAAGGTAATTCATTGATAAAACCGTTTGTTGAAAAATTAAAAAATGGAGAATTTGTTGATGAAATTCAACCTAATCTTCAAAAGATACTTGATAGTGGTGACATAGACAATATTTTAGTAAAATATAATGTTCAGAACAATTTAAAACCATATGTAGATACTGATAGATGTGTATTTTTTAATATGTATACTTATCCATTTTTTATGAAGTTATTACATCATATAAATCAGATAGAACCGAGTAAAGAAGTACTTCATACTGAAGGGGAGTCTTCATATGCATTCTTTGATTTTATATACATAGATGCATCTCATAGTGAAGAAGATGTTTTATCTGATGCAATTCTTTCATTTAGATTTTTAAAACTTGGTGGAACTATAATCTTTGATGATTATCAATGTAGTGGTAGAAATCACCATCCGGGTATAGATACTTTTTTAGAAATTCATAAAGAATATTTAAATATTATGAGTAAGGGATATCAAGTTTACATTCAAAAAATAAAGGATTTTTAGTTAATGATTAAAGTAAAAATATTAAATCCAACAAAAGGTAGAAACGAACCAACATTCAGACCTCTATTTTATATAAAGGATATGTTAAGAGATTACAGTATTGATATAACTGAATCAGATGATTATGATTTTCTTTTTGTTGGTATGGATGATTTTATAAATAAAAGAATACCTTTAAATGAAAGTGTAGATTGGGGTTTAGAAAATTTATCTAAAATAACGGGTGATTATTTTTTATTTGAGGGTTCAGATTCAACATCTTTAATGGGTGGTTATGAAGTTTTTGAAAAAAGTGATGCTATTTACCTTTTTAAAAACCAAATGTTAGGTAGTCAAGAAGAATATAAAGTACCATATGCACACAATAAATGGTTTTGGGGTAGTGGTAGTGATTTGGATTTATCATATGATATTTCAGATAATTTATGGAAGAGAATAAAGTTCACTGGTTGGAATGTGGGACAATTAGTACAAAGTTATAGACAATTTCATCCTATAAATAAAAATAAAGATATTGATATATGTGCAATTTTTAAAGCAAATCATGAGTTAAATTCGGATCATAATTCAAGAAATGATTTATTATATACAACTCATAGAAAAGGTTTATGGGATGTTTTAGAACCCCTTAAATCTAAATATAACATGATATATAATAGATTACCATTTGATGAATATGTGAAAAATTTATCTAATTCAAAAATATCATTTTCACCATTTGGGATGGGGGAGATTTGTTTTAGAGATTTTGAATGTATGCAATATGGAACAATAATGATTAAACCAAATCAAGATATGGTTAAAACTATACCAAATATTTATGAAGATGGTAAAACTTACATAGGTTGTAAATATGATTGGTCAGATTTGGAAGAAAAAATTGATTATATATTATCTAATTTTTCAGAATTAAACGAAACAATAAATAATGAAATAAGAAAAAGATTTATTGATGAATATCATTTTGGTAAATTATGTTTACACTGGTATGATATTTTTAATAATTTAGATGGAGTTACAAATGAATAAAAATAAAGCTATTTTAATAACTGTAAGAACGGGTTCAAAAAGATTACCTAACAAGGCCATGTTAGAAATAGGTGGTCGTACAACAATATCACATTTAATTGAAAATGTGAAAAAATCTAAAAAAGCAGATACTATTATATTATGTACAACAAAATTAAAAGAAGATGACATCTTGTGTAAAATTGCAGATGAAAGTGGTATAAATTATTTTAGAGGTAGTGTTAATGATAAATTAGAGAGATGGAAAGGTGCTTGTAAAAAATTTAAAGTTGATTTTTTTGTTACTGCAGATGGAGATGATTTATTTTGTGAACCAGAACTAATAGATTTGGCGTTTGAACAATATGAAAGAAACAATACAGATTTTATTCAAGGTAAAGATATAATATGTGGTTCTTTTACCTATGGAATTAAAACTGATGCCTTAAATAAAGTTTGTGACATAAAAGATACGGATGATACAGAAATGATGTGGGTTTATTTCACAGATACAGATTTATTTAATGTAGAAAATTTAGAAAATGTTCCAAAAATCTATAAGAGGAGTGATATTCGAATGACTTTAGATTATGAAGATGATTTTAAGTTTTTTTCTACAATTATTAATAATTTAAATAATAAAGAATCTAATGAAAATGATCATGATGATAATTATTATTTAAAACATAATTCTATTTTAAATGATAAAAGTCTTGACTTTAACCTAAAAGATGTATTAAATTATATAGACAAAAATCCAGAAGTAAAAAAAATAAATTATTATTTACATAAAAAATGGAGTAAAAATCAACAACAAAAAACAAAATTGGTTATTAAAAATGAAAAACACAAGCAAATATCTGGGAAACGAACTAAATTACATAAATAAAGTTTTAAATTCTGAAAAATGGAGTTCTACCGAAGGTACTTGGACTGGCAGGTTAGAGAGAGAATTCGCAGAAAAATTTGGAACAAAACATGCAGTTGCATTTAATTCTGGAACTTCAACATTACATGCTTCTTTAGTTGCAGTTGGAGTTAAACCCGGTGATGAAGTTATATCACCTGCATTAACTGTAATAATGAATACATCCGCTACAATTCATGCTAATGCAGTACCAGTTTATGCAGATGTTCTTCCAGATACTTTTACAATTGATCCCGAAGATATTAAGAGAAAAATAACACCAAAAACTAAAGCAATAATGGTTGTTGGTTTATATGGTTTACCTTGTAACATGGATGAAATAATGGATATATCTAATGAATATGGTATACCAATTATTGAAGATAATGCAGAATGTTATTTAAGTAAGTATAAAGGTAAAATGACTGGTACGATAGGTGATATAGGTAGTTATAGTTTTGAAGGTTCAAAACACCTATCTTGTGGTGAGGGTGGAATTATTATTACAGATGATGAAAATTATGCTGAAATTGCAAGGAAAGTTGGTGGTCATGGTTTTAAAAATTTAAAGGCAGATGAGGGTAGAGTAAAAGCAGATTTAAATATATTTCAAAATCCAAATTACAAAAGACACGATGAGATAGGTTGGAATTATAGATTATCAGAAATTTCATCTGCAATTGCATTGGCACAATTGGAAAGAGTTGATGAGTTAGTTGATTTAAGAATTAAATCAGCTAAATTATTTTTAGATGTGATTGGTGAGTGTGATTTCTTAATACCACAAAAAGTTCCTGATAATTTTGGTCATTCATATTGGACTTTAGGTGTAAAATATGAAGGTGATAAAAATATAGGAATTTCTTGGCAAGATTTTAGAAAAGAATATATAAATGAAGGTGGTGATGGTATATATGGATGTTGGAGTGTTCCTTATTTAGAACCAGTAATGTCTAATAGAAATTTTATAAATAGATGTTTTGAAATTTATAATGATATTTATTACAATAGAGGAATTTGTCCAGTGGCAGAAAGAGTTCAACCGAAAATAATGCAATTTAAAACTAATTACAGAAATTTAGAGTTAGCAGAGATGAAAGCTGAATCGTTATATAAATTGATACGAAAATATATTTAGGGGAAAACTATGTATGATATAGATTTTTATATGAAATCATATCCAATAAGAAAAAGATTAGATTCAGGTGAAAAAATACCAAAAGAAAAAGTTTTAGATTTATTTGAAAGTTTTAGATCAAAAAATCCTATAATTTATAATATAGAAACTACTAATGCATGTAATATGAGATGTAAGATGTGTCCAAGAACTACTAAAATGACAAGAAAGATTACATTTCTTGAACATGAATTTTATGAGAGAGTAATAAAACAAATTAAACCACACGATAAAAAATTATGGAAAAAATGGGAAAAATTTTGCACAGAAGTATATGGTATTAAACCAGATGATGAACCAAGTGAAAATCATTTTTTTCTTTATATAATACCAAAAGTAATTCAATTACATGGATATGGTGACCCACTATTAGATAAAAATTTAGGAAATGTTATTAAAATTTTATCTGACTATGGTTTTGAGTCTTATTTTAGTTGTAATCCTGCAAATATAGACATTTCTAAAACTGTAGAAATGATGGAACATGGATTAGATTATTTAAAATACTCATTTGAAAGTACGGATGATATAAAATTTAAAGATATAAGAGGTAATGCAGCTAATTTTACTGAAGCATATGAAAAAACTTTAGAAATATTAGATATAAAAAATAAAAGGGGATTTGATACAACAATTATAATAACTATGATTGATGTTGGACATGATGAGATACAACAACAAGAATTTAAAAGGTTAAAAGAAAAATTCAAGGATTCAAATGTGTACATATATCTTAAAAGTGAGGATCAACAATGGTATAGAAAAGATGATTCTTTAAAAGATTATTTAGAAAAACAAGATAGAGATGTTCCAGATCAAGAAAAAGAGTTTTATGGCACTAATGCTATTCATTGGTCAGAGTTTTGTAAACATCCCTGGATGTCAATGACGGTTAAATCTGACGGTGAGATTCATATGTGTATGGAAGATTACAATAATGAAGTTTTTCTTGGTGACGCTAACAAAAAAACATTACACGAAATATGGAATAGTAAACTTTATGATAAATTTAGAAAGGATCATTTCGATTTAAATCCTTGTATAAAGTGTAATACAGAATGTGATATGCCAAAAATAGGTCAGTATTTTTAAATAAAAATTTAAATAGTTATAAAAAAGGTTATGGAGAAATAAAAAAAATGGATAAAACTTATATAATTGCAGAGATAGGTATAAACCACAATGGTGATTTAGAAACTGCAAAAAGGTTAATAGATGTCGCAGTTTTGGCTGGTTGTGATTCAGTCAAATTCCAAAAAAGAAATCCAGATGTATGTGTACCAGAACATCAAAAAGGTAAATTCAGAGACACGCCGTGGGGAAGAATCACATATCTACAATATAAACACAAAATAGAATTTGGTAAAGAAGAGTACGATGAAATAGATAGATATTGTAGAGAAAGAAATATTGAATGGTCAGCTTCACCCTGGGATATGGATAGTTTAGAATTTTTGATGCAATATGATATTCCATATATAAAAATACCATCCGCTATGTTAACCAATAATGAATTATTATCTGCTGCTAAAAATACGGGTAAAAAAATTATATTATCAACTGGTATGAGTACATTAAAAGAAATAGAGAGTGCAGTATTACTATTAAAGAACGATAATAAAATTCCAGATTTTGGTGATATACCCAATAAAAATTTTGCATTATTACATTGTAATTCAGAGTATCCTGCCCCTCCAGATGAATTAAATTTAAGTACAATAAAAACATTGAAGGATAGATATTTCTGCGAAGTTGGTTATAGTGGTCATGAATATATATTAGGAACAACAATAGCAGCAATTTATTTAGGTGCTACAATAATAGAAAGACATATTACTTTAGATAGGAATATGTGGGGAACTGATCACTTATCATCAGTAGAACCTGCAGGTTTAATAGAGTTAGTTAAGAGAGTAAGAGAATTAGAATCTGCATACGGTAATGGTAAAATTATAGTTACTGATGGTGAAAAAGAAATTAGAAAGAAATTAAGAGGATAAATTACATTGAGTAAGGACATTTTGGTAACTGGTGGTAGTGGTTTAGTTGGTTCGGCAATAAATGCTAACATAAAATTGTCGACAAATGATGTTGATTTAAGAGATTGGAAATCTACATTATCTTTATTCAAACATCTTAAACCAAATAAAGTTATCCATTGTGCTGCTCGTGTTGGTGGATTAGGTGGTAATATAAATCATAAAGGTGAATTTTTTTATGAGAATATTATGATAAATACTAATGTGTTAGAAGCTTGTAGACAAGTTGGTGTTAAAAAGGTTGTATCATTTTTATCTACTTGTGTATTTCCAGATGATGTAGAATACCCATTAACAGAAAAGAAAATACATTTAGGAGAACCACATAGTTCTAACTATGCGTACGCATATGCTAAACGAATGACAGAAGTTCAAAGTAGGGCCTATAATGAACAATATGGAACTAATTATGTTTGTGTTATACCTACAAATATTTATGGTCCAAATGATAATTTTGATTTAGAAAATGGACATGTGTTACCATCATTAATTCATAAATGTTATTTAGCAAAAAAGAACAATACTGATTTTAAAGTATGGGGTAGTGGAACTCCATTAAGAGAGTTTATATATTCTGAAGATGTTGCAAAATTATCTGAATGGATTTTAGATAATTATAAAGAACAAGAACCTATTATACTTTCAACATCGGAAGAAATATCTATAAAAGATGTTGTAGATATAATAGTAAATAAGTTTAATTTTAAAGGTAAGGTAATATGGCAATCAGATAAACCAGATGGTCAATTTAGAAAACCTTCAGATAATTCAAAATTAAAATCATACTTACCAAATTTTGAATTTACACCAATAGAAGAAGGTATAGAAAAAACTATTAAATGGTTTATAAATAATTATGAGGAGATTAGAAAATGAGTTGGATAGCTGGTAATTTAGAAAGTAAAAAAATATTTGAGAAATTGAATAATAATAAAAATATATTTATTGAAACGGGTACACAGGCTGGTAATGGTGTTGAATGGGCACTTAGACATTTTGACAAAGTTATAAGTATAGAAATCCTTGATGAATATTATAATAAAGCAACTAATAGGTTTGTAGGTTATGATGAAGATAGATTAGTTTTAATTAAAGGAAATTCTGGTGATGTTATCGAATCCATATTAAATGATATAGATGAAGCTTGTTTTATATATTTAGATGCACATGGTGATATTAGTAACGCTGGCCCTAATCCATTATACAAAGAATTAGATACGATTAAAGAACATAAAATAAAAAATCACTTAATTGTAATAGATGATTTAAGAAGATTTGGTGATATGAGTGATCCTTGTTGGTCAAAAATTGATACAAACATTTTAAAAGAAAAAATAAAAGAAATTAATGATGAATATGAAATTTTTGAATATAAAGATATGTTAATTGGATGTTTAAAAGAGGATTTAATATAAAATATGGGAAATGAAGATTTTTATAAAAATTTGTATGATGAATTATATGGACATGGTTATCATAAGGGGAACGAGGATAATACACGATTTACCATAGAAAATACTAAAAAAATTATAAAAAACTACATAGAATTCGAAAGTAAATCATCAGATATTAAGATTCTTGATGTTGGTTGTTCTAATGGTACTTTTTTAAAAAATATTGAGAAGGAAGATTCTTCTTATAATTTATATGGAATTGATGTGGCTGAGAAAGCAATTATGTATTCTATAGATAAAGGATTAAGTGAGGATAATATACGATTGGGATCTGTAACAAAAATACCATTTGAGGATAGTTATTTTGATATTGTACATAGTAATGATGTATTAGAACATTTAAAAGAAGAAGATAGAGATGTTGCAATTGGTGAAATTTACAGAGTTACAAAAAATGGAGGTTATTTCATAGGAAAAATTGCAACAATTGAAGAAACTGATAAAAATCAAACTAATAGTAAAATAGTTGATAAATATGGGATAAAAGACTTACATATTAATCCAGTAGAATCTAATGAGTGGATTAAGAAGTTTAATGTTGATAATAAATTTAATATTTTATCAATTGAAGTTGATAAACATCCAAGATGTAAACATAAAATTTCTTCATCTGTTACATCTGCTAAATATGATGAAAGTAACGAATGTAATGTTAGAGTTCATTATCAAATTGTAAAGAAATAAATGATTAAAAAAGTAGCAATTCTATGTCGTGGTAAGTCTTTAGGTGTTTTGAACACACTACCTAATGATATTGATTTATTTATATTGGTTAATAGATTTGGTAACGAATTAAAAATAGAAGAAGTAAGTTCATTTCTTAAAGATAAATTAATTTATCATGTGATGAGTAGAACACCCGGTGAACCTGATGAAATGATTCGTCATAAACATTATAGTAAATATAATATTCAGAAAGTTATACAACCATATACAACTCATATGAAAAATCCTAATGATTTTAGTGATGGTAATAATAAGTATTATAAATTTATTGATGATAAATTTTATTTTTGTGGGGAGGATAATCCTATTTCTGCAGAATGGCTTGGAGACCACCACATTCCACATATGGAGACTTATCAACAAAGATATCCACATCATTATCCAAGTAGTGGGAATGCTGCTATTGGATATGCTGCTTTTGATTTAAAACCTAAAGAAATTTATATCGTAGGTATGGACTTTTATGATACAACTTATTTAATAGATGACGGTAGAGAATGGCCGATTGAAGATAGTAATCGTATGAAACAATCTTTAACAAAAATAATAAAAGAATGTAAAAATATAAAGTTTAAAGTTTTTACTTGTGGTAATTATAATGAAAATATAGAAAATTTGGAGATTACACATTTTGAAGAAATATAATGAAAATATAGATTTTATCATAACTGCATATAATAGAATTGATTACATAAAATTATTGGAAATGAGTATAGAAAAATATACTAATTTTCCTTATAAAATAATAATTGTATGTGATGTTACTAATGATGAACAAATAAATTTTTATAAAGAAGTGAAATATTATTTCAAAGAAGATAATTCAGTTACCGTTTTAGAAGGTAATAAAGAAGAAATGCCATCACCGATGCTCAACCATACGAATACTATAAATCCTGAACATTATAAAAGAAAAACAAAAATTGATGGGAGAGTTTTAGGTTATAATAGTTTTTATAAAAGTGACGGTATTGATATTGGAATAAAGAATGGTAATGGTAGATATGTATGTCTTTTGGATACTGATACAATTTTTTTAAACGAATGGGTTGATGGTGTATTAAAGTTATTAGATGATAATTTATTTGTTTCTGCAATGTGGAGGTCTGACATAAGTATAGCCAGAGATCAATTTTTAATTTACGATAGGAAGAGGTTCGATAGTTTAAATTTAATACCAAATTGTGATTATAAAGATACTAGTGGTAATTTAACTTTATATGCTGAAGAAAATAATATTCCGTTTTATTTAAGCCTGCATCATATATTTTTGAAAAATGAAGATTCACGAATTATCTTAGATATTTTATTTGATATTTA
>Ga0080013_1002900_pt1 | contig 19126 bp, 28 predicted proteins | sample ETNvirenome_6_85_FD_69236 | JGI IMG/M metagenome (GOLD analysis project Ga0080013, IMG submission 69236) | Marine viral communities from the Pacific Ocean - ETNP_6_85 (SPADES assembly) (version 2) | ecosystem: Environmental > Aquatic > Marine > Oceanic | place: Pacific Ocean | collected 2013-06-19 | reverse complement strand
GAATCTATCGTCATTAAGACCCCACCAAGTCTCCCAATTCATGTAAGGGTCAGAAGCTTTCTTCCTTCTACCCCCACCAGAAGACCCCCCAAAAACTGCTCCCCCTGAAGGTCTCACAGGTCCACCAGCGGGTCTCACAGCACCCCCTCCTGTAGGACTCCCAGTTCCTGCTCCTGTTCCTGCTCCCGTGGAACCTCCACTACCTCCAGTGGTTGCGGTGCCTGTTGGACCTCCTGTTGGAGTTGTGGTTCCTGTTCCAGCGGGGACGAAGCCTGAGCCAGTTCCTATGCCTCCAGGACCCACATATACGCCTCCGTGGGCGAGTGAGATCACTGGAATTAGTAAACATGTTAAAAATGCTAAGATAAGATTTTTCATCTTTAAGTTCCTCCTTAAATTCCACTTGTAATACTGTCTTCTCCATACTTCTTAGTGTCAACGATGACAAGCTCGTTGTCTACAATCTTAGGAGTATACAGATTTCCCTTCTTTTTAGGGACATTCTTTTTTAGAATCTCATCAGCTATTTTAAGAGCTACGTTGTTCTTAATAAATCTATTAATATTTCTTGCCCCGTACTCTTCTGAGTAGGAGTTATCTACAATGAAATCCAACAAACTCTTGAGCCTCTTAATAGGGATACCCACAAGGGATAGAGATGCAATCTTCTTGAGGTCTTCCTTCTTCAAGGAATTAAAGAATATAAAAGCATCAATCCTATTCATAAACTCAGGAGAAAACTGAGTCTTAATTGCTTTCTCAACCTTATCCTTACTACCTTCGTAAGTTTCTACAGTGTCACCGAATCCCAACTTAGAGTCTCCCTTAATAGAGGAAACACCTGCATTACTTGTAAATATAAAGATAGAGTTTGTGAAATCCAGAGTTCTTCCCATGTTATCAGTACAAGTTCCTTCATCTAACAAAGACAGAAGAAAATCATAGAACCTATGATGAGCCTTCTCGATCTCGTCAAACAAAAACACCCAACTATCAGACTTCTCTGCTTTTTCAGCCAAAAGACTCTTATCAGTATGTCCCACATACCCTGGGGGTGATCCAATTAACTTAGCATACTCATGCTGTGACGCATACTCAGCACAGTTAATCTTGAAGAAATTCCCACTGTACTTATCCCCCAGAAGTCTGGCAAGTTCCGTTTTACCCACACCCGTAGGTCCAACAAAGAAAAAGGAGCTGTGGTCTGCTAAATTAGTTGCTATTAACTTAGTAGCATTAATAACCTGATCTATGGCTGAGTTCTGCCCAATAAGGTTTCTTTTAAGGTGCTTCTCTAACTTATTAATATCAGAAAGGGTGTTAAGGTTAGAACCACCCTTAAACCTTTGGGGTTGTGCGCTTGGCTCGTCCCCTAAATGATCTTTAAGAAAGGTTCCAATAGCATCCTCAATGTCTCCAAGAAAGATACCTTGGTTAAGATCCCCACATACTATATGTAAATTGAGAGAGGGGTAAATATCAATTATAGATTCATAAATAGCTCTGGTTACGTCCGTACTATTATCCTCATCTAAAGATTCAAAAAACTTATTAGGCTCTTTGAGCAACGCTTTAATCAAAAACTTCTGATAGCTTTCGATAGAGATGGGTTCCTTTAGGTCAGAGAGTTTGCCCTTAGTAGAAAAATACATCTTTTTTTCATCTGATCTTGAGAGTTTCTTTACCAAGATGATAGTATTAATCGGTTCACAAACCAGTCTGTAAAAATCTTCGTTTTTGTTCATGGTGTCAATTCATTTAATTGATCGAACAACGATTTGCTCGAATCGGCGTCATTTGTATTCTTATCCATTTTAACCAGTAGGTCAACAACCTTAATGATACTGGTCTTAGATGATTGTGCTAACTTAAGACAATCCACCATCAGATTCTTCGATGCAGAATCATTCGGGTTTTCGTCTACCATAGCTCTGAAAAAGCGGTGCGTTTCCAATGCCATACTACGGTCTTCGACTGCTTCGTCCATAATCTTTTTGCATATCTTCTGTAGTCGGTTTTTATCTATTGGTGAATTTTTTAATACATAATTCTTAGGCATGATGTTACTTTCTCCTTATAGTATTTACCTCTTCTCGTTCTTGTCCTCATATTTATTATCTTTTTTTAACTCCAGATCCTCACTATATTCCGTAATTGGATTTTTAGATCTTTTATACTTGCCCTTTTTACGAGAAGATTGTTCCTCCCAATCCCTCCTGTCTGCCCGTTTAGTTCTACCCATCCTTTATCGCTTCTTGCCTTAAACCAGAAGCCTCCTGTAGTTTTTCCTGTCTCTTATCTAAATTATCTGCGTTCTCAACGGAGATGCGCCTGACCTCACAAGCGATTACGAAACTCATCCCCAATTCAAGTTTTGGATATTTCCCTATTATAGAACAAAGAAAATTTATTACAGAGTCTAAAAGGGTAAGCCCGTAAAATAACGTGTATTTAAAATAGTTCTTCATCAGGATCCCAACCCCATTTTCGGGTTATTTCAGCCAACGTGGAACAAACTGAACCTTTATCGGGAAAAGCAAAGGAGGGGCAACCCTTATCCCCATCCCAATACATGTAACCACAATCAGGGTCATTATCAATCATATCAGAGATAGTGTTGTAAACTCTACACAGCTGTAAGTATTGATGGAAATCAGCAGCCCCGTTTTTAATGTTAGATTTGCCATCAGGACGATTCACATAGAACCTTACTTGAGATAACGTAACATACGTTCCATCAGGCGACATAAAATAATTACTACCCATAATCTCCTCAAAAAAAGAGGGAGGGAGGCTATAATTAGCATCCACTCCCATCTTATATACTATTTAATTGAGGGAATTTGTACTATATTCATTAGCCAAGTCCCACAAGGAGCTATTTAGGTTAATATCCCTTGAGATGTTAGTAATAGCCCTGACCTTGCGTCCTGTCTTTTGGTTACTAAATCCACCCCGCAAAAGGTTCTCCTGTGCCACATTGAACTGGGTCCAGAAGTCTGCCTTTCGGTCAATCTCACGACGAGGAGTAGAAATAGACTGGATCAAATCCTCATTAGGATCATTAAAACGAAGACGAGCAACATCAGTGAAGAAATCACTTGATTCTCGTTCATTAAGGAAAGTGTTTCTCCAAGAGTTAATTCGATCACTAATCTTAGAAGAATTAGCAATAACCAAACGGCTGGCTTCCATAACCTCTTCTGAATCAAACCCAATATGACGCAGGTGGATTGTACCAAAATCAGCTTCAGATACTACCATGCCATTGCTGCATACGAGCCTGAAAATCCCTCCTCGAAGTTGGTAGCTGGAGAGGCCATTGTGTGCATTAATAAGCAACATCTCAGGAATAGAATCTCCCACACCAAAATTATTAACATCCAAGTCCTCATGGCGAAGCCTAATAATATGCTTGGCTGTCTTTGGGTCTGCCTTTCGAGTTTTAACCTGCTGGGCTGAGTAGGCTCTCCAACCGCAATCTTGGAGAACTTTCAAAGGTTCAGTAGTAGGAAGAAATGTGTAGCGATCAGACACAGCCTCATCGGGCTGAGTTGCGAAAGCAGATGGCGCTGCTGCCATTAGTTCTTCTTGGTTCATAAGTGTAGCATTATTCATTAGTATCCTCCTTAGTAAATTCGTTAAAGGCATCTTCTCTGCTTAGGTTTCTAAGCCTTTGATCCTTGGTCATGCGGAATCTCTTCCCTGTACGTTGTGTATAATCCTCAATAGACTCATAAATAGTTGCTTCAAGTTGAGGCTGTTCCTCCTCCCCATGAGACTTTTTAAGCTCCTGAGCGATTGTCACTCCATCGTGTTCCTCAAGATCCTTTGCGAAAGCATCAGCGATGATGTCGTTCAAGAAGGATTTGATGTTGTCCAGCCGTTCCTTGTCTTTCATTTTCTTACCTCCACCCCATTATAGCTGTTCACTGATTATTTTCAAGGGTAATTCCTAAATATTTTCTTAAATCTTCAAAGGTGTCCTCTGATGGGTCATTTAAGAGGGTTACGAGATTTTTAGCCTGAAACTTTTTATCATTTCCTACTATCGTGTACCAAGCTCCGCTTCTTTCTACCTTGCCGTCCTTCTCAAGGAGCTTAATAAGACCAGCCTCCCTTACAAGACCTTCATCGTACAGGAGTTCAAACTCGCACTCCTGAAAGGGGACTGCCACCTTATTTTTAGTATTGCGGATTGTACCTTGAATGCCTATAACATTTTTAAGGTCATCCTTGAGCAGATCGCTCGTCTTATTGGAAATACATTTAAGGTTAACCCCAAGATAGTATTCTAAAGCCTTACCACCAGCAGCGGGAGTGTCAGGACTTCCATACATGACACCTACTTTGTTTCTAATCTGGTTGATTATAACCAGAGCTACCTTCTTAGCTCTCAAAATAGGATTTATCTTTCTCAAGCAAGATCCTGTAGTTTTTGCTCTAATAGCCCCAAGCATGTTGTTCCCCTCAAAGCCCTCCATCTCAAATTCAGCTACGGAGGGACTAACGGCAATGCTATCATAAGCAATTACTATAGGGGTGTCTTCATCAATTTCTCTAATTTCGTTTATTACTTTATTGATAGCATCAAAGCAGCCTTCTACCGTGGGGGGAGCAGCATAGATTAGATTATCAGCATCTAAGCCAAGAGACTCAGCGAACTCAGGATTAAAAGCATTCTCACTATCCACAAGCATAGAGTAGTAACCCTTCCTCTGTGCTTCTCGTAGTATGTGTGTAGCAAAAACAGTCTTAGCTGTACTTGCTTCACCGTGAAATTGAGTAATCATTCCAATAGGAATGCCCTTACCATAATCACCTGAGATGATCCTGTTCAGAGCAAAGCTGCCTGTTGGCACGTTACCTAAATCTTTAACCTCATCCGAGAGCATACCCGCAGACTTCAACTTTTTTAGTACATCACTGTTCATAAATTTGACTTACTTACTTTCCTGTTGAGCCGAAGCCCTTTTCTCCTCTATCTGTTTTTGATAACTCGTCTACCTCTACAAAGTCTACATCATAAACAGGATTGATCTCTAACTGTGCGATGCGATCACCTCTTGTTAGAGCTATATAAGAAGAGGTCCAATTATGCAAAAGGATCTTTATAGGACCACGATAATCGCTATCAATTTTTCCAGGTTGATTAGCTACAACCAACCCCTTGAGGGATAATCCACTTCTTGAGTATATCTCACCCTTCCAACCCTTTGGGATCTCCAGAGCTACTCCTGTCTTAACTGCCGTAACCATGTTGGGAGGTAGGCCAAGAGTCTCATCTGAGAAGAGGTCATATGCCGCAGCATCATTTGACTTTTTTACGGGAACCGAAGCTGAATGTGTTAAGAGTTTTATCTTTACTTGTGGAGTTTTCATTAAGTAGTGATACCTTTACTGCGAAGGATGCCAAGTTTATAGAATAGATGAGGGCCATGAAGATGTAATCCACATACGTCACCTCATAGCCAAGCTTCTCCATCGTCAGGAGCCAAATTGTGAATATGAGTGCTATCATGGTTTATTATAGGACAAAGAAGCTTGTTTTCCAATCCATTTATAAGTTTTTTCCATGCCCTCACGCAAGGGCATGGAAGGCTTCCAACCTAAAAGCTCTTCAATCAAAGTATTGTCACTATTTCTACCATTAACTCCAACTGGTCCGTCTATATTATTAATAGTGATGTCCTTGCCACTGATGTCAGCAGCCATGTAAGCGAGATCATTAATACTAATCATCTCATCAGATCCTATATTAATTATTTCCTCTACATCTGAATCCATTAGTCTTCTAACTGCCTCTAAACACTCATCAATGTATAGGAAGGATCTTGTTTGATTCCCTGGTCCCCATACTTCCACTACGCCGTCAGATTGTATTACTTTTCTACACATGGCAGCAGGAGCCTTTTCTTTACCTCCGTCCCATGTTCCTTCAGGTCCAAAAATATTATGAAATCTTGCAATACGAACATATAGCCCGTAGTTCCTTGCAAATGCTCTCCACATCCTTTCGGAAAATAATTTCTCCCAACCGTAATCAGAGTCTGGGTTAGCAGGATATGCAGAATCCTCTTTGCAATTAGGATTATCTGGGTCTGTTTGATTCTCCGCTGGGTAGATGCAAGCTGATGATGAGTAGAATACTTTTGTTTCGGGGCTAAATTTAGCAACAACATGAGCTATATTAAGATTTATAGTAGCTGAGTTGTGCATAATATCAGCGTCATTGTCCCCTGTAAATACATATCCAGCTCCTCCCATGTCGGCAGCAAGCTGGTAGATTTCATCTGGTTTTTCCTCGTGGATAAGGTCGTATACTTCTCTTCTACTCCTGAGATCAAAAAATTCACGACAGGCAGCTCCCTCTGGAGTTTGATACCAATCGTTAAAATCTTTTATATCCACAGCTATAACTTCGTAGCCCTCGCTAAGAAGTCTCTTGGTTAAGTGCCCCCCAATAAAACCTCCTGCGCCACATACTATTGCTTTTTTCATAAATATTTCCTCCAGAAATCTTTTTGTTATTTATGTGCCATTACTTTATGAAGGGTCTCCAAAGAGTTTCAAATGTAGTAAAATAAGGTTCAAAAGTTGTATCTAATCTTAAATTATGAGAATTGTTTGCATCTATGTCAGACTGGTTTATTTCCACCCCCCAATCATGAACCATAAGGCAATCTCCCTCTTTTAAAATAGGAGAATAGAGTGCAAACTCCTTAACTTTATCTCCCCCATCACACAGTATCAAAGTTTTTCTATTCTTAGAAGTATTGATTATGTGTTGCTTTACCTCATCAGAGAATACATCCTTGTTAAAGGAGTTTATCAGAGGAGATAAGGTACTCACCTTGTCAAACCAATGTCCAATACCCCCCATGGGTTTGTTACTCCAATGACCATCTCTAAAACAATCATAGGTCTCAAAAATAAACCTTTCTGAGGCACCTGCCATATTAGCAATGTAGGTAGAGAGTGCGCCATACGCTGACCCAAGCTCCACAACATAATCAAAGTCGTAATAAGCGATGTAATGCTCTAAAATAACAGAGGCCATACAATTTTGATGCATACCACCATTGAATAGTTTAGCACAAACATATTTTACATTAGTCTCATTAGGAAATCGGTGTCTTGATTGCTCATCTATTCCTGGTAGATGAGGAGGATCCCAGAGCCATTCAGTAGGTTTATTCGGTAAAGAATCAGAGTATTTAATCATATTATAACCTTGTCGTTGGGGGCTGATGGAAATCTTACTACCAAGATTTTGGTGTTTTCTACTACCTTAGATATATTGGAAATCTCATAGGGTTCATAGATGAATGCCGACCCCTCTATTATAGTCTTGTCATCTATTACTATTTTGCCCTCCAAGATATAATTATACTCTGTGGAAGATGTGTGATAATGTGGGTCATTGACGAAGGTTTCTTTGTCTAAAGTCTTAATGCCCACATCTACTGCGTTGGTTCTTTTTATGGCTTCTTCAAAATCACCAAATAGCCATTCATTTGTAGTGCTTATTACTCTCATTCTGATTTAGCTATCCTTGAAGCATGTCTACCTCCATCAAAGGTACTATTAAGCATAGTAAGAACCATCTCTTCTATCGTTTCAACTGATGTATTATATTCAGGTATGCAGAAGAAGTTAGCAGCGTTATGACGGATAGAAAACTCTGTAGTATATGGATCGTATACTAAAGCGGACCTAATACCCTCTTGCTTATTTGCAATAATATTAAAGCCTTGGCCCGTTCTACAAAACCCCATCCCAAAATCTGAGAAACCTTGCTTTATACCGTCGATGGCTTGTATAAGATAATCATATTGGTCGCAATCTTTTTCAAAAAAGGTGCCATAATCTGTGTACTTTATCTTTAGCTTATCTAAAACTTCCATTACAGCTTTCTTGGTTTGAAAACCGCTGTGATCACAGGCGAGTGCGATAGGCTTGTCCCCAAACTTAGCTAAAACATGTGATTTATAAAAACTTAGCTCTTCTGGTGTACCGATCACATGCATTTTCTCTATGGTTTTATATTTAACTTTTAACCCATCTCTGATAAGCAAATTATAAATAGGTGCTAAGTAGTACTCACCAAGAGTTTTATTTTTTTCAGAACTAACCATTTCGTTAGCGTAGTGCATGAACAACTTACCAGTTTTAAAGTAATAGACACCAGTTATACCTAGATCACTGATCACTTCTTTTTCTTTAGTCACTGTAACTAAATCATCTTTATATTTTATGTAACTATAATTCTTACTATTTGTTTTACAGACGACAACCATACCATCAGAGTCGGGAGGAACCTGATCCATAGAAAAAGCGGGTTCTATAAGAGCATCTAACGTGTAGATAATAAGCGGTGTGTTATTATCTATTAGATCGGCAGCTAACATACAAGAGTCTGTACACCCTTCTGCATCTCCTATCTGGCTGATAATTTGTATATCCTCTCCATATTTTTCCTTTAGGAGAGAATCTATATTGTAGTCTACTATGTGCTCATCTCTTACCACAAAGATGAGATTGAATTCATCAAAGTTTATAGAAGACATGGACAGATCTATGTGATGCCTATCCTTAACCATAATTAAAGGTTTGGGCATTATAAAGTTTTGGTCTACAAACCTTTGGCCCTTCCCAGCCATCGGTATCAATAAATTTGGTTTAGTCATATTTAGAAATCTCTACAATAATTAAAAGCCACCTTAGTAGCTAACGGAACATCAGTGTACATAATATACCCTGCAACAAATGCATCTCCAGCCCCAACTACGTCCTTTTCACCTAGTATATCACTGTGGTGAGTGTGTGTAAATAGTGAATCTTTTCCTATGAAAAGAGTCTTGTGTTTAGCATGTATAATTAAGGCTTTTTTAAGCGAAGAGACTATTTTTTGGTGTAAAATTTGGTCAGTACAATCTATCTCAGCATCAGATACTATAAGATAATCTATATTAGACAGACTCTTATAGACACTGGGTAAAAGATCCTTGTTTGGAGTAACCAAGTCTACCGATACTATTCCCGTATCTATACGAGGTATTAAAAAATCTTTTCCATCTACATTCTTCAATATATCTAGATAGGAAAAGTGGTACCAATCAGTAGTCTCATCTACTAGATTAGAAGTGTCTATAATACAGTCCTTACCTAAACTAAGACCACTTATTTTAGAATCTTTTCCTTGTAGTATAGTCGCTACTGAAATATCTCCAGGTAATTGAGGTCCTCCTATGGAGGCTCCTAGAGTCTTAATTTCATCAGCTACAATAGACTGTAAGCTGCCCGTGTTAACCGTGCAATTAGAGTGAATCGTGATTTCTAAATTCGGATCTAACTTTCTAAGAATTCTTGCCGTGTTAACTAAACCACCCGCCTGTATTCTATGAGTATGGCAGCGGTTAGATCTCCACCCTAATGTAGAATCAGATTGAAGGATACAATCATATGTAACATTTCCACACAATTTAACTTTCACGATGAGCGTAATACCCTGTACAATTCGTCCAATATACCTGTGCCCCCGCACCCACTTAACATTTTTACATGTGGGCTGTGTTTGATATCAACTATTGAATCAGAACTGCAATAAGCATAGCCTACCTTAGTTAAGAGAGGGAGATCAAAATAATCGTCCCCTATGTAGGCTGCATCTTTCCATGTTAGACCTCTCTCTTTTAGTATCCCTTTCATGGTATCCACTTTAGATCCTGTATGAACATTTACATAGTAGAAATCAATGTTCCTTTTGGAAGCCATTTCCTCATTAATATTCCTGTCCCCCGATATAAGACACACATATACTCCAGAATCCTTAAACCTTCGTATGGCCGTAAAGTCTCTATCATTGTATTGTTTAGCAATGCACTTAGCATCGCTGTTATACACCTTAGTCCCATCGGTCATAATACCGTCTACATCTATGCCTAGAACTTTTATTTTAAATGTTTCTGAAGTCATCAGAGCATACTCCCATAAAGTTCTCCAAATTAGGCTCCCCAGTCCAATACTCAGGCATTACGCAAATAGTTCTTTCTAGATTATCTTCGAATACACTAGAGTTTTCTGTAGGACCGTGCCATAGATACCTATTAGAAGTTAAGGCAACTAAATCATCTTTTAAGTAGAAGCAATTAACTCCCTTATCTAATAAGGACCTAAAGGTATAGTAGTCTTTAGCATGGCACCACACAGAAGATTGTTGTAAGAAGGATAGAGTGGTTGGGCATACTGGTTTTTTGTGTCCTAAATAATACAACTCTTTATCACAGTACCACCCTTGGCTACTAAGTCGCACATCTACCTCTACGTCAAAACCTTTGGCTAAAGCTTGATCTAAATATTGAGGAGTGTTCTCTAAGTCGGGCTTCCTACCTGCTGTATTACCTCTATGTGCTATTTTAATCACTCCCAATTTCCCTCATAGCAATACTCTCCTTGAGAATGGTAAAAAGGATAAGGATAGTTCTTATGCGTATCTCTATACTTGTCCCAATATAAATCTATTCTGGGGAAGCACTTAAAGACTTTATCTCTTAAGGTATCTGATAGGTTCATGGCTTCTTGGAACCTTGGGGCTTGATCTACCAAGTAAGCATAAGGGTTATCTAGATGATGCTGTACTCTTTTATCAAAACGCTTATAGTAGTGCCCACCTAAATGTATGGGAACTCTAAGTATCTTAGTAAAATCAACAGGAGGAACGTATGTAGGCCAATTACAATCAGGTAGCGTAAACAGCCTGTTAATATCGGCTGTAGTTCCCCAGAAAATATGATCCTGAGGATGATAGGGGTAGTTACTCATTTGACCTATAACAAATATAGGTCCGTCACACTCTACATCATTATACGGAATCCAGAATTTTTTGTAAAACCTATGCATTCGCTCCATGCTTTCATTAGTTATGATTTGGTCTGACCTAATTTTAACTACATTTCGAGCAGTAACCTCCTCTAACCCACGCTTAGTCGAGACAATCTGATAATTCATGTTTCCTCCACCTTCATAGGCAGGTTCATCATGGGCTACAACTTTTATCTTAGACAAAAAGGTTTCTTGAAGGTTGGCAGCATCTTTATCAGCAACCGAAGTAGAAATTATGATAGACTTTACAAAGTCTAATTTAGAGTATTGTAGTGCTGCTTTGTATGTACAGTCCCAAATTCCACCTTGTAGTATTACATCAACTTCATTCAGCATGGCCTAACTCCCAATCCACCATCTTCTCTACAAGTTCCTTAAACTTTACTTCACATTCCCATCCAAGAAGACTTTTGGCTTTAGAAGAGTCCCCTAACAGAACATCTACTTCTGTTGCCCTGTAGAATCGGGGGTCGATCTTCACATATTGTTTGTAGTCTCCTAACCCAGCCCTCTCAAAAGCTAGTTTACAAAATTCTCTTACCGAGTGTGTCTCTCCTGTAGCAAAGACAACATCTTCTGGGTCGGTGTGGGTAATAAGGTCGTACATCCCTCGACAATACTCTGATGCCAACCCCCAATCTCTTTTAGCATCTAAGTTTCCTAAGTACAAATATTCGGCTCTCCCCTCTATAATATCTTTTATACCTAAACAAATTTTTCTAGTAACAAAGTTGGGTCCTCGTCTTCCTGGCTGCTCATGATTAAAACAGATAGAGTTGCAAGCGAACATCTTATATGCTTCCCTATAGTTAACAGTTATATTGTGAGCAAATATCTTTGCCGCTGCGTAGGGGCTCCTAGGGTGGAATCTAGTTTTCTCATTTAAGAAAGTTTCACCTTCAATACCTCCAAACATCTCAGAGGAACCCATTTGAAGAAAGCGAGTATGAATTCCTGAGTGCCTAATAGCCTCTAAACAATTCAAGGTACCTAGCCCAGTAACTTTTGCCGTGTAGACTGGCTGATCAAAAGAGGGTTTAACATCCGACTGTGAAGCCGCATTAAAAAACAAATCGGGGCGCACTAGATTCTGTAGCTTTGTTATACTTCCAGCGTCATCTAAATCTCCCGAATGAAACTCCATATCCTTCGTAAGATGGCTAGAGTGGCCGAGATCATTAGAAGAGGTTCTACGGTATAAACCATAAACATCATACCCCTTCTCTAATAATAACTCACAGAGAAGGCTTCCGTCTTGCCCTGTAACACCTGTAACTATAGCTGATTTATTCATTGTCTTATTATAGAAAAAGAAGGACAGGGAACTATGAATTTACCTCCACTTTTCAAAAACTCCACTTCTCTCTTCACGAACACATCAATAAAATGCCAAGGAAGAACCAATAGATAGTCTGGATTGGCTTTTCGCATAACTTCCTCGCTTTCAATTGGGATATTAGTTGCTACGGTCTTTAATCCAAACTTGGCAGGGGATCTTTCCGCTATACCTTCGATTAGAGTAGCGTCCAACCCGAAGTACTGTAGAAGGGTATTGCCTTTAGTAGATGCCCCATAACCCCATACTGTTTTACCTTTAGCTACTTCTCCCTTAATGAAAGCTAACGTCTTCTCTTTTAACTCTTCAATCCTATTGAAGAACTTTTTATACACATCCTCGGAAGTTAAATCCAAGGTCTTCTCGTACATGTCAATTGATTTAATTCTAAAGTTACACACATCTCTGTAAGGTGCAGTAGCAAAGGAGTCTTCTTTCGCAATATTCTTTTGGATGTAAACTCTACAGCTTCCTCCATTAGTATCATTTAATGCAAAGTCTACGATCTTAAATCCTGTCTGGGACAGGAGATTCTTTATAGATTGGTAGGTGTAGTACTCAAGATGCTCATGACAGATATTATCAAAAGCTAACTGCTCTAGCATCAGAGGTAGGTAGCTTAGTTGAATAACCCATAGCCCGTTGTCATCTAAGACATGGTTGATATCCTCGCAGAAGGAGATAGGGTCTTCCAAATCATAGAACATAGCAATAGAGGTAATAACTTTCGCTTTTTCCTCAAGGGGGTATTGCTCAGAATTAAAATAATCCTCAACTACCGTTCCATACTCCTTAGCCTGTTGACAGTTATTACTAGCTGGGTCGAACCCTATTTTGTTTACATGGGAAGGGATGAAGCTCATTAAGGTTCCATCATTACATCCAATGTCTACCCATGTGTCACCCTCCTTAAGTTTAATAGAGTTGGTAACAGACTTAACGATATCCTCTAGCTGCATTCGCATGGACTCATTGATACCTGAATGATACCAATAGCGTTTATACATCGAGTCGAAATCTGCTGTTTGGGATAGTTGCACCAGCCCAGACTCTTTAGCAAGACAAAGCTTTAGTTCAACTTTCTCACTAATATCCGTATCCTTAGAAATAAAATCAGACACATGAATATCCCCAAGAGAGAATAAATCTACTAACGGTTCGCCTGATATTCTACAAGTCGTTCTTTCCATAATCTACCTTCTTGTAATTAATAGGAGTTTCTTTAAATCCTTCTTTAGTGGCTTCAACAATATCTGCCTTAACTCCATTTCGTAATTTGTTAGCCTCTCTAATATCAACACTAACTTTTCCTATACGGATGTAGTCCTCTTCAGTATGTTGGTTGAGGTTCATATCCCTACTAGCTCTTGCCTCCGCATCCCATACCACTTCATTGTAATAGGATAGCCTATCAATATATTCATCTAATACTCCATTATATTTTTCAATCTCCTTCCTATAGGCAGCTAGTTCTTCTTCAACATCAAAATCCGTTTTCTTTTTTCTGATTAATGTAATCGTATACCTGTCTACTACTTCTGATATGGGCATTTTCATTTTAAATATTCCTTTTTCCAGTAAGAGGATACTGTCGATCCACTCATTTTATTTCTCGGTAATAAATACCTCTCTTCAGTTATATCGTGAACAATACCATCTAGAAATGCCCAAATAGAGCTTTCTGTACAGTAAATTTCTGAAGCCTTAGTGGCTACTTTATACCAATCAAAGATATTATAGCCTTCTGGGTCATCGCACAATACAACAGGTTTATCGACACTGGCTGGAATGGCTACTCTTTCCTTATTAGAAGAAGTATTATGAACGAATACATATTCTGAGCTTTTTACATACCTATCATAAAGCTCGTCTTCCTTATTTTTATCTCTAGTCCATTCTAGCTTATGCTTTTCTTCAAAAGGAACTTCTGCTAATCGGTATTTACATTGTTCAAAGCTCTCGTCGCGGCTCTGTGCAGGACCGTGAGGACCTCTATCTGCCAAATTTATTACTTTGTCATAGTTCTTAACCATAGGAAGAATCTGTAATACATCTGATCTCAACCAGTCATCGTGTAGGGTTTCTTCCTTTAGAATTATAGGAATTACATAATTAAACTCCTTTAAAACGGTCATAAACTTTTCTCTGATGGGCCAGTAAACTTTATACCCATTATCAGCATACCACTTTGCAATAGGGGCGCAAACAATAAGATCCCCATAAGCTCCTGGCTGAATTAATAATGCTCGTTTCATGCTAACTTAAAACAGAACCACTGAGGTACACCCTCTAGTCGGTGGTTCCATGGCTCTGGTGGTGCGGAGATCTTGTGCTTATGCAATAGCTCTATTAAAGCATCCTTCGATCCTACATTTACAGCTATTGGGTCCTCATACTCTCCTAACTCTGCGACCTTTTGTACAATTTGTTCTCTTGATGGATAGTTTTTGTTTGGATCATCAAATTCACGAAGATCATCTAAAATTATCCACGAAGGGGGGTTACTTTTAACGCACTCTAATTCTTCTATGGCTGGGGAGCCGTAGGTTCCCACTTTCGGATCGAAGGCTGTGTTCCCGCCCGATCCGTGAGCATCCAAAAATAAAAGATATGGGTGTTGGATATTAGCTACTACATCTGTTAACTTATCAGTACTTTTCCCTTGTATAAAAGTAATCTTTGTATCCTCTTTATACAACTCTAAGCACCTGCTATGCAACTCCTCTGATAACTCAATAGTAACTACCTCATCAAAATAAGTTGAAAAAGTAAAAGATCCTACCCCCTCATGGGTTCCAGTCTCAACACAACTCTTAACTTCATCAAAATCAATACCTAGTTGATCAAATAAATAAATATAATTAGGGTTTGTATCATTCATACTAATGCCTCCTTTAAGTATGTTTCATACATCCAATCTTCAGGAATCTCATACTTCTTGATTCTTTCAAAGTTATCCTTAACAGCATCAAGTTTAGATAAATAAAGCTCTTCTGTTAAGGATTCCAATTCTAATTCATGAGTAAGATTAATAATTCCATCTGTATTAAAGAACTCTCCTATATTACTACATCCAAGATACACAGGGATAGTCCCCGTAGCAAAACAATCCCCAAGCTTTTCCGTGAAATAATTTGGGACGCTACAGTTTTCTATAGCAACAGAAAACATATAATCATTTAAGCCCTCTTCTTTAGATTCAATTTCTTTAAACCCTCGTCCAAAGAAATCAACTTTATCCTTAAGTCGCTTAATCCATTCATGTCGAACCGCATGACCCAGACACATAATCTTATTAGAAGCAATCATAGAGACGCTCTTATTCTTTTCTGTTATACTAGGGTCTTTAATCCAATGAGTACCTACAGGCGCAAACTTAAATCTAGGATCAAGATCAAGCAACTCCTTGCTGTGTGTGAAGATACACTCAAAGTTATCAAGAACTAGAGAAGCATTAGCGTAGACTTCAGGAATAATTGCTTGCGACTCTAAAATCCATCCGAATCTTCTATCCGTAGGAGAAGGTTGGAATAAACCATCATCTACATGGACAGATACTTTTGCAGAGCCATCGACCATCCACTCAATGTACTTGGAGTTCTTACCATGCGTGGCAGACTTATCCCCCGCAAAAGTGTTACCTATTAAATTTAGTTTTTCCATACTGATTTCGGCTGCTTTCTTGCTACTTGTATGGCATGATTAATTACAAGATCCCTATTAACCTTGTCATCGTTTAAAGGAGTATTCCTGTTATAGATCATCTGTACCTCTGGTACGAATTTAACCCTTTCCACTCCCGCCATCTCCAGTACAGGGCAAAAGACGGCAACATCTGCGACTGCTAGGTAGGATCCATCATTAGAACGAAAATCTTCTTCATCTATACCTTTCCATAATCGGCCCCTAAAGGAGCGCACCTGAGAAAATATCCAGCCCATTACGAGATACACTCTTATTGGGATGGTAGGATCTTCAATTGGCTTGCATATAGAAGGTGTTTTATCTGTAGTTTCATAATTACCATAAGTACACCAAATATTATCATCTTGATAAATTTTATTTAACCTATGTAAAACACCCCCCGAAGAAAACCAATCATCCCCATCTAAATGAACAAAAATGTCATCCTCACAGTAATTATACTCCGCAGCTATAATATGCCCGTGCATAGTGCCCGTCTTTTCTTTTCTCTCAACTAAAATAAAACGGGGATCGTTATCAATAGCATTTTTAGCAACTTCAACAGTCTCATCACTTGAACAATCATCTACTATAACCTGAGTAAAGTTAGTATGCGTTTGATCTTTAACTGATTGAATGCACTTACCTATCCACTTCTCAGCGTTATAGACAGGAGTTATAATTCTAAAAGTGTTTTCCATGATTCTAATATCCTATCTTCTTCCCAATACTCTGAATGTTTGGAAGATCCAAACAGGTCGTTGAAGGGAATTCCATGCTGTTCGCACTCATGCCTAACCAACCCGTAAGTCTCAGCCCTGCTTGCATGATAAACAGAATCAATCATATTGTACATAACTGTTTTATCATCGTACTTCCCTACTATCTTAACTCTCTTGTTGTTCTTTATTAAAGGTTTAACATGTTCCTGATAATATTCTTCGCTAGTTACACTTCCAAAAATAAGTATTCGGGTATCTTTAGGCTCTGATTCTAAAGCAGACTGAATCGCCAGAGCAGTTTGCTTGTGGCTGTCAATGCTCCCTATTATACCCACTGCACCTCGTTTATGTGAACCTTTTCTCTCTCCTACACTAATAATATTGGGAATTACTTCAGAGGGATGATCCACACCATGCCACTCTCTCTGCCAGTTTGACACATAATGGATAACGTCTACCCCTCCCATAGGATAATCTTTAAGGGGGTACAGGATGGTTTCATGGCAAGACAAAATTACCTTCTTGAGAGGAAATTTATTATCTTTCAAAGGTACATAGTGAGCTATAAGTACATCTTCATGATCAGATATATCTAATCTAGAGGAGTGTTCAGATCTGCACTTGTCCAAATGCCATTTATGTGGGCCATAGAATGTAGTATCAATTCCAGCTTTATTTAGCAAATTAGTTAGATTAATAAACGCTACCGTTGAACCGCCTGGATTAGACCATCCCGATAGTATTCTAACCTTGCCCATTAAAAACCCACTCCTTGTTATAAGTTGCGTCTTTATGTCTTTCGTTAAGCAGTTTAAAGCACTCTTGGTATAATTCCAGCCTGTGCTTTACCACCTTATTGATATCGAAGTATTCGTCCGTTATTTGACGTAAGTTACGTCCCATCGTCTCAACGTGCTTAGGGTTTTTTATACATTTCGAGAGGATACGGACCCACTCGCTTCTGGGTGCATCGGGGTCTATTAAATACCCTGTCTCCCCGTTAACTATAGTTTCATCGTAGCACCCTACATTGGAGGCTATCAAGGGTACTTTGTATCTTCCACACTCAGCTACCTTAATCTCACTCTTACTATCATTAAAATCGTTCATCTGAAGTGGTGCTATTGCCAACTCCATATTGGCATACATGCTTCCATACCTATCAGGAGGAAGAGCTTGACCTACAGACCAGTTACTTGCTTTCTTAAATCCCTTAAGGAGTATCCTTCTATAGTTATCCCAAACCTCATTCTGCCATTCTTTGGGTTTTCCCTTTTCCGTAGGTTGGGGCGCACCATAAAAATCCCATTGAACTCTTTCTTTTCCCACCTTCTGATTAACCGACCAAGGAACTCCAGCAAACTCTTTAACGTCTTCCTCATGGTGAATCCCTCCTGCCCAACCAACACGAGTTATTTTTTTTATCTTTATTCTCTGCATGTTCCAACAGGGGAGTTTGTAATCAATAGAATTTTTTACGACCGCCAACACTCCACCTACATAAGGCTTAACTCTCTCAGCAAATTTCTTTTGAGTTACAGTAACTAGATCAGCGGTATGGTACATCCACTTAGTTATATCGTATAGATTCTTTTCTTCGTAGACTTGCTTCAATCTATGTCCATCATACAGATCAATAAGAAGATCATCGGTATCAAAATGGACGAATTTCCCTCTCTGCTTTGCCAACCCTATTACTCTTGCAGTATAAGGTCCCCCAAAGTTAGAAATGTTATTTATGAGAACGATATCAGCCCAATCAAGCAACGGGTAGTCCGCTTCATCTGGGGGCATCTCTCCTGTTTTCTCATTTAGATTTAAGGGGTTCTGTGAGAACTGTACTTCCACTTGGTCTGAGTACAACTCTGCTATTTTCTGTAATGGCATAATGAGGCGATAGTAAGCACATCCTCCCTCATTTGCATAAACACCAAGTATTTTTAATTTCTTCATTCATGTACCTAAAAAAAGAGGAGACAGTGTTCCCACTATCTCCTCATTATAGATGAGCCTAATTAATATAATATTAATAATTACGGTTCTTTTTTATCAGGCGGTACAATATAATAGCCTTCAGGGATAACTACTTCATCGTCCGTAAGCACCCATTGCCCATCTACCTTAACATAAACCCTACCTTCAACGTCTGGTCCAATCCTTGCGATTGATCCCGACTCCACGAATACCGCTCTCGTACTCCCGCACCCTATCATGCAAAGACTTGCTGAGAATAGGATCAACAGCATCAGCCTTCTTCCCCGTGTCAGGAGCTTCGATTTGAGCGACGACAGTAGGTATAATAGCTTTGAATAGAGATGAGATAAGATCAATGAGCCACGCCACATTCTAATCCTCGCTGCTGTCTGTTATAGCGGGGCCAACATTAAACCAAGTCCAAGGCAAGACAATATTAAAGTCTGCCCATGACCATTCATGTGTATGGAGATCCCCTAAAAAGGGCATATTAAACTGGGGAGCTGCGTCTCCAGGAATAATATCT
>Ga0080013_1002899_pt1 | contig 19129 bp, 16 predicted proteins | sample ETNvirenome_6_85_FD_69236 | JGI IMG/M metagenome (GOLD analysis project Ga0080013, IMG submission 69236) | Marine viral communities from the Pacific Ocean - ETNP_6_85 (SPADES assembly) (version 2) | ecosystem: Environmental > Aquatic > Marine > Oceanic | place: Pacific Ocean | collected 2013-06-19 | reverse complement strand
CCACACTTCCAAAATAGTTAATCTGACCACGTTCTTGTGGAACAGGATGATAAAGTTCTTCTGGGTCCCATAGGTTCTTTACTACTACATACCCATTCTTCTCCATCTCTTCATTATTGGTTCGTGCAGTACCAGTATTAAACTTTTCAGTCATCATTAACTGAAGTTCATTTGTCTCAAAATCTGCCATAATTTACCTCAATTCCACTGGGGTCCAACACACCATCCAACTAAAGCTTTTCTTGTTCCTTTGGTTATCTTCTGCACTCTATGCACTGTTCGTGAATCAAATAGAACAACTGTTCCACGCTTACGAGGCATATAATACTTTTTACCTACTTCATCTAAAAGCTGAACATTACCACCTTCATAATCATCAAGGTCTGAAAGTTGAACAGTAAAAGAAATCTTACGCACATCTTCATCACCTAATGTTGGTTCAGCATCAACATGCCACTTACAAGAATCACCTTCATTATAAGTCTTAAGTTTCAATGAAGAACCATCAAGATGACTCAAATCATACATAAAGTTCTCACGATTTGCTCTCTTAATATAATGCCAAACAAATCCACCTAACCAATGAGTATCAGGAATACTTGAATCTTCTGCTAAATCTTTCTCAATTAGTTTCACCACCTCTTCAGGAAGTTCACTAAAATACCACGTAGTTTGGAATGCCATATACCTATAATATATTCAGTATCATTATATATCAAATTCAAAATAATGTCAAATTATCGACAAAATCCAAGAGTTTTGGAGAAATCAATAAATCTACCTATCTCTGGTAGATAAAGATGATTAATATTACTCTTCCTCATTGTTCTTATTGCATCATCAAAAGTCTCCACCAATGGTTCTCCCCCTAAGTTGAATGATGTGTTTAATAGAATGGGAACATTTGTTTTTTGTTTAAATGCTTTGATGAGATTATAGAAGTGTTTGTTCTGTCTTTTAGTGATAGTCTGCACTCTACAAGTATTGTCAACATGCACCACAGAATTGATACCTGACTTCTTTACCTTAACAGCATATTGCATATACTCACACTCTTTGAGGCCTCTCATATCAAACCACTTATCAGCATCTTCCAATAAAACTGTCCCAGCAAATGGTCTGAATGACTCTCTTTGTTTGATTTGGTTCACAATATCTCTACCATTATCTACTCTAGGATCAAACAACAACGATCTGTTTCCTAATGCTCTCTGTCCTGCCTCAGATTTGCCTTGAAATAAAGCAACAATCTCACCAGCACATAATATATCCGCAACATCAGAGTAAGATACTCTTTTGTGATTCAATCCATCTAGATTATATCTTTTTTCACTTAAACCAACATAAAAGTTTTGCATCGGTTTGGGATTCTTTGAATGATAATATGCCTGACCAATAGAAATTCCAGCATCAAAGCACACTGGATCAATGTAAAAGTTATAATCAGGGAAATGTTTTAGATATTCATAATTTGCCACACAATTTAATCCATATCCACCAGACAATACGATATTCTTTGTGTCATACTTCTGGGTGCTCTTTTCAATCAGAGCAATAACTTCTTCTTGTGTGGATCTTTGAATCTCACTACATTGATCAAGATGCTTTAACCACTCTTTGTCTAATTTATTCTTACAACCCTTATATTGTGCAAGACCCATAACTTTACCTGCACCATACCAATCCCAACCAATTTGTTTTGATAACTGCTCAAACTTATATGCAACACTGATTGGTTGATTGTCGCCAGGTTTAACGGAATATCTCTTAGATACTTCTACAATATCTTTTTTGTCTGCATAATATACACTTTCAATTTCAGTATGAAGTTTACCATCTCTCGACACCGCAGATCCATGACCATCTAATACTATGCAAAGTGCATCCTCAAACTTTGAGTTATAAAATCCACTATATGCATGGAAGATATGGTGCCTCTCATAATCAAATTCTATCTTCTTAATTTGAAACTCCTCTCTGAATAATCTTTTAAGAGGTTCTTCAAATTTTCTATCACCAAGACGATATAAATTAACTAAGACAACATCAAACTTTGTATGTCCGTGTTTGTGTAGATGTTTAAGCACATGGATAATTCTATCACAATGCTTTTTTCTGGTAATTCTTTCTGCAGACAGATAAAAAGAAACTCTCCCGTTTTCTAGGATGGTTGCGGATGCATCATGCCCTATAAAAAAGGAGAGTATTCTCATTATATAAAAATCAATAGTTAAATTATAGCATTACAATGAATATCTAGCAATATTACGTTGCACTATACCTGATTAGGACAATACCATCACCACCAGCACCACCAGTTCCAGGGTTACTAGGAGATCCACCTCCACCTCCTCCTAAGTAGTCGCTTCCAGCATTTGAACCTCCAGCACCACCGCCTCCTACTCCAGCAGCTCCAGCTGGACCACCACCGCCACCGCCACCATATGTATTATTGGATGCTCCCATAACAGGATTAAGTGGAGTTAATATAGGAATAACCGAACTGGGCCAAATTGGGAAAGCTTGACCATCGCCAGCAGCATTACCAACACTCGCAGCTCCTGCTCCACCGCCGCCACCGCCAACAGTACCTGGCGTCCGTGAGGATCCACCATCATTTCCATAAGATGTATAATCACCAGGGGCGGGTACAGTAGCAGCTGCTCCCACTCCTGGATGAACATAATAACTGGAACCACCACCAGATCCACCATTTCCACCACTATCGTTAGTTCCTGGTCCAGAACCACCACTACCACCACCGAGAGCAGTTACTGTATCAAAAGAACTATTTACTCCATTTACAGCAGTTCCACTTACATTAATTCCACCAGCGCCACCAGCACCTACTGTGATAGTATATGTTCCTGGTGCATGTTGTCCAAGAGTTCCTTCAAGAATACCGCCACCACCACCACCACCAGCATAATGCCCACCACCACCGCCGCCACCGCCAGCAACAATAAGAACATCAAGTGCATCAGCGCCACTAATTTGTGTAAAAACAGCATTTGGAGTGGAGTTCATGCTATTAATAAAAGCATGATATATAAAACCATTTCCTGGGGTATATTTATTTCCCCCAGTAGCACTAATTGCAACAGCTATTTTTCTACTACTCTGAACAACACCTCTCAGCGATAAATCTGCTTCTCTAAAAACACCAAAGAGTTTTCCGGCACTTCTTACTAGTGATGATCTAAATGGCATTTATCAAGCCTCCTTATCGCCAGTAATGATGAAGTTTACATGAGTTGCTGCTAATCCAGTATATTCTCCCGTTCCAACAAAAAGTGCATCACCAGTTGTGTCTAATACAAGAGGATATGATGGTTCTATCATTACTGTCTCTCCAGATGCTACATCAACATCAAAAATTTTATTTGTAGATACTGCGCTACTACCATTAGGAACAAAATAAACCTGGCCTGTTGCGCTAGCAATTCCAGTCCCAGATGCATGAGCGATAATTGATTTTACAAATACCTTCTTAGAAGATGCACAAGTAATCATACCAACAGTAGTGCCTGCAGCAACCTGAACAACGTTACTTAATTTTCCTCTTTCCAGTGCCATGATTTCTCTTTTTAGTTATTTAGTAAATTAACCGCCACCATATAACCAGGTGTCTTGCTGGTTCCAACTTTCAACACCACTAAGACCTGATCCATCACCAACAAAACTAGTAGCAGTTACAACACCAGCAACTCTAATACCTTCAGAATCTGTAGTAACAGCAGCACCAACAAATGCAGAAATAGCAGTTACAATGCCAGTAACATTAAGTCCGGCACCACTAAAGGTTCCTATTCCAAGACCACCAACTTCATTGCTGATACCAGGTGTTGATGTTTGAACTTTTGTTGTTCCGGTTTGAACTGCAGTAGCATCAATACCCGTTAAATTAGCACCATCACCAACAAAACTGGATGCAGTTACGATACCAGCAGCCCTAATGCCTTGAGAATCTGTCGTAACAGCAGATCCTACATATGAAGATTCTGCTGTTACGATACCAGCAACATTAACACCAGTAGCAGAAATAGTTACTGCAGATCCTACTACAGCAGTTGTAGCATTTAATGTTACAATAGTACCAATACCAGAAATGTTGATTTCTCTACCATTTACCTGGTCATACACTATGTCATCAGCAACGTAAAGGTCACCTCCAACATAAAGATCATTAGTAAATGTTGAAATACCAGTAACACTTAATGCTCCACCAACATCAAAATTTCCCCCTGAATTATTAATGCTAGCAAGATTAAATGCTTTATATGCAACTAATTCTAGAATATCTCCATTTTGAGCAGCACTTGTAAGTCCTACAGTAGATCCATCTGATGCACTATAATCTAATGTCCTAACTAATCTAGCACCATTTAAATATGCATCAATATAACTAGGATCATACCCTGACAAAAAAGAAAAATCTGTCTGAATACCGGTTGGTTGAAATGTCTGCCTAGCAACAGTTACCGATGCATCACCCGGACTTCTTCCTATATAACCGCTCTTATCTGCCATTTAGTTAACTCCAGTAAGAATACTCAGGTTTACATCAAGAGCATTAGCAGTATCACAATAAACTCTCACCACATCTTCTGCTTCTAAGATAGTCTTACCTGCATCACTAATAACAAAAGAACTTCCTGTAGGAACTGGAATCTTACTTGCAAGTTGAGATGCTACTGTACCGCTATTATCATAAATCTCAACTGTTAAATTTACTGAACTACTAGTATTATTGGCAAATGTACCACCAATTAAAATACTTTTTGTTGCTGCTGGCGAAGTATAACAAGTTGTTACGCCAAGAAATTTTACATTCTGACTTGAAATTGCAGCAGAATTAGTTGAGGCTCGATCTACAGTAACAGTTCCAGCAGTTGCTCCATATCCAGTAACCTTCGTTCCTGCAAGATAATTATCATGATCAACTATATTTCCAACAGAAACATTAACAGTTGATATGCCGCTAATATGAGTAGAATACTCAAGAATAGATCCAGAGGAACTTGTACTCACAATTCCTACTGCTCTTGTTAATGAATTTGAAAAAGCTTCTGCCATTGTTTTTTACTTGTTATGTTTATTTATTAGGAACCAAGTGCTATTGTAAGTCCAAGCGAAACTCCTGGAGTAAAAGTAACCGTTGCAGTATTTGCAGTTGAAACTACATTAATTGCTGTTCCATTGGTTGATGCAAAATAAATTGCAGTTACGCCATTACCAACATAAGTTGATTCAGACCCAACTCCAATAGCAGCATTAAGTGTTGTTGAGAAACCAGTTATACCACCAGTGACAGTTAAAGCACCACCAACCGTAGCATTTCCAGTAACATCAAGAGTGCCAACAGTAGCAACACCAGAAATGTTGATTTCTCTACCAGTTACCTGGTCATATACAACATCATCTCTTACATATAAGTCACCACCAACATAAAGATCACCACCAGTAGTAGTAATTCCACCAGAACTGGAGAGTGTGACTCCAACACCAGTAGTATTAATACCAGCAATAGATATGTTTTGAATTAATTCAACATTACCATTAAATGTTGACATTCCGACAACATTAAGGTTAGCAATATTGGCATAATCTAAATTAATATCATCAATATTGATATCACCAGTGATTCTTGCATCACCTTGAACATAAAGTGCTGTTGTACCAGTTCCAGTTCCATCAGGACTACGAATATCTAAAAGATAACCGGGATATGCCGTGCCGACACCCACAGAACTTGCGGCACCAGCAGAAATAGCAGAAAATATACTACCATCACTTGCACCATCATAGGATGAACCTACTCTTAGTGCTGTAATAACAGTAGTAACACCAGATACACTAATATCCGTAGCAGCAATACCACCACGAACATCAAGTTCTACATTTGGTGTGGTACTAGCAATACCAACCTTATTTGTACTGGCATCCGCATAAATTAACTGGGTATTAACCTCAAGGCCATTCTTTACAACAAAATTCTTATTTACAGCCATTCGGGTTCACTCTCCCCCCAACTATTCTTTAGATTTTAAATATTTATAATACTAAAAATCTGGAACTCCTGGTGGGAGAATCCATAACTCAGTAGTGTAATGACCATAAATTGTAGGTGCATCTGTAAAGAATCCATTAGTTTGAGATGATCCTAATTCAGGTATAGTTAAAGCACCTCTAGAATGGCCATAGTATCCAAATCCATAATGACTTTGAGGAGACCAACTTAATGTAGAATAATCACTACCAACACCACCTATATTTCCACTAGTTTCATCAAATGCTAAAGTAAGCCATAGATATCCATAATTGGTATCATACCAATCTGTAAGACTATCTCTTAATAGTACTCCACCACCACAAGGATTACTCATCATCCTGTACATATTATAAGGAGTAGCACCTGTAATCTTTGTACGCTTTGCACCCACAGATCCAGAGTTACTTCCTGTTAATCTCCAATTAGCCTTACCATCTTTTGCAAGACTCTTAAAGTTTTGCCATCTTACATCATCAATACATGCATCAGTACCCGGCATTACCTTACCAGTTGTTTTAGTAAGTGTCCGTGGATCTTTACCATGTGTAGCACAAGAGAATATAAGAATTCTTCCTTGATCATCAGTATAGAACCCAGTCAATTCATCACTACTGAGTCTTATATTAACTCGCGAATTACCAGTATTTCCACCAACACCAGTATCGATAATCGTAATTGATCCATCAGAATATCCTGATCCGCCGCCTCCACCACTAGAAGCTCCGGCCCTACCACCTGTCGCACCATTACCACCATTACCACCATCACTATCACCTCTACTTCCACCAGTGGTATTAATAGCATATCCAGCCTTAAATCCTCTATCAATTAATGCACTATTAGTTACAACAGTTCCATCTTTTGTCCTATACTGAATCGTTCCTAAATCTTCACATGAACCCTTTCCTTGATCTCTCCAATAAATACCTTTAGAACATTTAATAGTTTGTCCTCCGTCAGATGTGGAAGGTGCAATTGAATCACCAGGATAAACAGATGCAATATTAGAACGACCACCAAAAGTTCCATTTTCAGTTAATTCACCAATACCAATTCTTAGTCCTCCATCACCATGAAATCTTCCAGCACCTCCTCCACCAGCAACATTAACACCACCACCTTTTCCACCTGGACCATAATGTCCTCCATAACCACCTTGACCGACAACAGCAATTAGTGATGCTTTCCTGTATAAGAAAAGTGCAGAATTGGATTTTATACCTTTTAATATATACTCCTCATTCTTTTTCATCTCAAAGGTAATTCTAGAATATCCACCTTCTCCACCAGGGTCTCCAGAACTCCAATTCGTATTAACAGCCCATACATCAAAATCAACTCCTTTTGCGCCATACAAATCCATTTCAATCTCCACATCTTTTTCAGATGTATATAAGCAAATTTCATCAGAATTTATACTATCAGAATTTATACTAAATTCTTCATCATCCAAATTATACGAATACAAATCTGCTTCTGATGTACCATCATATGCTTCTACTCTAAGAATTGATCTAGATTCTGTTATTATTAAATTAACAGGATTTGTAATTACATCAGTAATTGATTCATTCGGATTTGATAAAACACAATCAATCCTATCTGATCCAGTATCTGATGATGTAACCGAAAGAGAATTAGTTCTTGCTCCACTTATATCAGTATAATTCCTTTCAGATATCTTATTATCTTCAATCTCAACAGCTAGCATAGATCTCTTCTGTGGAACAAAGTTCTCAGTATATTTTGCAATATCATTATAAACAATAAGATCTTGAATTCCACCTTTCATTGGATACAAATTCTTATATGTTCCACCAATCAATACTTTATTTGCATCAATCCATTGTGTAAATTTCTTCCGAGTAACCATAGTTCCATCAATAAAGAGCATCACAAATCCATTTTTTCTACATACTGCCATGTGATGCCAAGTATTTAAATCAAATTTACCACCCGATGCTATAATCGTAAGATTCCAATAAACTTCAAGTTGCTCAGAACCTGGACTATCAGTTCGTTGATTAATCTTATTTTTTCTTATCGATAATTGATTTTTACCATAAGTTCCAGTACCGAAAATATCATTCCAACTACCCTCAGTAAAATATACCCAGGATTCAACAGTAAAATCTTTCGCCCCAAAGGCAAAATCAGTTACTTGGCCATTTTTTATTACTTCTACTTGACTATATGGAAAATCACCAGTTCCAAAATCTGCATATCCACTATACCATTTACCACCAGTAGAGTTCCATGCTAGAGAACTACCATCAGGATATCCAAGAAGAGTTTGATTTCCTGGAGATATATCTTTTAATGTTACTCTATCTGTTCCGTCAGCATTCCAAAATGGTACAGCTAAACATGAATCGTCAACACCATAATTAAACGCACTGGTAGTTTGAACTGGATCTAATAATATCAAATCATCAATCTTTATAGCAGATGGATTAAAACTATCACTTGAAGCACCAGAATCTACTTTGATATACACTTTTGCAAGAGTACCAGACCAACTAAATGTTTGCCACCCCGTAGATCTAGTTGGTGAAAAATCAGTAGCAGTACCAGATGAATTTGTTAATGTCAATTCTCCAGTAGCAGATGCAGATTCCACATAAATGCTTACAGTAGATGCAACATTATATCCTCCACCTTCCCATAAAGAAAAATCAATTTCTATATAATCGTCCGGTACATTATCAGTCCATAAGTAAACAAAATCCTCAAAATCACCATCAAATAAATCTATAGCACCATCAGCTTGTGTTGATCTTACTGTTGTATAATCACTATAAACGGTGGTATTTTTTTGTTCTATTATGGGTGTAGTTGAAGGCGTAAAACTATCAATATATTTTGCTACTCCTTTATATATTTTTAAATCTTGCATATATGCATGAGGATAATAAAATCCATTCTCATGTCCATAACCTCTACTACTTTCCATTCCAAGATATCCACCACCTGCTGCAGTAGTATTCTGCATTCCACCACGACTTCCATACTGCCTATGGTCAGTTCTTACATAATCAGCATCTAATACACCATCCCAGAAAAATCTTACCGTACTACTTTCTCTAGTACATGCAATATGATGCCATTTATCTTTCTGATTTTCCCAATCATCTACCTTACCAATTGGCCCATATCCACTAATACCTGCAATATAAAACCATCCACTATTAACAGCAAACCAAATTCCACCATCACCATAATATCCACCACTAGGATTCATTAGAACTTCCCAACTATCCTTAGATCCAGAAACAGGACAATACCACATTTCAAAACAAAAATCACCAGTTCCAAAATCAAAATCTTCACTACCTTGAATATTTAAGTATTCTGATTGATATTGATCAAAAAATGCTGCTCCACCATAAAAATTACTAGCAGCAACTGCATTAGTTTCCCAACTAGGAGTTCCGCCACCAGAACAATTAAAAGCCTGATAGGGAGTATATTCAGGATAACCACAAAAACTTGGAGAAGTAGTACCTGGTGTAAGTTTTTTTGCATTTTCGCAATAATCTGTCAAATTTAATGTAGATCCAGATCCACCATTCCAAAGAGGAAGTGCTAAAACACAATATTGTTCTACATTCACAACCTCTGATAATGGTGCGGCATAAGTTCCATCTGCAACATTTTTTCCACCTATTCTCCATTGATAATCAATATCACCAAACCCTTCAAATGACATTTGAGCGTCTACTTCAAAATTTGCAACAGCATTTTCTCCAACAACTGCAGTTGTTGGTTGAGTATTGATAATAATTTCTGGAAATAACTCTAATGTTGCAGAATTTGAAGATAATGGATCATTAGTTGCATTTGGAGTAACTGGTGTAGTTGTTCCAAATCCAACTACTGAATCCGGATAATTTGAAATATAATCTGCAGTAAGATAAACCTGCTTTCCTTTATCAGAAGATTGCGGTGAATTAAAATGAAGGAGAGTAGTACCAGCACCAACAATACCAGTAACATCACTATCAATTATTGGTCCAACGCCAACTTCATACCATCTATATGAAATTGTACCATAACCAACAGCAGGATTAGCAGGATCTTGCGTTGGAAAGGTAGCAGTTGCAAAACCAGTAAATGTTGTGGTTTCTCCTGCACCAACTGTTATATCTTCAGGATGCTTAACAAAAGACAGAATCGGTCCATTAAGTTGGAGCGATGTCTTTAAATTTCTGTATTGTGTATTTTCCATTAAGCGAAGTTCTGTCCTCCGACAACACCGTAGAATGTGACTCCACCATCAAAGGTCTTAAACGAATACATATCGATTTTACCAGCAGTTTGAGTTACTATAGGAACTATTCCTCCTCCAGGCCAATATACCGGGAGAGCAGCACTACCACTAGTCTTGAATGTATCTATACCAACAGCAACATCGCCTGTTTGGATTATTTTCATAGTAAATGATGTTGAATCATTTGGACGACCATTATCATTTGGCGAATTAACAATAGTAAATTGATCGATATTAGATGATGCTATCAATTCAAATGTTTGTGCTTCAGAAAGATCAACTTCTACTTTATTAGCACTAATAGTAAGAATTCCTATATTCTCAGTATATGTTTTAAATCTAGTAGTACCTTCAACATCAAGTTTAACTCTTGGTACTGCAGTTCCAATCCCAATAGAGTTACCAACACCAACAGATGTAAGAGCAATTCCAGCAGTAGAAGCAGATCCAATTTGTATAGTAGTTGTAGTTACAATTCCTGCAGTAATATTAGCATCAGTTAGGTTTGCATTAGATGCAGTTAGAATTCCAGAAATATTAAGATTTGTAGCTGTTGTTAGACCTGCAAAGTATGAGTATCCATTAACATACAAGTCTGATCCTGTTCCATTAGAAGAATTACCAACTTCAAGGACATATCCAGGAGTTTCAGTACCAATACCAATAAATCCAAGGTAAGTATTATAAGAGAATGAAACACCACCACCAGTTACACTATTAGTCCAACCAAATAATGATGTATTAAGACCAACTAATCCAGCACCATTTCCAACAAAGTTAGTTGCAGTAAGAACACCAACAATATTAGTATCTCCAACTACATGAAGAGCATATGGAGATACAATTGAAGTTCCAATACCAACACCACTGTTATTACCAACAACAAATATTGTAGATCCAGTACCAACTTGGAACCTTGCATCACTATTAATACCAGTTGTCGTTACTCCAACTCTATCAAAGAGTGGTGATAGTTCTTCACTAGTATTACTTACTCCACCAAATCTCTGCCATTCGTTATTGGTGGTATATTCCCATCCAGCATAACCACCGGAAGCAGGATTAGCATTAAATACAACATCACCAGGATTACCAGCTAAGGAAGGAGTTGAAATTCCTACTGTATACTTCCTTGAGATTGTTGTATCTCCTTGTAGGAAGAGTGAAGTAGACTCAACACCTTTAGGTGAGTTGATAATTGCCTTATTGTTAAAGATTACTGGTCCACCAAATTCAGAGATTGCCTTAGAATCTGATCCACCTTCAACCTTAATTGATCTTGTAAAGTTACCTTCAAGACCATTAACAATATTAATTCCAGTACCTTCGCTTATATCCTCACCAGTTACTGTTCTAATAGGTGTAGAGAAAATTTCTTCTTTACCAGTAACAGAATTTAGTTTTCTATTACCAGAGTAGAAGATACCCTTATCATTCATCGCAGAATAGAAGTTAGTACCTCCACTCCTCTTAGTAGATTGTGAAAGAATTTCCTCAGTATTAGTAATCTGCCTATCTTGACGATCAGGTAATGCTGTTGAATAGTTACCAGGACCAAATCCAACATATTCAAATGTATGACCAGAAGCACGAATAATTGAATGCCTTCTCAATTCAACAGGAACTGGTTTAATTCTTCTTATAATAGAATTAACTTCGTGTGTTGATGATTTAGTACCAAGAACTCCACGGAAAACAGAAATTGGGTTAGATGCACCAGTTATACTACTTGATGAAGTTGTTGATTTAACTCTTACAATCTCATCATCAATTTCATAGTAATCACCAATATTAATATCAAAATTAGATGGATTGTTTATTTGAATTTGATCAGTAACAGCATCAGAAACAACAGCGAATAATGTAGTCGTAATTCCTGCATATTGCGAAACCATTCTTCCGCCAAGATTTTCATCCTCTTTAGTAATATCACCAGAATTTGATGCATTACCCGTTGGATAAGCAAGCATATTTGTTACTACCGCAGTAGGTGATTGTGTTCCAACACCAACATTAAGTTCAAAGGTAGTTAAAGTATTTGCCTTTGTAATCACAAATTCGCCATTATATTCTGAAGTGGCTGCTCCAACAATTGCTACTTTTCTATCAACTTGGAATCCGTGCTTATCAGTTGTAGTTACAGATGCGATTCCACAAGTATGCTCATATGCATATGCACTAACACGAACAGATTTTCCAGTAAGACTCAAAGTAGCATCAGTAAGTGTAGATGAATTAACAGTACCAATACCAGTTGGTACTCCACCCTGAGTTACACCAGTGCTAATACCAGTAACTGCGTTAATAGACCGAACATCAAAGGTCTTAGCAGCACCAACAGATACATTAGTGATTTTATAAAGTTGATTATATCCGTACTGAGATGTAGAAGTTACACCACTTACTCTAACAACATCATCAACGTTATTATAAATCTTATCAACTGTTACGTGTGCAGTAGTAAATCCAGTTGTTGTTGCGGTTCCAAGAATTGATAGTGTATTTCCTATGCCGTAAGCACTACCACCATCCATAATCTTAACATCAACAACATTTCCAACAGAATTAACAAATACCTTAGCAGTTGCATAATTACCAGTAGTTGATCCAGCATATCCTACAAGGACAGCATTATAATATTCTTCAGCAGATCCAGACCCAACACCATATCCTTCACCACTAGATCCAATACTTACTTTAGTAACTCTATTAAGACCGTGATCAGTTTGCGACCAAACAATATGATCTGTTCCTAGACCCACCGTAGGAGTACAAATATCAGTAACACCAATACCAACACTATAATCTCTTAATGACTTAGTAAGTGCTTCCTTAGTAAGACTTCTCTTAGGATCATCAACTACAACTTCACCAATAATATCAGAAGATGCAAAAGAACTAGTCTCTTGAGGATCAGATACCGGATTATCTCTATCAGTTTGTGGATATAAAGACTCTACAGGTTGTGTGTAATTTTCAGCAGTAAATGGTGTTACTTTTGGAGAATTTGAAGAATTTAATATCGTTAGATAATAAACACCATCTTGCTCTCCTACAATATACTTCTGTGCTTCTTCAGAACGAAGAACTGTTTCATTATTTCCATACTTCTTCTTCCTGAAATGTGGTAATGCTGTATTTCTTGCATTAACATCATTTTGGAATGCTCCAGGATCAGTTGCAATACCAACAGTAAATGCTTTTGCGCTACTAATTCCAGTAACAGGCATTATCCTGTTATAACCAAGTCCTGCTGTCGCATCTGTATTCTCTGCACTAATAACACCGGCAAGTTGAACTTCTGTTCCTACCTGAAGTCCGTGAGGAAGTTCTGTATAGATTGTTGCGCTATTAGAACCCCAACTAGTATCAGAAATAATTCTAAAGTTTCTCTGATGATCCACATTAGTAAGACTTCCAGATCCAAAATATGTCTGAACCTCAGTAGTTGTAATACCAAGAGTAGTATTTGACTCTTGAATAACATATCCTTCACTAGGTGGTCTAGCAACACTTACTCCAGATGTAGAAGGAATAACATATCTTACACGATAAACAATATCATTTTGGTCTCTACTATCTTTCTGTCTCTTAAAGAATGTTCTTGATGTAGAATCTCCTAAAATAGAAGTTCCAAGATCTTTAACTGTAGAGTAAATTGTATTATCTGTTGCTGCGGTGGATACATTAACATACCACTTCAACTGAGTAGCATCATATTGAATTGGGTGTCCAATACCACCCGCAACTTTATCAGATACTCTACTTACTACATTAAGGTTTCCACCTTCAGCATTAATGGTCAAAAATACTGGATTGGTTGATGAATCATATGAAAGTGCATCTGATTGCGTAGAAGCAAGTCTAATAGCATTTGATCCAATACCAGCAGTATCAACAATAGCATAATAAAGTGTATTTGGTTCCAATCCATCAGGAACCTGTCCAGTATCACTAAGAAGACGAATAGATTCTCCATTAATAAATGTATGATTTTCTGTTAATGTTATAGTACTACTAGAAATGCTATTCGCGGTTCCTACTCTACCAACATTAAACTTTTTCTCAGAACTTGTCTGAGAATTTGCCATTACAATTCGTGAACTATATTCTGTGGTTAATCCAGCATTAGCAATCAATACTCTTAAATCATCATTGGTTCTTGCACCAACACGATACCCTTCAAGAACTGTTTCAGGAGGAACATCAGAGTTTGTTTCATTATAAAGATACAATTGACCTGTTGAGGCAACACCAACAACAGTTGTTGATACATCAATTGCATTAAACTCAATAGGATTTTCTTCAATCGGAACTGTTTTTGGTGGAATAACGTGAGAAATATATCCAGCATTATCTTGTGAGAAGGCATTTACCTTAAATCCTTCAGAAACCAGTGCTTTTGCACCAAAGTTAGAGTTGGAGTTAGTAATTGACAAGTCTCCACCAGACTCTGTAGCAAAGTGCTCAGCATAACCAACAGCAAAAGTAGAAACTAACTGCAGAACTGCATCATTCTTAGCTTTAATGTGGAAGTTAGCATATGATGGTTTATATACGGAACTGGAATTTGTGCCCAAATTCTCTTTTCCATCATCAGCATCTTCCCATTCACCTGTTGTTGAGTTATAAAGAGCAAATGCATTATTATCTTTTTGTAGACCAATACCAGTAAACTGAGCAGCAACCATAGATTTAAATCCAGTTGCATTAGCACCATCAGCAAGAAGTCCACACATTCCATATACAGAACGTAATGAAGTATTAAAGATATATGGAGATGCTGATGTTACTGTGTCTGTAGATAATGTTAATGTTGCTCCAGAAGATGTTGGTGTTAAATTAGCAGGAGTATTTTGTATTTTATACGTATATTGAGTGGTGCTTAATTTTTCATTAACAGTAAAATTACCATCATATCCCGTAGCAGTAATTCCATTAATAACAAATGGTGTATCTACATCCAATCCGGATAAAGCACTATCAAGTGTTACTGTAACAGTAGTTCCAGAAGCAGTAATTGTACTAATTCCAGCAGCACCAGATGCTGGTCCTACAATCTGATACTCATCAATACTGGGTTGAATATCAAGACTAGCAGAAGGATAATCTGGTTCAATTGCTCTACCAGAAGATTCTCCATAAACTCTACCGATCTTCTCATAATACATATCCAGATCAGTTCTTGTTGCCGTGTATGCCTGGAATTCATCGTCAATAACAACATTATTCACACCATCCGCATATTCAAAGCAAGATAGTTTATTATGTGAGAAATTAGGAACAAATGTGTTAGCAGTATAATCAACATAACACTGACCATTAGGATCAGCATCAAAAATACTCAATTGCCAGAAATAGCAAGATCCAGTTACACGGAATAAGCAAGACCTTTCAATATTATCATTAGTTGGACTCGGAACATATTTTGGTCTAATCTTAGTCTTACGAAGATCCATACCAACAATAGAAGTTCCTCTAGGAACTATTACGCCACCATGAACACTATTAAGTTTATAAAGTTCGTTTGCTGGTGTAGTAAGATCAAAGTTTGTAGTTAAATCCCAAGGAGGAAGATTATCCGAAGTACTACCATTCCTTAATCTAAAATTATTCGTTCCGTCAGGAATCCATCCAGGTCTATTATCAACAACGTGTTCTCCAGGGTAAACAAGAACAGTTGTTTGACCAAATCTATCGTTATTTAATCCACTTTGATAAGAAAATCTAGCAGTTTCAGCTAAAGCCCTTTGAATAGTTTTAAAAGGTCTTGCTAATGAATTACCCTTATTTTCAATACTGTCCGTAGCGTCCAAATCATTGGGACTTACATATAAAATATTTCCCCGAACATTCTTTAGGAAATTATCTAGGCGACTGAGAGGCATCTTATTCGCACTTATAGTTCTATTATAACTTATTTATCATACGAAAAAAGGCATCTATATAGATGCCTAGCACATTTTCCTTCACACGGATAGTTATTTATTGTGTAAGTTTAGCGATATATTGGTAAATCAAATCCCACCCAAATTCAAATGTCTCTCCATTTTCATCCTGTAGATAAAAAGGAATGTTTGGATGTAGTGCTTTTGCTTTATAAAACTGGTTAATTACCTCATAATCATCATCAAAATGACGTTCTAGTTCCAATTGTTCTTCATTCATAATACTTTTCCTCCGTATTCTTTAACCAAACGTTGTATCTGTTTTCTATCTAAACCACAAAGACTTACACAATTCTCAAGACACTTAAGGATACATTCCTCATCACTTATCGGTGGTTTAATAGTAAATCCGTGCTTATCTACCTTAGGAATAACCTCTTTACCTATATCCTTTTGAAATTCACTCATCCTCCACTTCACCACTATATTCTTTAGATTGTATCATATACTCTACTGTTGTGGCAACATCATTCATTGCTTCACGAAGATCATATCTCTGCCCTGATTCTTGTTTTACAATTGGACGTGACTTATCTAACAATGTCCATCGCCATTGCTTCGTTGACTTTGAATACCAGAGTTTTATATCCATAATGTATTTATCAATCGACAGGCAATATTTCAGGGTTTTCTAATTCAAGTTCAAACATCATAGGATGGCATTCTTCTTCCATAAGATATTGATATGCTGCATAAAGTTCATCCATATCCCAGGCATCTTCTTTATTTGCTATTTCTACCAATTCTTTATCATATAATGCTCCATCAGGAAGTTCATCAAAAGTAAAGGGAATTCCATTGATAAAATACATTTTAACAATCTTCAACCCATCTTCAATCCATACATGTCGCTCTTCTAGCTTATATCCCATAGGATCTCTCCTATTTTCGTTATATATGCGCAGAGCGGGACTTGAACCCGCAAGGTCATAATGACCGACAGATTTTAAGTCTGTTATGTTTACCAATTTCATCACCTGCGCATATGCAGGTTGTGAGGATCGAACTCACTTTATCCGCTTTATGAGAACGGTGCATTTACCAAATTGCTAAACCTGCAGATTTAGTTGAATAGCACTATCTTCTGGAATATAGGTATTATCATGAAAATTACAATATTCATTAAAAGTAATTTTCATTTCCTTATCCGATAAGTTACAATATTTTGCTGCTTTTGGTACATTCCATTTTGCATGAAATAGCATTTCCATTGCTTTTCTTGTTTCTGGTCTCATAAGGATTTTCCTTGCGAAAAGGTAATGGGAAGAAAAAAGCCACCGGGATAATTTGGCGACTTTTTTGGAATTAAAAGTTAATTTTCCTACAGAGGATCAGTATACACCAACTCAGCACTATCTTTTATCATCTCTCGCACAAATGAAAGAACACCCATAAATTCATCCATACTCTCGCAAGCAACAACCTTTTCGGTTCCAAGATTAGAATACAAATTAAATTTACGGCCGCTTGTATCTACTACACATCGCACTAGATACTCATCATCCTCCGACTCAACATACAAATCCTTATCGGTCTGGTTTTGGTCCTGCATAAAACTTCGTCATTGTCTCTCTTATATTATAAAGGATTTAAAGTACTCTGTCAACCCTCAGGATATGACTTCCCTTCTACCACATCTTGTTCCACTTCAATAGGATCTACATCTTTACGAGTAGCATTAACAATATAAAAACAATCAATATTAGATGCTGTTCCTGAACGAATAAAAACTTTTGATCCCCATTCAATCTTATCAACAATCAAATCCTGTGATGATCCAACTTGTGTAAGACTTACTGTAATACTTTCTGGATCTACAAGACCTCTCCAATAATCAGGAAGTTCAATTACATTATTATCAGTTAATCTTCCACGAACATAAACTCCATTTTCTGGGCCCTCTAAACAAGCATGAACCAAACGCTTATTTTCCTTTGTTGGGTGTGGAATATCAAATAATTTAACGGCTGAACAAGCAGTTGCACCACAAATTGCAGCTGCGGAAGTAATGGGTCCTACAATATTAATTAAACCGTCACCAGTTATACTGGTATTCAATTTTATGTTATCAACCATAAAATTTTTATGATACCAAGGATCACATGCTTCTGGTAACGCCTCATCTCCTGTGAGTCCTTTCATAATATATGAAAACAAAGAAGAAGGTCTACCCCAATGAGGTCCATCATCACAAGAAGGTTTCCCAACTTCAGCTGGAACTATCTCTACGCCTGTAGGCTGTGGCATAGGGTCTGGTGGTAGTGTCATTTTTTTTACCTTTATTTAAATTAACATGTTAACCACAGGTCAGGATGTGGCATAGTTTGGTGATAAAGATTGTATTCTGGTTTAAGACATAACTTAATGTCTCCAGGAATTACATACCTATCACCTCTATTTTCTTTTTTTAAAGTAGAATGCTGCAAATTACTTGGAAATATAACAACAGTTCCTTCTTGGGGTGTTACTGTATAACTATGGCAATTATACCTATTATACTTTTTAATCAGATTGAACCTATCACTGGGTTCAAAAAGAGCACCTGCCACTTCATTAGTATTTATTAACTGATGAGCACAAAACTTATCTGATGTTTCATCTGATGAAAGATAGTAACAAAATGAAATATCAGATCCATTATGCGTATGCATTTTAAGTCCAGGAATATCTTTATTATGATAACCAACCCAAGACTTAATAAAATTAATATTTAATTTTTCATGATCTACTTCCAAGAGATCCAAGTATTTACAAACACTTTTCTTAAGAGATTGAAAGAACATAAGATAATTTGGATTTAAATGTAAAGAACATCTTCCAGAATTTTCTGGTGTCTCATTATTATATCCATCAAACCAT
>Ga0080013_1002898_pt1 | contig 19133 bp, 29 predicted proteins | sample ETNvirenome_6_85_FD_69236 | JGI IMG/M metagenome (GOLD analysis project Ga0080013, IMG submission 69236) | Marine viral communities from the Pacific Ocean - ETNP_6_85 (SPADES assembly) (version 2) | ecosystem: Environmental > Aquatic > Marine > Oceanic | place: Pacific Ocean | collected 2013-06-19 | reverse complement strand
GGATCTTGGTGCATTACGCCAAAGCCTATGGCGATACTCAGAATATTACCTTGGCGGGGACAGATGAGTTTGTTGAAGCATACACGGACGATCCCGACACCGACTTTCATACGATGGTCGCTGAGATGGCGGATATCCCACGAAAACAGGCAAAGGTGATTAATTTAGCAATGATGTATGGAATGGGCGTCACGAAACTTGCCGCACAACTGGACATTACACAGGACGAAGCCAAGGAGTTGACCAAGCAATACCATTCTCGCGTGCCGTTTGTAAAGCAGTTAATGCAGGGAGTGCAACGCCGTCTTGAAGACCCACGCTCCTCGGGCTCTGTGCGCTCACTAGGCGGGCGTAAATGCCGGTTTGACATGTGGGAGCCTGATACGTTTCAGATGCACAAGGCAATGAGTTATGAAGATGCCGTCGCGGCCCACGGACCAACGACCAGACTTCGTAGGGCCTATACATACAAGGCGTTAAACCGACTTATCCAGGCGTCTGCGGCAGATATGACGAAACAGGCAATGGTTGACATTTACGAAGCGGGAAAGACGCCACTGTTACAGGTTCACGACGAACTGGCTTTTTCGGTATGTTCAGAAGAAGAGGCGGTGGGCTATGCCGAAGCGATGGAAAATGCTATAAAAATTAAAGTTCCATGCAAATGCGACATTGATTATGGCCCCTCGTGGGGTGAAGCTTCGCCGCTTGAGAGAAATTGAGACATATTGTATACTTTCGTATACGTGTAAATAGGAGACACTGATGGACACGACAAAATGGAAAAGCGTACTGCTTCCACGACCGGTTTATGAAGAAATTGTTTTCATAGCCAATGTAGAAGGGCGCACGATTTCCGGTCAATTGCGGTATTTGTTTGAATCGTGGAAAAATGAAACGCTTTCAAAAAAAGATCAAATTTGGATGGCAGAAGAACTTAAAAAAAGCCGTGCAAACGATCCTACACATGTGCCGGAAGAACCAAGTTTTTCTTTGCCGGATGATTGAAAAGAAATTGCGAGAGCTTTGCCGAAAACTGGACAAGAATGGCACCGTTTACAAAGATCAATTAGACACGGTGCAAGTTTGGACGGAACTGATGCTGGCAAAAAAAGAAATGGAACAATTTCACAGGAGCAAGGAAGTCCATGACGATGTCCACGTACAAGAAGATGATGACAATGACCGATGACGCAGTGGATCATCCCGCTCATTACAATTTGCACGAAAATGGAATAGAATGTATTGATGCGATTCAAGCCAGTATGTCACGTGCGGGTTTTCAAGATTATCTCAAGGGCACTACTATCAAGTATCTTTGGCGTTATCGTGAAAAGTCCGAGCCATTACAGGATTTGAAAAAAGCACAATGGTTTTTGGAGAGGCTTATTTTGGAAGAATCAAAAAGTAGAAACAGATGATGATTGAAACAGACTTATGGATCATGGTTTACGTTACGGTGATGACTAAAAAAGCAGACAATGGCGAAGCCGCGCAAGCCGCAAACCAAGCAATTATTGACTTTCGGGACGTTTTTTCTAGGGTTTACGACGATGACGACAATGTTGACAAAAGGCACTGACTAACTGTATAAAGGGCGTTGACGTTGTATCCCTCTTGCACAACGTCAATGTATGTGGTCTTTCTCCCAAGTTGATCTCATGCTCATAGCCTCATCATGGAGGTTTCCTTTCCCCCGCTTCGGCGGGGGTTTTTTTTCTCTCAAGAATCCGTATACTAGAATATGAGATCAGAGGGGAATTGACTTGAATCCGCAAGAAATTGTTCAAGCTATCGACGCGGCGTGCATGAACCGCGACAACCGGACCACGCGCAAATACATCGGCGCAAGCAGTGCCGGTAACCAATGTGAAGCTTTTCTGAACTACACTTTTCGCGGGTTTGAAGGCGAACGCATTCCCGGCCCTGTCCTTAGAATATTCAGCCTCGGACACCATCTCGAAGACGCCGTTGTCAAAGACTTAAAATCGGCGGGATTACCCCTCTGGGAATACGATCCACGCACCCAAGACCAATGGGAATGGGAACGTTTCGGGGGACATTTTCAAGCCCATGCCGACGGCATTTTTGAAACACAAGACGGACGCGTGCTGTTAGAAATAAAATCCATGAACGACAAGAAATGGAATTTATTTAAAAGTCGAGGCATCAGTCAATCCCATCCTATCTACTACGCGCAAATGCAAATTATGATGGGCTTGGGGGAAATGGAAAAAGGCTTGATGGTTTCCTACAACAAAAACAATTCCCTTTATCACATTGAAGTAGTGCGCTTTAACAAGCATTCTTATCGAGCCATTATGAGCAGGGCCGTCCGTGCGCTTCGCGGTAAGCGCGGTAGGATTAGTAACGATCCGTCTGCGTTTTCTTGTAGGTACTGCAATTTTAAAAGCTACTGTTGGAACGGAGAAAAGGTTACCAAGCGGTCTTGCCGTAATTGCGCGTTTTCCAAAGCGGTTGGAAACAAACGTTTGATGTGTAAAATAACAAGTAAAATCTGCAAGGAGCCTTGCACACAATGGAACCAATTTCACCCATACAACCACTGAGAAAAAAGAAAGATACAACCAAGCCCCCTTATAACGGCTTGTTCTGGTGTCCTACCCGACAAAAATATGTAAGGTGGGATAAACTAATGCAAGTGAAGGAACCGGAAAAATGAGAACCAGTAATTGGATTTTTAAAAAAGGAAATAAAAAAATGCCCCGCTTGGTAGTGCCTTTTAAGGACAAGCCTAAAAAAAATAGAGAAGAACTCGAGTCAGAAGTCGCCGCGTTCTTAAAAAAAGGTGGTAAAATCCAATATATTGAACATACGTTTGAAAACAGGGAGTATGACCGATGAGTACCCCGTATTTTTACAATTGCACGTTGGACCGGATCATCGATGGCGATACCCTGGATTGTTCTATTGACCTTGGCTTTAACGTTAGTCTCGACAAGCAACGCATCCGACTCAAAGGTATCAATGCCCCCGAATCACGCACTCGTAATCTGGAAGAGAAGAAACGGGGCTTGGCCGCCAAAGCACGGCTCACGGAACTTTGTGGGGAAAAATTTCAGCTAACTTCCTTTGGAAAAGGCAAGTACGGAAGGATACTGGGCATCCCGCACACGGTAGACGGCAAGTCCATATGTGATATTCTGGTTGAAGAAAACCATGCAACCCCCTACGACGGCGGATCGCGTGGATAAAATTGAACTCGCAGAGTGGGGGATAATAATAATGATTTCAATATGTGGGCTGGCTCTAGTTATTGAATGGGTTGATGAAAAAGGCTGGTTCAACGACGACTAAAAGTGTTTCCGCATGGCGGGACATTTTATTAACCGAACTTGCGTTGTTTGCAAGCAAGAGTTTTCTAGAGAACATTTTTCCAAGCAGGAGTGGGCTGGCTCGGATGCTGTTGTCAAATGTGTTTCTTGCGAAACGCTGGCGACCTATCAAAACAGAAACAAATCCCTGCGTGCTTATTTAAAATATTCTTGGGGCAACCTTAAACGTAAGCGCAAAAAATCTACTACCTCTAAACACGTAATCGATCCCGACATTGATGTCGATTTTTTATTAAAACTCTGGCACGCGCAACGCGGCTTATGTGCCGTCACCTTTTTACCTATGACTTGGGCTATTGTATCCAAAGAAGATACCGGTAAGCTCCGCACTAATGTCAGCGTGGATCGCATTCACAATGACATTGGTTACACCACTCGAAACATTCGCCTTGTTTGTGCCCACATTAACCACATGAAAGGCACTACCGATGATTCCGAACTTTACTGGTGGTCAAGAGCCATCGTCGAAAGCCTGACAAAAGAACAAGAATAAACTTACTTGCATTTAGTATGCGATACATGCTAGTGTCGGTTTAGTGTACGAGTGTAGATAAATATCCATATAACGGATTATTTAAATTACATTAGTGTTTTTATATATAAAGAGATGTGGGGCTGTGTTGCTACACTGCTACACTCCAAAAAAAAGGAGAAAGAGATGGATTCAGAGCTACCTAGTTCACCAGAACGTTGTAAGGAATTGATCGACTTGGCGAACAATCTGTCAAACGTCGATATTTGTTTTTTGTTAAATGTTTTTGCAGGTGATAAGAAAATGCGTCTTTTTGTAGGCGTGTTAGATAACTCCTGTGTGTTAACGGAGCTTTCACACGTCACGCTTAACGGCACGGATTTGCAACTTAATGCCAAGTCTTGCGACCTCGACGACCTCTCGACAATGGAAGTTTTTCAAGATTTTATGAAAAAAACCAACGAAGATATGATCGAGCGGTATGGTTTGGAGAGCGACGATGAATAATCTTAGTTTAAGCGAGGCAGAAAAACTGGACTTGAACAGTTTCTTCATCGAGACAATTCAATCTGACGATTTTCTTGGTCACGAAGTTCAAGATGACAAAGAATCGAGTGAATTGTATTGGGCCGGTAGTGAGGTCGGAGACAGAATGTTTGACCTGTGCATTGACTATAACGATCACAAAATGACCTGTGTGGTTTACGAGTGTGATCCTTATGAGGATGATGATGGTTCAGAGAATTGGACAACAAATATAAGTAAATCATTTGTCTTGCACAAAGCTTTGGATGCCTTTCAACTGGCCGAATTGCAGGGGATGGCTGATGAATGACCTCATCCAGATATTCCGTGATTGGGACAAGAACGGTAAATGGTTTACCTACGGTACGGTGTTTACTTTAATGGACAAGCGCAAGGTGACGTTAAGCCAAATTATTATCGCCGCATATGAAGGCGCGGGTATTAGCGAAGACACCATCAGGATGCGTCGCCGCGATTACTTTAAAATGGGGGTGCGTCGATAATGGAAAATAACCCAAGTACCTTAAAAACTCTTGTTGCTCATGCACTCGAAAAACCGTTACAGCGACTAGATGGCTTTAAGCTTCAACATTTAAATACTGCCAGACATATAGGCGAGTTGAACTGGAAAGGTGTTAAAACGGGTGCAAAAAAATTTGGTCCACGATGGTCCCGGCAAGTTCGCAATGCAAAACATTTTGTCATTACGGATGAGTTAATGGAAATAGTGGCCCCAATGGTACTTAAAGGAAATTACCGCCAGTTTGAGAACGCATTTCAAAATGCACGAATACCCTTTAACTCCGTCTTTATCGAATGGAATCGGGAAAAGTTTGATGAAATGGCTGATAAACACTATCGTGATCATGGGTATGATGAAGTTTTTAATTCAAAAGAGCCTATCTTGTTTGGATCAACTAACAAACCAACTATTAAAACACGGATCTCAATGCAGGGATTCTGGTGTTCTCATGCTCGGCTAAAACCAGTAGAAAATGAATTTGACGAATATGGTAGAACGCATCGGTGGAATCAGGTAGCTGATTTGTCGGAAAGTGATAATCGCTCAAAATACACCTCTATGTTTATTCCGTTTGTAAGTGATTTTGATGATACGGTAATGACTCGACACTACGCTTACGAGTCCGATATGTTTTGTGGTATAGAAGGCCGGGGTTATGGTGGTACTGGAATGTACGCAAATAGATCCGACAAAAATCGAACACGAAGCACTGGCTTAGTTATTTGTGGAATTTCGGGGTATGAAAAACTTATGAATTATGAAAAACTAAAAATGCCAAAAGAGTTTTTACCCGAAGTTTCAACAAACACTAAAGAAAACTACCTCATAGCAAACAAAAACCCTTTATCTTTTCGTGCGGCACAAAATGAAGAGGATGTTTTTTATGACGATTTTTTACAAGACCACGTTATATGTTTTCGCGGTTGCTATGAGTTTGGTTTATTAACTGCTTTCCTGGCATTGCTTAATGAGCCGTGGACGACTAAAGAAGTAACTAAACTTCGCGGAACAAACTCCGTTAACACCCAGATAACCCCCTTTGATTCTTATTACAAAGTTAAAGTTACTTTACCCAGAGAAAAAGCAGTAAGAGCCGCGACCCAAGCGTTCAAACGGGTGGCTCCTTTTGGAAAACGGCAACACGAGGTGATGGGGCATAAAAGACAATATCGAAATGAATTAGGGGAAGTGTACAAAACCGTTTATATCAAGGCACACAAACGCGGCGATCCCAAATTAGGCATTATTACTAAAGATTATGTGTTAGACACTAAAAGCGCATGAACGTTTACATTAAAGTCAAGGTTGACAAACCGAAAATCACGAAAAAAGATGTGTATGAGGCTGTGAAAAAAGACCTAGAGAACAATTCTTTGTTCTGGCACACTAGCCTCACCCCTTTTTTCAAACACATATATAAGAGGGAAAATTATGACAAGTGATACAAACCCACGGCATCTGGTAATCGGTGACTTGCTCGATGCACAGGACAACGCATCCCAATTACTGGATGCAATTAACGACCTAATCCACACGGCCCAAGGGTCATGGCCCTGCGATGAGGGCGTTCTCGATACCCAGACTATGCGAATACGCACCCTGATAAGGGATGTAAGAGCGCATTACATGTCTGGAACCGCAGAACTCCGCGCACGACACGACGAACCCGCTCCCCCTATCTGATGATTTCCCCACTTGGCCGGTGCCTCGCACTGGCCTTTTTTTTATGGGTGCCCATAGGTTTTGCCGACGACCACGATTGTATGGCAAAAAATATCTATTGGGAGAGCCGTAACCAGACGGTCAACGCCATGTATGCCGTGGCCGAAGTGGTTATGTCGAGAGTGCGCGACCGGCGGTGGCCCGACAATGTATGCGGCGTCATCAAACAACGGCGGCGTGGTATCTGTCAGTTCTCGTGGTACTGTGATGGCAAGAGCGACGAACCACGGCTCGATAACCGCAGTGAGAAACTGGCGTGGAAGTTAGCTAAGATCGTGGCTTGGGCGGTGCTGGAACACGGCCCGCCGAACACGGTCCAGGGGGCACTATGGTATCACTCCAACAAGGTCGAACCCTACTGGTCGAAAGTATACACGCCGGTGACGGTGATCGAGGATCATATCTTCTACGTGGAGAGATAAAAAAAGGGGCCTTGCGGCCCCTTAGTTGTTTACTACGTTTTCATTAAGTGCGCATGGCGAATGTCGTCGTTTTGCACCCATTCCCCTTTCCACGGCTGTTGCTTGCATAACACCCCGCCACGCTTTTCCGCTTCTGGGTTGTCTACCGGCCACGAATATTTCAACGCCCCCGATATCTCGCAGACTTCGCACGTAATACCGTACTTTTCAAAATCTTGATGATCAAAAAAGTATATGACTACGTTTTCCGAGTCTTCCCTTCCATAAGGTGACTTTGCGTTTGTGATAGCGCGTTTCATTAACTTCACAAAAGTGTCGGGAGAATCAAACGCCTCGCCGTGGCTTACGTCTTGCCAACAGTCCATCACTTCGTCGAGATACGTTACTTCCGAGACTTGGGCATTGGCAAACGCCTCACTTAACGTTTCGCCGCGTCCCCATGTTCGTCCGCCTGTCATCACAATAAAATGATCAACCTCGCACCACTCGTTTAAAGTTTCCATGATAGTTTCCTTTTAATAAAAATTAGTATAGGCAGGGTCCCCGACCGGTCGGTCGCGTCCCTGTGTCGATCTCTCGCCATGTTAAAAAACGGCACGCCGCTCGGACGTGCAGGGTCTATTATAACATTCGACTTTTTTGACTTTGCTCAAAACGGATCAATTCGGGGGGTAAGTCAGTGGTCACTAACATTAAAGGGCGCGTGGGCATTTTGGTAATATTACCAAAAAAGGTGGGTTCGGGCGTTTTCCGGGGTTACCAACTTTTGGGCTTAAAACGTACCTGATAGAATGAAGCATGGATAACGATAAATCAGGCGCGGATCACGGCTCACGGGTCTATGTTTTGTTGATGATACTGTTAGTCTTGCAGATAGCTGAACTAATCGTGGACCTTTATCCTTTTTATGCTCGTTACCTTTTCCCCCCTATATAGAGTTTTCCCAGAGAATTATAAAAAAATAATTTTGAAAAAAAAATGGCGAAACAAGCGTAACGGTGTAAACACGGCCTTGAAGCCCGCATAAACACTAGGTTTTTTTGTTACGTCTTGTTTACAGAGTTCACACTAGTGCTAGACAAAAACGTTAATTCGCGATTTCGTATTAGGCGATTTGAAATTGAAAAATATTTTTTTGTAATTCTGTAGAAAACTACTATATAGGTAGAAAAGGAAGTATACTTACTGCTTCTTTCTATGCGAGATAAATAACATGGTTTCACGTTCTGATAGATGGGCACATTCGTTCGAGGGCAAGCCCGCCACCAAGTTACCCAAAAGCGAACACAAACGGAAAACTGGCCCGAAGGTGAAGTTAGAGGAAAAGCGTTTGACCCGCAAGCAGGAGTTGTTTGTGAAAGAACTGGTTTCCAAAGACGGCATGATTACTATGCGCGAGGCGGCGATCAACGCGGGCTTTGCAGAAAAATCTGCGCATGTAAGAGCCTCTGAGCTAACCAACCCCAGGATTTATCCGCACGTTGTCAGGGCGATAAAAGAGTATAGGGCAGAGTTGGATCAAAAGTTTGGGGTCGATTACCAAAGACACCTTCGTGATTTGCAGATTATTAGAAATCAGGCACTCGAGAACCAAGCCTACTCGGCGGCCGTTCAAGCGGAGAAAGCGAGGGGTTTGGCGTCGGGAAATATTTATGTTCACAAATCTGAAATTAGGCACGGTACAATAGAGTCGATGTCTAAAGATGAAGTGCTTTCCGCTTTGAAAGAAATTAAGGATTCTTATGCCCCAATCACTTTTTCCTCCGAAACCGGTCGCAAGCGAAGTAAAGCGCGAGAAAGATTGCTGGACGAAGCTGAAGACGCAAGCGAAGAAACGGAACTGGTTGACGACTAGGATTGAGAACTGGGCGGGTCAGGGATTTCCAGATGTCGTGCTTTGCGATCCGGCGGGATCGTTTCACCTAGTAGAACTGAAAAACCTTAATTCGGGAAACAAGGTAAACCTGAGTCCCCATCAGGTGTCTTTTTTAACCCGCCATAGCCACGCTTCAGTTTGGCTGGCAGTTTTTCGCCGTCGAGAGTTGTTCTTGTATAACGGTAGTTCCGCCGTTGAAGTTGTTGAAAGCGGACTGAAAACAGAACCGCACGCCAAGCTCACTATCCCATCAGATTGGAGTATCTTTTTTTCCTTGCTATCCCATACTAATTAAGAGTAATATAGCAGGTGGGCAATGTCGCCCGAACTTGGGAGCAGGTACTATGCAAGATGAAAAAAGGGAAAAGCAGGAGGTCGCGGTTGAGACACCGTGGTGTCTCGAAATTACGTCCGATCAGGAAGTCCCCGAGATTTTAAAAAATCTACACGACACGTTTAAGTTTTATTTCAAAGAAGATAAGGAGCAATAAAACATGTTTGCTTTTTTTCGTTTGCTTGAAAATATGTTGCACGTTCGGGATGTTAAAAAAACTAAGCCCACCGTCATTACGCCGTGGGTGTGGAAACCCGGGAGGGTGGTTTGTAGTGACCCGTGGACTTGCCCGAATTGCGGTCAAGAGTGGTCCAGTGAAAAATCCGCGTGGCGTGGGGTCCATTGGTCCGATCACGTTTCTAACGCGTGCCAATTTTGCTGTAGGGGAAATGATTGATGTCTAAAATCGAGTCGCCCGTTTGTTGTGAGTGCGGGAGCTATGACGTGCAAGTACTCGCTCAAATGCGGTGGAATTTTTTGAAGCAACAATGGGAAGTTGTCGATATTTTGCCCAGTGGTACTACGTGCTTTAATTGCTTAAACGACACCGCCTTGCACTGGGTTGGCGTAGAGGATGCGGCGCGAGTCGCAGAAAACAACACTAAAAAAAGGGAAATTTGAAATGAAAACATTAAAGTTACCAACAACCGTGGTAGAGGACGATGCGACGTTAACTAGCACCAAAATTACAGGAGATGAGGTCGCGACACTGGCGGAAATTGTTCACCATCTGCAACCCGGGGATATTGGTCGATTAAGACTAACCAATACCATGTTAAATAAATCCATTATTGATGCTAATGCATCGATTAGACAATTAGCTAAATTATTTGGCGTTGATTATGATGAATTGAAACCCGGGGAGCGGGTAAAAATCCCGGCGGAATACGCTAGTATATTATTTAATGAACGTATGGAATTGACCCCGGGTAGCGGGAGCGTAACCTTTTATAAAACCGCACGCGGGGACCGCCGAATCAGTTTACAAAATGTCAAAAAATATGCCGGGGTGGGGGACTTGTTAGGGTTAACCTACTCTCGGAATGTTAACGGGGAGCTAGTTATCATTTTGAATATCTCTAGGTTTGATGAGCCACTTGGGGGGAAGTAATGATTAATTTAAATAAACAGCAACGTCGCGCATTATTTAGAAAATGGCGGCAAAATAATCAGGGCATGACCTACCGTGAATTCCGTAAAAACGTCCAACCCGGGTGGGATTGCGTAATGATCAAATGGTCGGGTATGTGGTTGGGTATTGAGCGGGATGGCTATACGCATAGTTAACCTATAAAAGGGCCCCGGGTACGTTAAAAAACGCCCGGGGTTTTTTTATTGCTATAGTATGCGATATGTCGTATATTCCGGGTTGGTAATCCCCCGGGGCGGTCCCGGGTTAACTTGGGAGAATAAAATGGCAACTAATATTTTAGCATCAGATAATTTAGTTAATCGCGTCCATATTTCTAAAATGACGGGCAAGTTAAAAAACGTGTTAGCTATCAACACCGATACCACCAGTAATGAATTTTGTAACAAGCAATATAATTCTAAAGATCCCCGGAATATTTGCACTTATTGCTACTCTCAAAATATGCTCAAAACGTTCCGAAAAAATTGCGTTCCCGCGTTTCAGCGAAATTCAAAACTTTTAAGTGAAAGCATTTTACCGGTCGAAAGTTTACCCGTAATTAAAACCGCATTTTTCCGCTATAATGGCCACGGCGAACTAATTAACCGAAATCACTTTGTTAATTTAATCAACATTGCCCGGAAAAATCCCGGGGTGATTTTTGGATTATGGACTAAGCGCCGGGACATTGTAGGCAAGTATTTTAAAAATTGTGGTAGCAAAATCCCGGGTAATTTAATTTTGATTTATAGTAATTCGCGACTAGATAACGTCAAAAAAATCCCGCCGAAATATTTTCATAAAACGTTTAATAATGTCACCCCGGAGAATACCCCGGAAATTATGCCGGGGGTGGTCCATTGCACGGGGCAAAAATGTATTGATTGCCGGGCGTGCTATACCCCCGGGGAAAATACCACCGTAGTGGAGTACAAAAAATAAACTTGCCACGGTATAGGACAGTATGCGACACTCCACCCCGGGGCCTAAAAACCCCCGGGTAATTTAATTTTAATTTGGGAGAAAAAAATGGAAACTAGTAATATAGATTTAACGCATCCGATTTATCAAAACGGAGTCTTTTCACGTTTTTTAGAAAAGGCGCAAGATGTACATACCCGTGCGATGGATATCGGTGCGCATGTAGACGAGTTGCAGATTAACACTAGCGACGATACCAGCACCGTTATTTTGGAACGCAACGGGGAACCAACCCGGTTTTTTGACGTAGATCCCATTGCTAACGGGCAAATTGCCGAAACGCTAAAAATGCCCGTCCGCCGGTTTCAACAATTGAAATCGGAACATCCAAAATTATTTGATGATTTTGTACAAACCCATTGGCAAAATAGCGGGGATAAAAAAGTTTTATTACGGGGGTTAGATACCCCACCAGGGCGGAATTCTAACCCCACCTTGAGGGCCTATAAATCGGATCGATATAAGGTATTTGATAACTTGGATTTATTAAGTTATGCAATGCCAGTAATTCAGGATATGGAAACCACCGCGCAATGGCGCGTCGCTAGTGCGGACATTACCGAGACAAAAATGTATCTCCGCATGAAATCCGAGCGCATAACGGGGGAGCCCGCCGTGGGGGATTTAATGGCGCTCGGGATAGGGTTTACCAATTCCGAAGTAGGTATGGGGGCCGTGGGCGTCTATCAAATGTTTTACACGTTAGCGTGCTTAAATGGAATGCAATCCGAAAATCGGCAAAATTTCCAACATCTAGGGAAAAGCATTTTTGAGGGTGATGACGCGGAGCGGTATTTATCTCGGGAAACTAAGGCCCACAATGCGCGGGGGTTGGGGTTAACATTCCGCGACGTTTTGAGCGGGTACGCTAGTCGGGAAAGCTTTGATGAAATGCTCGAAAAAATGAGCGGGGCGCACGGGGATATAATTGAGGGTGAATTTAGCGAAGTGATCGATAGGTTTGTCTCCCGGGAAAATGAAATTTTGAAGCGCAAACGTGCCGAGAAAGATTATATGCTTGGACGCGCGGAAACCGCCGCATTGTTTACCGGGCTAACCCGTACAATGGACCAACCCGGGTACGCGGGCAAGCCCGTAACCCGTGCGGCATTGATTAACGCAACCACCGCCGTCGCGCATACGGTGGACCCCGATAGAGTGGATGAATGGCAAAAACGCGGAAATGATCTTTTGAACATTTCGCCCGCACAATGGGAAAAAATAGCCGTTGCGGCATAACTAGAATAACTCCCACCCTTAACCCGCCACCCGGCGGGTTTTTTTTTATTTGATTTATGTATAAGACTAATCTTATACTCTCACCGGTGGCAATTTTGCCACCTCAAAAAAAGGGTCGCATTATGGCTAAAATAAAATTATTGATTGGAGCAAAAGAACTTCGGCGAATTGGTGCCGACCAACGCACGGCGGGCTTAGAGTGTACCGCCGATGATTACGACAGCGCCGCCGCCGATATCGATACACTCACCGCCGAGGTCCGGCGCTTAAATGAAACACTTCGCGCCGCCGCGTGGGGTAATGATTGGTTGAATTTATCCTGCACCGAGTGGGGGAACTAACCGCCGCCCCACCCCACCAACCCGCCACCCGGCGGGTTTTTTTTAGTTGTCTTATATACGCATTTTCGCATACACTACAAAAAACCCGGGATTCCCCCGGGTAAACTTGGGAGTTTAAACATGGAAAATAAAACTAAAATTGTTGGGGGCATGAATTACCCCATTTATACGAAATTTTTAGGACCAACCAACACACTAGGGGAGCGGGTCAAAGCCTTTACCCGGGTGCCATATTGGCTAGAAGGTCACGTAAAAAACACGGTAACACTAGGGTGGGATTACTCTACAAACGGTACGGAAATGCATGACCGGGCAGCGGCGCAATTAGCGGACCAATTGGATCTATTAAGCCCCCCAAAAAATGACCCTGACCGGGGGCGTAATCACTTAGTGCGGGTGGAAGATGAGGAGTATGGTTTTTGTTACGTGGTGGCATATGATCACCCGTTTTCATGGGAGAACATCCAACCATGAAAATATTACATATCACCCGGGGCGATAACTTTTGCGAGTTAAGCGCCCGGGAAAATGATTTAAGAGATGAGGCTAACGCACTCGCCGCAATTTGGGAAAAGCGCGACATTACAAACCCGGATTGTTGGCGCCGCAAGTATTTAGAAATGGCGCAAGATTTAGACCGGGAGCGGGAGAAAATCGCCGACCGTAAAAAAGAACTTCGGGCCTATTTTTCCGCCTAATCCACCCCACCCCACCAACCCGCCACCCGGCGGGTTTTTTTTGCCCGCTTGCAAGCTTTGCGATTTATCGCATACACTACACACACCCCCGGGGCGGTCCCGGGGCAATTTGGGAGTTTTAACATGATAGAAACAACGACAAAGATTAGCTTAGAATTAGACGCGATCCGATCCCGCGTGGAGGAACTCGGGGAAGATTTCCGCACGGAGTGGGAAGAAGTAGAACATGACCCGGTGCAATCTGATTTATTCCAAGCGGCGCAATATGAGGCGGAAGACGCCGCGCAACTCATAGAAAAAGCTTTGAGTCACCTAGAACGCATTTTTAAAAATCGCAAGATGCGGGACCTTTACGAGTAAGAACGCCGCCGCGCAAACCAACCCGCCACCCGGCGGGTTTTTTTTGTCCGGGGGAAATTCTCCGGGGGACCAACCCACCCCGGGAACTGCCCGGGAACTGCCCGGGAACTGCCCCGGGAACTGCCCCGGGAACTGCCCCGGGAACTGCCCCGGGAACTGCCCCGGGAACTGCCCCGGGAACTGCCCCGGGAACTGCCCCGGGAACTGCCACCCCGGGGGACCAACCCGGGCACCCCGTCAACCCCAAAAATCAGCGCCAAAATAAGGGCGGTGCCTGGCTAACTTTTTTCTTTTTTTTGCGCGGGGTTTACCGATAGCAACCACTCACATTTCGGCCCCGTGTTTGTGGAGTAAATCCGGCCCGCCCCGGCCCCCTGTCCGTGGCTCAAAACGTATGGCCCGGGGACCGTGGCCCGGGGTCCATAAATCCCGGGAAACGTAGCCGCCCCGGGGGTCCGTGGCCCGTGGGGGACCCGTGGGGCCCGTGGAAATTGAGGCTAATTTGTACGCACCGCGCACCGCGAACGAAAGATTTTCGTCAACGAGCCCCCACTCATACCCGACCGCGACGTAGTGCATGTTTCGCGCAAATAATTACCAGTAAATTCGTATCGCCCCAAAAAAAGGGGTTTATTAAGTAAGTTAGTGCTTACTAACTTATAAAGGTTTGTTAGTACTTACTAACTAAATGAAATTAAAAAGATGTTAGGGTCCCCTTTTAGGGTAAAAAATTTTATAGTTGAGTTAATCGTACCGTCTGATAAAATCGCATAATAAAAGCAACGTTGGGGCCCCCTAATGAGCCGTGTAGAAACACCAGAAATTGAAGACAAAAGACTCAAATTAGAGCTTCGTTTGGCGCAATTAAGCCGCCTTGAAGCGTGCCAAGATAGTTTTTTAACCTTTGTCAAATCCATGTGGCCCGAGTTTATTGCAGGGCACCACCACAAAGTGATAGCAGACAAGCTTGAACGGGTAGCCAAGGGCGAATTAAAGCGGTTAATTGTCAATATGCCGCCTCGACACACCAAGTCAGAGTTTGCAAGCTTCCTATTCCCTGCCTGGTTAATAGGGAAAAACCCCGCAATGAAGATAATTCAGGCGACACACACCACGGAACTTGCGGTTAACTTTGGTAGAAAGGTTAAAAACCTGTTGGAACGCGAGGAATATCAGGAAATTTTTGATAATACGCGCCTAGCAGTAGATTCCAAGGCATCCGGGCGGTGGGATACCAGCAAGGGCGGTATGTATTATGCCGTGGGCGTTGGCTCAAACCTCGCTGGTCGTGGTGGTGATTTGATTATTATTGACGATCCGCACTCGGAACAGACCGCAATGTCCAATGCAGGCTTTGATGACGCATGGGATTGGTACACAGGTGGTCCTCGTCAGCGGCTACAGCCCGGTGGAACCATTATTTTGGTGATGACAAGGTGGTCCGAGAAGGATTTAACGGGTCAATTGATGCGTGCGCAGATGAAAGATCCCTTGGCAGACCAGTGGGAATTGATCGAATTTCCTATGGAAATGCCGTCTGGGGAGCCTTGTTGGCCTGAATTCTGGTCACAAAAGGACTTAACGGCGGTAAAAGCGTCGATTCCGTTAAGTAAATGGAATGCCCAGTATCAGCAGAACCCCACGAGCGAAGAATCCAGTATTTTGAAAAGGGAGTGGTGGAACCGGTGGGACAGGGACCATATTCCGCAATTGGAGTATGTGATTCAAAGTTATGACACGGCGTTTTCAAAAAGGGAGACAGCAGACTATAGTGCGATCACAACGTGGGGTGTTTTTTACCCGGAAGAAGGGCAAGTGGCACATTTAATTTTGCTTGCGTCAACCAAGGGAAGGTGGGAATTTCCTGAATTAAAAAACATAGCGTTGGAAGAATATAATTATTGGGAACCGGAAACCGTGATTATCGAAGCAAAGGCGAGTGGAATGCCCTTGACACACGAATTACGCAACATGGGAATACCTGTGGTAAACTTTACGCCGAGCCGAGGAAATGATAAATTGTCAAGGGTACATAGTGTATCACCGCTTTTTGAAAGCGGAATGATCTGGGCACCAGATGAAACATGGGCCGACGAGGTCATAGAAGAATGTGCTGCGTTCCCTAACGGGGAACATGACGACTTGGTAGACAGCACCACCCAAGCTTTGATGAGATATCGTCAGGGTAATTTTGTACAGTTACCTTCGGACGATTGGGAAGATAGCGATATGTCACTAACACCAAGAGTATATTACGGGTAAAAAATTATGACGGGAGCAGGCGGAGGAGTACAAACTAAGGTAGTAGGTGGAGTAACGTACTACAGCGGAGATGGTGGGAAAACGTGGGTCAATTCCAAGGGGGAAAAACTGTCGGGTGGTTCTGTCGGTAAAACAATAGCTCAACCCGGCTCTAAGCATTTTGGAGCAGCACCCAACTCGTTACAAACAAATTATCAAATTATTGACCTCTGGGGTTTTTCGGACCAAGGCGAAGGCTTGGTAGACAAAGCGGGAAATAATATTTACAAATTTACGGGGGATTGGTCGCAAAGCCGGTATGGGATTGCGGCTCCCTTAATAAATCAGGGACCCAATAAAAACACTACTTTTAACGCAAACAGCGCGGATACGCGATTTATTTACTATGATCCCAACACGCGCACGTGGAACAGGTTAAACGCCGAACAGATAGCGCAGTTACCTGAAAATGTTATTGGACAAAACTCTGCACGATATAGTGGGGAGTCTGACCCTTCCGTAGGTTTATTTTACGATCCTGAAACGTCCCTTTTTGATACCCAACCAAAAACGATACGAGCGTATTACGGTCAGCCGGAATACACAGCAGAGGATGTTATTTACCGTGCCGATCCGGCGTCGGTATATGACACATACGACCCCTACGCACCGTTTGAAACAACCGATCCGTACACGAATGTAGGGGAATTACATACCGCTCGATATCCGTACATTCCGCCAGAAGGTGGGACACCTTCTATCGTTCGTCCAGATCCAGAACGAGTAGTAGATCCACCACTCAACCCTAATGATGATGATGGTGGCCCGCCCCCACCTGTCTCGGAGTTTGCAACAGAACGCAACCTTAACCTTGATTATTTATTGGACAGGGCGCAAGACAAGGTGTTGGGACAGCACATAAAGGACAGGTTGAAGTATTTGCAAACAACGAACATGGCAAAGTCTGAGATGACAGAAGAACAGTGGAATGCGTTGATGGCGTATCAGGCATCGCAAGGTCAAACAGGTGGAATTAGTGTTAGTGGTATGGGTAATACGGTTGATGTCGCAGCACTTAACAGAGATGCCGGTGCTGAAGCGTTAGCGGGATATCAATCTTCCTTTGATCAAAATTCGCCGGGGATGCACGGTGAGAAACAAATTGCAAACATGAACTTTTTGTTGCAGCAAGCCGAAGCAGGAAAACTGACCGATTCGCAAGCAGCGTTTTTAAATTCTTTTGACCGCCGTCGGTACGATGATTCGGTATTATCGCAGCGAGATGATTTAAAAGCACAAGGCTTGTTTGCCGAGGGCGGCGGTGTAGAGTCCTTGTACCGCGATGTAGATTCACAAGTCACGGGCCAAGGCATAGAATCCTTTTTGCAGCGACGTTCTGACACAGTGAATAAAATGTTGGCACAACAGGCAATGAATGTTCCACGTGGAACAATGCCCGTGTATATGAATCAAGGCGGGGGAACTATCGCCCCGAGAGTCGAGATTGATACTCCAGCTAGTTTGTCCCCCGAAGAAATGCGATATCAGAGGGGCATCGCAAAACTTTTTGAAAGCGATGGATTTCTCGGAATGAATAAAAAGATGCGGGAAAAAATAGCGGCAGAGCAAGGAATCACGGTCGAAGAACTAGGGGCTATGTACGGATATTCTTTACCGCAAAGTGACGGCTTTCTTGGCCTTAATAGAAAGTTACGGGAAAAACAACAAAACCAAATGATTCCAATAAGTCCTCAAACAATCAATCAACCTAATTTTGTTGCTAGTCTAAACCAAGGCGGCGATGTCACTATAACAGAGCGCACGGTCCGCGACCCACGGGACAACCAGTATGTCATGGAAGAGCGTGTCGTTCGCAAGCAGATGGCGATTGATCCCGATATGCAGACAGGTGTGATGTCCACGCTTTATGGCTGATACCACGACAAACAGGGATGTTGTCGATCTTTTAGAAAGGACGAGACAGGCGACAGGGTACGATACCCACGGCCCACGCCAATATGTTGCTTCAAAGCTTGGTATTACCCCCGAACAGGTTAAATGGGCAAAAAGCCTTCAAGACCGATACCCTATAGAAGAAGAACTAGGGGGCAGGCGCGACGCTGCACGGCACTTGGGCCTTGGCTATTTAGCGGCTAGATCAGAATACCCCCGTTTGGCAGAAGCCGCATTAAAGCTGGACGAAAGTCGTTATAACCCTTTGAATATCGGCGCTCCTGAAGAGCGTAAGCAAGACGACATTAACAATATGCTGGGCTATGCTATTCAGGCAAAAACACCTGCCGAGGCAGAAGAAATTATTCATCAGATGATTCAGGACAAAGAAGCGGTGTCGTACACCCCTGAAGAAAGCCGTCGGTTGTTTGGTTACGAAAACGGCGGCGAAGTGGAGTTGGAGGAAGAAATCCCCGAACGTTATAAAGGTTTGACCGAAGAAGAACTTTTAGCGCGTAAAGCCAGTGAAGATTTTGCCGACATCGAATTACAATTTGAAATGGCACCTTATTTTGGTTACACGTCGCCAATAGATGCCAGTGCCGTCAAGGTTCACCCGGAGCCACGGGACCGCGTTGATTACGATCCGTATTTACGCGGCTGGTATATACCGAAATCTGCCGCCCCGAAGATAGAAAAGTTAAAAGCTCGTGGTATAACAGAGCTTGATGGATATCCCGCAGAAGCAGGGACTGTAAATGTCGTGCTTCCTCACGGCGAAAATGAGTATTTTTTTCCAACTTCTATTAATGAAGGCACTAGACAAACACTTGCCCATGAATTTAGACATAAACGAGTGCATGAGACACCAACGCACGACAGTAGCCTAAAATACCAAATAGGTGAAAACGAAGTCCGGTTTTTGGATGCGTTAACAGCGCAAAATGAAAGAGAATTC
>Ga0080013_1002897_pt1 | contig 19142 bp, 22 predicted proteins | sample ETNvirenome_6_85_FD_69236 | JGI IMG/M metagenome (GOLD analysis project Ga0080013, IMG submission 69236) | Marine viral communities from the Pacific Ocean - ETNP_6_85 (SPADES assembly) (version 2) | ecosystem: Environmental > Aquatic > Marine > Oceanic | place: Pacific Ocean | collected 2013-06-19 | reverse complement strand
CCTCTTGCAAGACCAGCCATCTTGGCTAGTGTTACTTGATTGTCTGCAAGATGAGAAGTGTCTATGCTTCCGTCTACAAGTTCCGAACTGTCTACGGAGTTTGCTCCTAAATCAGCAGCAGTTATGACTCCGTCTTGAATATCTGCTGAAGTCAGAGGTACTGCCGTAGGTCTGTTACCTAAATATTTTGCCATTGTTTTTTATCCTTATGCAATATCTGTTAATAAATTTAGTGCGACAGTCAGGTGACCACTTGCGTGAGAACTTTGAGCTTTGATTTTGTCTGAAGTTTGCAAAACGATTTTCGGAATTTCTAAAGCACTTCCTTGAGGAAGGGGTACTGTAGATAAAATCGGAAAGTCAGTTGTTGCAGAACTGTCATACTTTTTCAAAGTGACATTAATACTGGCTGTGTGATTGTTGGTTAAAGTTCCACCAATGCACATACTTTTATTTGAAGCCGTAGTAATGTCAGTCAGTGAGTTATCAGAAATAGTTACTTGCGCGTCTGAAAAGTTGTTTGACATGTTTCCTTGTTAAAAATTATGAACCCAGAGCTATTGCAAATGGAATAGCGTTAGGGTCTGTTTCGGTTATTGCGGAAACTGCTGACCAAGCACTTCCCGTATAATACTTCAATGAGCCTGCTGAAGTATCGAAAAATAAATCTCCACTTGTTAAAGCGTCTCCGTCATTATCAAGTGTAGGCTCACTGCCCTTCGCTCCCAAGTAGACATCATCAAATCCGTCTGCGGAAGCAGCAGCAGCGGTTGCCGAAGCTGCAGCAGCAGTAGCGCTTGAGGCTGCCGAAGTTGCACTTGAAGCAGCGTTAGTCGCGCTTGTTGAAGCATTTGAAGCTTGAGTAGTCGCTGTAGTAGCGCTGGTCGAAGCATTAGAAGCTTGAGTAGTCGCTGTAGAAGCTTGAGTAGTAGCGGTCGTTGCTGAAGCAGCAGCATTAGTTTCAGCCGTTTCAGCGTTTGTCTCTGCAGTCTCTGCATTAGTCTCTGCCGTTTCTGCATTAGTCTCTGCAGTTTCAGCGGCAGTTTTTGCCGTAGTAGCAGCAGTAGCTTGAGTAGAAGCTGTAGTCGCTGAAGCAGCAGCAGCCGTAGCTGAAGTAGCTGCAGCAGTAGCAGAAGTTGAAGCGTTGCTCGCCTGAGTGGAAGCTGTGGTAGCACTTGTTGAAGCGTTACTCGCCTGAGTGGTCGCTGTAGTAGCGGAAGTTGAAGCATTTGAAGCTTGAGTGGTTGCCGTAGTTGCCGAAGTTGCAGCATTGGTCTCTGCTGTTTCAGCGTTAGTTTCTGCGGTTTCTGCGTTTGTTTCTGCGGTCTCAGCATTGGTCTCAGCCGTTTCAGCAGCAGTTTTAGCTGTATCAGCAGAAGTTGCCGAAGCAGCAGCAGCCGTAGCCGAAGTAGCCGCAGCGGTAGCGCTGGTTGCAGCAGCCGTAGCCGAAGTAGCGGCATTGGTTGCGCTTGTAGCAGCCGAAGTTGTCTGAGTGTCAATGTAAGTTTTATTAGCCGCGTCTGTCCCACTTGTTGGAGTGGCAACATTAATTATTCTTTTAGAGTCAGCGTCCCATACACCGGTGTTATCAAGTTTAAGACAATCTTCTATCGCGTCTACGTTTTCTTGAACTGAGTAGAAATTCTGATTTGCAGATTTATCTAAGTCAGTTTCTGTTAAGGTTGAGCCGTCTTGAAAATCAACTAACCTTGAAGTAGTGGGAGTGTCTCTGTCAATTTTTACAACCTGGCCGTTTGTAGGTGTGCTGGTAGTCTCTATTCGAGAAGTGTTAACCCAAGTAAAAGTCGTGTCTTCTACATTGTCTACATAAACTTTCACATGTGAACTATCTATGTAACTGAATGTAATATCAAATTGGTCAGTACTCCCGTTTGCGGTGTACTGCACATAACTAAGTGCCATTTATTTTTAATTTGTTGGAAGTAATTCCAGTCCTCGCGAAGCTCTAAACTTGTTTCGAGTGTCATTAATAACTGAAGTATGTAAATCTAAATTACTTTCAGTAATGAAACCTTCTCTAAGAAGAGTTGCTTTCGCTTTCTTTTTATATTTATTTAAAATTCTTTTAATTGCCGCAGCTCTTGACCCACTATAATTAAGGTCTTCATCAATGGGATTATCAGTCAGTCTGTTCTGGTATCTGTCAGAATTAATCAGTTCTTCCAATTCTTTTCTAAGCTTACCATTTTGCCCTAATATCTCATTAAAACGAACAAAGGCGTTTTTCCCATCTTTCTTAAATTCAGTTAAATCAATATTTTTATTATTACCCATTAATTCATCAATGGGACTAAAACTTTGACCGAGCCTATCGAACTCTTTCAAAATTGAATCATCAACTTCTTCAGATTGTGTAATGGGAAATAAAACACTATCCCAAAAGGATTGTCCTTTAGTTCGTGCCTCGCCCAAAGCGTTAAAACTCGGGTCTACATCACCATAAAACCCAGTCCTTGTCTTTAAGGTGTCGGTTAAATTCCTTACTTCTCTATATAATGGGTCGTTTGTAATTCCTTTTATAACGTTAGGAACGAATGAGCCAGTTTTCGTTAAACCATATCGTTTCCATTCTCTAGGGTCGCCTGAAGCTAAGGCTGTAGTAAAGTCAGTTAAAGATTTTAAATAAGTTTTACTTGCAATGTTTTTGCTTGTTGCAATGATACCGCCAGCTCCAAGTTCAGCCCAATCATCAAAATCCATGTGTTGAACAAGCGCGAGCATGTTTGCTTCTCCAAGTTCAGCTCTTTCATCTTCAGTAATTTCATTTGCGATAGTCGCATAATCAGCAATTAAACCAAAGAACATTCCAAAAGGGTCTAATCTTTCATAGCTGTGCCAAGTATTTCCTAATTTGAATGAATAAGGCCGCCAGCCAGTATCAAACTTTTGTCTTCTTAAATTCTTGTCTCTTGGAACTCCACCAGTGATAACTTCATTCCATGCAAGAATAATTGCTGTTGTAAATAAAGCTCCCCCCATCATTTGTTTTCCAACAGCCTGAGCGCGTATGGATTTATCAGGACTGAATAATTCTTTTCTAAATTGTTTTCTAAAAATACCCAGAGGGCTTCTATCCCATACTGCTCTAGCAATATTAACTGGAGTCCTGACAAATGGCATGATTTGTCTTAAAATTGGAACTGTATTAACAGCGCTTTGAACTGATTTTCCTAAAGTGTGTTGTCCTAACGCTTTTGTAAAAGTATTTTCCTGAGCGTATTCCAAAGCTTTTTTAAATTTAGGCGCAGCTTCCTTATTAGGCATGAACGCTTCATCAAATCTTTTTTCAACAAATAAATCTAAATCAGAATATTTTCTTCCATCTGCTGTTCTGTGTATTCTTCTTTTACTTAATCCTTTACGCAAACCTTCTGCAACAGATTGACCATAGACAGCTGCTCTGTAATTCAGTTGTTTAAAGAACTCATCTTCAGTTGATAAGAAACGAGTAGGAAGTTCAACTCCCTTTTCAATTCTACTAGCTCCTTTCTTAAAAGCTCCTTTTGCTAAATCCACTTTAAAGTTTTTCTTATCCAACAAACTGTCAGATTTTCTGAAAGCCTCTCTAGCCATTGTTAAAGATTCGGTAAAATATTTTATAATTCCTGCCGCTGTATGAATTGCTTCTATCCTTGCTGACTTATCTCTAGTCAGAACTCCTCCGATATAATGTTCAACTGGTCTAATGAGCGCCATTAGCGTGTTAGACGTCATGTTTATCATGTGGGTTTTTGGATTTGAAAGTAGAGCATTAATCCAAAATTTATTTATTCCGTTAATGCCTAATTTTTCTTGCACTGCTTTCATTACAGAAATGAAGCCTTTTCTATCCTTTACCTTTTTAATTTTCTTATAAAGTTCAAGCTTGCCTTCTTCAGGTCTTAATTCCGCTTCTTCCAATAAATGTTTAATTTTCTTTGAGGCTTTAGTCTCACTGCCTGCAATGACTTTTCTAATTTCTAAAGCTCGGCCGGTGTTTTTTCCTATTTGTTTATCCAGTCGCCAAAGTGTTGATACTATCTCAAAGGTATTATCTAATTCTTTTTGTGAAATTTTACCTAGTTCAAATAAATCTATTTCATGCTGCAGTCTTTTATATAAACCATTAAAAACTGTACGCATTGCAAGCTGTATGGCTGGAGCTTTATCTGAAATTTTTGCATATTCTTGAGCTTTAACTAAAGCTTCTGTTGGGTCGTCCAACATATTGTCAACTTGTCTCCACACTTGGTCGTGGTTTAACGTCTCATCAAATTCTTTTGTAAGTTTATTTATTTCATTTGAAATAACTCTGATAACAGTAGCCGCGTCATCTACATCATCTATGAATCTTAGACTCGTAGTAATTTCTTCCAAGTCGTCTATGTCCGCTTCACCTTGTCTGATTTTCTTTATTGTCGCTTGTACGTCTTTAAAGAAGTCAGTACCTTTTAAATCTTTTTTAACGTTAAATTTCTTTTTGGGTTTTGTTTCATCAGGTAATCCTCTTTTACCTTTAGCTTGCTCAGCTACTTCATCAATTTCATCATTCGCTTTTTGTTTTATATTCTCAATATCTTTTGCTTCTTTCTCTGCAAACTTTTTAGCGCCTTCTTTATCGCCTGCGTCTAATCTTTTGCGTGTGCCTCTCATCATTCTAATTGACTTGAATAATAATTCAGCGACACCGCCCAGCATTGCGCCTTCTAAAACATTCTTTAATTTTCCTTCAACAAATGTATCGTTTTCATCAGCTGACATGAATTGAAGAAAAGCATTATCCGCAGCTGGAACGGAATCTATTATGAAGTCAGCAAGTCGCGCCTCATGTTCATCAAACACCGCGAAGTCCGCGATACCGCCTTGAACAAAACTTCTTGTAATGTTGTAACCATCTTTAGCTTTTTTCGCCCAGCCTAAAGTTTTAAGGACATAACCACCAGCAACAAAGCCAGTGACAAATTGAGATACGCCTCTGCTTAAACCACCAACTATTCCCTCAGGTGCTCCACTTTCAGGAAGTACGTCTGCAGCTTTTTGAAAAGGCTCGGTTATATCAACACCGCCTTCTTTTCTTTCTTCTTTAAAAGGGTCTATGCCTTCTTCTTTTTCTTTTTCTAATTCAGCTTGTGAGACATAACTAATTCCATCTTTACCAATGCGAATTGACCCAGCTCTTAACTTTTCATTCAAAGTATTTGATAAGCCTTGAAGTGTCTCTAAGGTTTCTCTTCCAGCTTCTTTAATTCCAACAGCTACATTGGGAATAAACCCCTTAACTGTATCTTTTTCTTCTTTTTCTTTTTTGGTTGTTGGAACTTCAGGAAGATATTTCAGCGAAGCTCCATCACCATATATTTCATCAAATAATAGGTATTCTCTTGGATTTTCTAACAGTCTATCTATGTGTTCTTGTGTTGGGACTATAGGTTTTGTTTCCATGTTATTCGTAAGGGTTTCCTTCTATTATATTCTTTTTAATTTTATCTGATTCAGTTCTCATTGCTCCAATGCTTGTAGGTAGTACAATGTCAATGACGCGCACTCTTTCTTCTTCAAGCAGTTTGAAAAAATGGTTTCGTTTTTGATTTTCTGTAAGTAATTTGTTTTGGTCTAAATACGCTTTGTCTTGCAAGTCTTCTAATAAACCATAGGCAAAATTAAATAATTGCAGTTCGCCATGACTAACTATTTCAACATGTTCTTCAGCAAACAAGCCTAGTGATTTTGCGACACTATTAGCGCTTCTTGTATAAGCGCTTTTAATTTGGTCAAATCGTAAATCAGTAAAGTAAGGACTCGTCTCTAATTTACTTCTTGAATAATAAGCTGTGAGATAAGATTTAAAGTCAGCTGTTGAATAATATTTTTCATCTAAACCTTTTTGTATTCTGCTTACCAGTGTCGGGTGTTGAGGATTAGTGGCCAAGTCAGTATTTAATTGTTTAATAAACGCAGTTCCCTCTTCACTGGGAATAATATTTTCATCTTGCAGTCCATCAATAAAACTTTTTGATAACGCCCTTAAAGTGACAACTTCATCAAAAGTTAATTTAAGCTCACCTTTGTTAGCTAATAAAACATTATAGTCAGCAATAGCTTTTTCAATATCAAACATATTCGCGTCTTGATAAACAAAGTAGTTAAGCACTTCTTCTTTTCTTAATTTTTTTGCGTCTTCTATTAGTCGTTTTTTCGCTGCGTCTCTGCTGTCTCGAATGTCTTGTATTTCAAATATGGTTTGTAAAATGTCTTCCTTGTAACTTTGCGCTAATCTTGAATCAGATTTTTTATCTGTAACTATGTTTTGTAAAACATTTAAAATATCTTCATTGCCTGCAGTTTTTGCAATATCAATTACTTTTTGAACAACTAAATCATTTGCAACCTTTGCGTCCATTCCAACAAAAATTAAATCATCAATTTCTTTTTGAATAGTTTGTGCAATGTATAAAGTTTGTTTTTCTTCATAATCCAAACCTTCTAAATTAGGAAAATTAACCAGAGCTCTGTCTAATTCATTTTCATCAATATCTTGATTATCAAAAATAGAGTTTTCAACTAAAACTCGTAAAGTTTCTTTTTGGTCTTTTTCTATCTCCGCTACTCTTCCGTTGATATGTTGATTTTGTAAATTACTTCTTATTGCTTCAGCGTAAGGTATGAAACCTTCAGCCACTAAAACATCATCATATAAATCCAGCCTGTGTTTTGCCGCAAAGTCAGAGGCAAACTGTCTGTAAAAATCATTAAAAGCGCTGGAATTGATATTTGATTTTATGTCTTGTTTTTTATATTCGTCCCATAGTTCAGCTTCAAAAACTGTTGATTTTTCTTTTAAAGTATTTTTTACATATTGCTGAATGTAGTAGGGATTAGAGCCTTCTTTTATCTTTCCTGACTTAACTAATTTTCTAAAATCCTTTATGTTTTCATTCCTAAAATCTACGTCAGCCTTAGATTGTTGCTCTGTTTTCTCAATTCCTTCCTGCACGTCTTCATAAGCTTGAAGTTGAGGAACTACGCCACTTAAAGAGCGAGCTAACTCACCTAATACTGGTGATACGGGTTTTTTTGGTGGATTATAAAAAACATCAATCACGCTTGAAGTGACTGCTGCCTCTTCCTTCTTTTCTAATTTTGGAAGTTTAATTTTACTAACCATTAGCTTATGCTCATTGCCTCAATCATTTGCGTATGACGTTTCTTCTCAAGTTCTTTTTCATCTTTTCGCGCTTTCCACTCTAACCAATCACCGCCAAATGCAATAGCGCCAGCTGCAAAAATTCCACTAGTGTCAACTTCAGGAATGTAAACTTGTCGTCCTTCTTGTTCGATTGCAAAGAGCCTCTTATTAATAGCGCCCTGTGCCATTTCCATTTCCAAATTCTTTTCAATGGTGCTTCTGTATTTTCCTTCCACTCGTAAATAATTATTTACAACTCTGTCTAAAACATTACCGCCTACAGTCTCAGCAGCAGTCCTTGCGGTTGCCCAAGCTTCTCTACTTTCTTCTGCTAATTCTTCTATTTTTTCTTTCTTACGAAGTGCAATCTGTCGCAGTCTTAAATTCTCAGCGTTTTCTTTTTCTCTTCTCGCCTGAGCTGCTATTTCATTCCGTCTTATAGCTACTTGTTTGTCAGCTCTTTGTTGTCGCACTTGTTGCGAAAAACTGAAAATTGAAGCTGCTGCTTTTAAAAACAGCATACCGCTAGGGTCGCACATATCTTATAAATTCAATAAATTTTATTTGTTCATATCCGAAGTTTTGATGAACTTTGATAAACTGAAACCCCAACCATTTAAGCCATTTCAAATGCAAGGTGTTACGAGCGTCTATGTAGTTATACAAAACTGGGAAAGTTTGGTTGTAACATTCTAAAACCTTTTTACAGTGACGTAAAAAAGTAAGAGACATGTTGTTGATTTCAGGTGATGATAACAACCATATCATACCTAAATTTTTACCTTGCGGTACTACACCCATAATCATTACTGGATTATGTTTGTCATTATAAACCGCGAAAGGTAAGTGAGAGTTTTGAACTCCCATTGTTAAAGCGTCTAAAGGTTTACTGTTTGAATGAGCTCTGCACTCTTCAATATCTTCTTGTCGTAACCTAGTGGATAAATAATGAACTTCTTCTAAGGTGGCTACTTTTAAAAATGGTTTCACTAAGAACTAGATGAAGAAGTCTGATTATAATATCCTTGCCATTCCGCATTAACAAAATGACATGGTAGATATTCATCACTTGCGAGCTTAACAACTAATCCTTCGTTTCGCGACTGTACAGCAAATGTATAGTCACCTGATTCTAGGTTGATACCATTAACTACACCTGAGCCAACCACAGTCCCATTAAATGTTTCTGTTGTCGTATCTCTTTCATCAGGCGTTATTTCCACTGTAAAGTGTCCTGTATTGTCATAAGAGACAGTCCAGTTTCTGATTTGAAGCCTTCCTTCTTTTACAGCAGTCCTGCTTTGAGCTCCTGATAATTGAAGGTATTGTTGGGAAAATTGGTATTCAAAAGTGAATTTTTCACCAATGAAGAATTTTGAAGAGGAATAATCACCATTTACTACAATGTCAGTACCAGCTGCGGTTTGACTCACAGTAGGCACGATTTGTCCTGCTATGACTGAGCTACCAGTAACATTGCGCGTCACCATCTGCATTGTGTTATAAATTTTATAAGGAAGACCTATAGTGGTTTGAGCAGTTCCTGAATTGTAAGTTTTAGTAACTCCAGTAGAACTTTCATTAATTTTCATATCCAAATGAGTATTATAAGTAGCGTCAGTGTCTACTACTGCTGGTGCTAATTGAATTTTTATAATATGCACTCCGTCAGTTCGTTGCACTAATAAGTACAAGTCAGTTTCTATAAAATCGCAATTTAAAATCGTTGTATTAGCAGTCGCGCCAAATGTAAATTTGTGCCACGCTGCCTGGAGCTTTTCATTATTATTAATGTACCATTGATAACAATATAAAGTATTTACTTCGTCACTTGATAATACTGCTAAAAAGTTTTCATTTGTCGCAATGGCCATTTTGAAAACATTCTTAGGAATATATTTCGGTACTGCCGCAGTTATGTCGTCCGCGTCATTCGTATCACTATCAGAGTCAACATAATATTCTCTTAGTCCGGTATAATCACCTTTGTTAAAAGCAAAGAAAACATTTCTTCCTGCACTGACTGGTTTAGCGTCCAAAGAACTTTCAAACTCCGTTGTCGCGTTAATGACAACATTAGAAGGCGTGAGAATGTTCGCGCCAGCTAAAACAAATTGCGTTTGGTCAGAAAATAAAAGCAGCTCTTCATTAAAAGGTACTGCATGTCGAAGCTTTGATACTTTAACATGCGAAACATTAACATCTATTGGGTCACTGTCTAAAATTGTTGTAACTGTTTCAGGAAAGAACTCAAAGAACTCTCCAGCTCTTGACATGACGATACTTTCATCTGAAATAAAACCTAATCTATTTCTATGAAAAAATATGTCAGCCATTTTTTGTCCGACAAAAGAAGGCTCAGGTGCGGAAGTTGCATCTCCTACACTACGCGAGCCGTACAAAGGCAAAACATAATCAGTGCCAGTAATTGTATAAGTATCACCATCAGCTTCACAAAATCGAAATTCACCATTAGCCTGGCGTGCTAGTAAATGTGGCATGGTTGCAGTATCAATGTCGTTTTGTAAACCGCCCTTAACTGTTTCTTGCCAGTAACCTTCATCAGTTGAAGAATCTGAAACCCATTTTACATAATAGTTGTCAAAGTTATTTGAACTGTCTCCAGTTATTTCTACAATCATTCCGTTGACCGCTTTAACCGGTAAGTCTGAAAACTTTTGAGCCGTACTTTTAACTACTTGAGAAGCTTGATTGCCATAGCCATCTGTGGAAGTTATCGTGAAGTCAGAACTGTTTGAAAAATAAATGTCAGAGCCTAAGTCAGTGATTGTAAATCCTGATATTGCTCCCATAGTACTTATAAGTTGGTCTACAATTTCCGTAGTTTGATAAGTACTTGCGGTTGTCGTACTTGTGTACGCGTAATTTGTACCATCAATCGTTATGTTGTATTCTGTCTGGTCAACGCCCTGTAAAACGCTGTAAACCGCGGTAAATGCCGAGGTTGCGCCTGTCGCAGCGTCCATAGCGACTGTCTTATTCTTATTAGTAATGAACGTATAATCAGCAATGGTTAAGGCCTCGAAATTCGCCTTAGGATTGGTTTCATTAAGATAACCAGTTCCATCAGGCGTGTTCACTGTGTATTGCGTTCCGTCTATTCCCCAAACTTCAATGTCGTTTTGAGTAATGATGATTATGTATCTTTCATTCGTATCTCTGTTAATTGTATGAATGAAAGGATTAGTTAAAGTTGAAGTGGATATTCTTTTTACAAATTCTGTAGGCGGTCTTTTCTTTAAACCTTCTACAACACTCGCCACTCCGTTAATTTGAGATTCAGCCTGACTGGCTAAGCGTAAATTTGACGATTGCTGACTTACCCCATTTATTAGGTTTGGTATCGCATGATTAATTAAAGGCATTAGCTAAGGTTAGTGTCTGATTTATTGTTTCTATTGATAATGTTATAACTGTCTAAATTATTGAATATTGAGTGGTCAGCCGTATCTGCTTCTTCTTGTCTTAGAGCCGCCATTGCGTTTTGTTCATCAACAATTCCAAATCCATGAAGTGTGTTAGCTCCCAGTAATCTGTCTTGAAAAATACGAGCCGCTCTTATTGTAATGTATCGTCTCGCGCTTTCAGGAAGTTCATCAAACGGAAGAAATAAAATTACTCTAGCGTCTAAAGCTTTATCAAAAACATAGGTGTTGCCTTCCTTGTTAAAAAGAAAACCCCCTCTTTTGATTACGTTATATGTAGTTGGAGAATATTTGTTAATATTCAAATCCACTCGCATGATATTTGTTGCGAGAGGAATTTTAGAATCAGTATCTAAAGATAAAGTGTAATCATAAAAAGTGCAGAAGTGCCAACCCCATGATTGTGTTTCACGAGAGCACTCTTTTAATAAATTTTGAGCTTGAGTTGCGTCTATGGGTAGACTTCCAGTTAAACTATTTACCGGAGCTTCTCCAATGGCACTCAAAATCGTATTTATACTCTCTAGTTCGCTTGTACTATCGTATGTTGCCATGATATTTTTTTAAATTAAAAAATAGGGCGCATGGTTAGCGCCCTATAAGTTTCCATAATATAAAATTATGAAGTTGTGATTTCTACTGCTGATTCTGGGCGTAAAATCCCATGACCATAGGCTAGCTTTCCAACCATCAATGTACCCTGACGACGAATATCGTATTCGGATTCCATTTTTAAGTCTTTAAGCTTAACAGTACCAACAGCACTTTTATGAAAAACAACAGCAGCGGTGGCTTGTGCTGCCACGTTGTATGTGTTGTTTGTGCCCGTAGTACTATCACCAGAATGGTTAGTAAAAGCAGTTGTTGCGGTATTTGATTTTACAATGTGAATACCAGCGGCCTTCAGGACTTTTCCTTCAGCATATACACCATTGCCGCCACCAAAATCTCTATTCAAGATTTTATCGTTTTGTACAATGTTGTAGTATGTATTTGGAGTTACAACGCAGAACCTTTCTGATTCTGGTATGTTGTTATTATCCAAATCTTCCGCAGCTTCAAAGATTGTTTCAATCAAAGAAGTTGCATTTGTTAACGCATCAGCGTCTACAATTTCTGAACCGCCACCAGTACCACTTGTTGTTTCGGCTGCTCTAGCAGCTAAACAAACAAGTTGCAGTAAGTGTTGGTCTACTTTGTTGGCGAGTGCCTCACCCATTTCTTGGCTATAGGCATTTCTATAATCGAAATGCGCCTTAGCTTGGTCTAGTTCAGATATGAAGGAGTGCGAAATAAGTAAATCATCTATTGTGATAATTTTCTCATTTTTTTGCAGGACTTGTCCTACAATTTCTTCTCCAGCAACGTGGTACTCTGCAGCAGCAGCTTTTCCAATAACTGGAAATTGAGCTGATTTGCCTTGCGAAATAGAACGTGTCATAGTCAATGCCAGCATTTTATTTGCTTTAGCAAAAGCAGCTAGTACTTCTGAACTAAAAACCTTGAGAAATAAAGCATTATCATCACCAGCATTATTAGCTTTACCTAAAAAGCTTACAGTTGCATTAGACATAATATTTTTCCTTTATGTTTAAAGTTAATTTTCATTCCGAACTTTTACTTAAGTTCTCTCACGCATGAGGCAAAAATTACTTGTTCTTGAATGTCACCTCTCTAGTGAGAGATGGTGAATGTTCTTATTTGTTTCTTAAAGTGTTCTACTATTCAATAATTAAAAATTCCTTTACTGGTTAATTGCGCAGGAAGGAGGTTAATTATGCAAAAAGTTTTTAAACCTAAAATAAAAAAACCAAAAATAAAAGTAATGACTGCTTATGAAGTTTGTATGGAATACGAAAGAAATAAAATTCGTAAAGAATTATTAGAAGAATTAAAAGCTAATAAAAAATTAAATTAAATAAAAGGGAGCATTAAGCTCCCTTTCTTTATTAATGTACTTCGATTTGACGTGGTTTCTTATGTTCTGGTATTTCTCGTTCAAGGTCTACTGTTAGTAAACCTTTTTCAAGTTTAGCGTCTTTTACTTTAATGTCTTCACCTAAAGCAAATGAACGTACAAACTCTCTTTGAGCAATACCTCTATGAAGAACTCCGTTAACTTTTTCATCAGTTTTATTTTCTCTTTTACTTTTTATAGTTAAAGTATTTTCTTTTGCTTCAACTGAAATATCTTTCTTATCAAATCCTGCAAGCGCGACTTCGATTTTATAATCGTTATCTTTTCCTTGTACGATATTGTAAGGTGGATAATTTGAAACAAACTCTGAAGAATCTAACATTTTGTCAAACTCATCAAAGAGAGAATTAAATCCAATGGAAAAAGGTTTTAATCTGTCAAACGAGTTCCATACAGAAAGGTCTCTTGTCATTTTTCACTCCTTTAATAGCAAGTTACTTTCGGAACGCCCACAATGGCACGTTCTCTATATAAATATGAGCATTAAAGCCAAATTTTCAATACTCATGTAGTCTCTCTTAAAAGAGACGACTATTTTTCTTTGTAAGTTTTCATTACCTTTTCTGCTCCTCTAGAAACTACATAACCAGAAAGACCCATAGTTAATAAAGTCCACATGCCTTGAGGAATTTCCAGCATGGTTGCAGGAAAACCAAATAGTTTCATGTAAGGAAAAAGTAAGTAGTTATTAAAAATTATTGCAGTGAAACAAAGCATAGTCAAAGGTCTCCAATTTCTTGCTAGCCAGGACTCTGATTGTGCTTCTGCTTTTATTACATCATGAGCAGATTTTTTCCATTCGTTTTCGCTTGCCATTAAAGCAAGTTGTACTTCTTGTTTTAATTTTTCCGCTTCGTCTTTTCCTTTTATTACTTTGTCTACAGTTTTAAAAATACTAGGAAGAACTGTTTTAGCTAATAATGCCCACATATTAATATTTCCTTGAACGATTTGCTGATTGTGTGGTTATGCGTAAATTGGAAAGCAAGTTGTTCATAGGGTTTCCGTCTTTATGATGAACGTCTTTTCCATCACCTTTTTTTATTCTTCCACTTTTCATGAAAGCGCGCCTCGCTTTATTACGCATGGCCCGTCTCTTTTTTTGTTTTTCTGTGGAATGATAATTATTATATTCTGCTGTATAATTTCTAGTAGGCATATAGTTGATTGTAGTACAAAACAAATTCCGCGAACTCGATTAAAACTATTAATCCCAATTCAACAGCTAGTATTGTATGGTAGACTGTCCAAAGCACTGACTGCCTCTTACCATCTAAAGATTTATAATTAGCCATTAACTAAAATATATTTGAAATAAGTGCGATAAAAAGAATGACTCCAAGAATACAAATAAACATTTTGAATGGTTTATTCCAATCTTGCCACATACTTATTATTTTATCTTTAACCGATTGCATTTGACCTCTTAATTTTATCCTCAACACTTTTTCGATAAGCTGTATCTACATTGTATCGAGGGTCGTTAATTGCAGAGATTATTTCTGCAGTTGATTGATACGCATTTACTGTTGAAGAAATTCCACCTTTAACTAAATTCGGAACTACCCCCACAGCGTTATCATATCTCGCCTTTAAACCTGAAGCCGCCATGATGGCCTCTTCCATACTTCCATTTGTAACTGTGTTATTAAAAGTATTCACTTCAGTTTGTGGTAAGTTTTCGCCAGCCCATTTAACAATCTCCTCATAAGATTCTTTATTGCCGGCAACTTGATAAATTTGATTTAATTGATTGTCTGCTAAGGCTTTTTGCCCTGAGATATAAGTATCAATTAATTCTTTTGATAAACCCTTGCCTTGCAAGTCCGCATAACTCTTGTCTGATAATTCTCCACTGTCTGCGTACTCTTTATAATAAGGGTCTAGTGATAAACCAGTCGCTTCTTCAGCTTCTTTTTGTTCAACTGGAGCTTCATCTTGTTTTGCGGAATAAGCTTTTTCCAATTCCGTATAAGATTTAGCCATGTCTTCAGCTGATTCAAATTTTTCAGGAAGCCAACTAGGTCTTTCAGTCGTACTTTTATCGAGTGTTGTTTTTTGCTGGGCTTCTGTCAGCCCGTCATCTTTTATTTCTACTTGTTCAACCATTTTTTATCCTTGTTGTTGTTGTAGTTGTTCTAAAGCTCCACCGATTGTTGTTGGAGGAATGTTTCCAGCTATTTTAGTTCCAGCTTGCGCTGCTACATCTTGTAATTGTTGCTGTTGCATGTCCATTTGTTGTTGCTCCATTTCTTGAGACAACTCTTCTTCACTTTTTATCAATCCTTTAGGGTCAATGCCTTCACTTGTAGCAAGTCGGCTTATCGCGTCTGAAACATTAATGTATTTTGTTATTGTTTCAGCGCCTAAAGTATCAGTAAGCGTAGTGAGAAATTCTATTAATTTACTTTTATCATTTCCTCGTCCAAGTGCTTCTAGTCCAGTAATTATTGAAGGTCGAACACCTGACTTTGGAAGTCTAGGTAACTTTTTATTTTTCTCCATCATTGCCATTTTTCTTGTAATGAATGGAAGTTGAAATTCTTGTGATAAGATGGAGTAAATTCCACCGATTGCCTTTTCTAAATCCTGGGCCATGAATTTTATTTCTTGAGCTGTAACTCTTTCAGCGTCTCTTTGAATGGACGCGTTCATTAAAAATGCGTGTTGAAGTCTTGCTTCAATTCTACCCATGGTTTGATAAGCAATGTTAAAATCAGCAAACTTATTTACTTGTAAGGTTGTTACATCTGCAGCGTTGCCTTCTATGATTGCTCCGTTAGGTGACTCACCTAATTTTCTCGCTCTAGTAGTTCCGTTAGGCGCTACTAAAAATAAAACTTTACTTGCAGCAGCTGACCCCTCAACTATTGCTCTGGTTAATCCTTCTAAAGATTTTAAATCTCCGTAATATTCTTCAACATAACCTCTTCCATAATCCTCACCATCTATCCTATTAAAACGCAATGGAATGAATGGGGATTTTTCTATTGGATAAGAGCCTCTTGATTTTGGAACTTCCAAACCTTTTACTTCTTGATAAATTTCAAACTTATCTTTTCGTCTGCAAACGTGCGTATATAAATCACAAGTTTTTTCATCACCCTGCATTTGGTCTTTAACTTGTTGCTGAATGACTTCAGGTAAAACATTTGGAGCTATGCTCTCTTTCGTTATGATTTCAAGTATTGTGCCACTAGGGTCTCTTTTAATTACATATCTTGATAGAGGAAATACGCGTATTCCTTCTTCTTCAACATTTAATAAGACATTACCAGCCACTATTAAATGTTTTAAAGCTTCAAAGATTGCTATTCTGTCTCCATGCGTTTCTATGTCAGTCATAATCGCTCTTTCAATTTGCGATAATCCTTCTTCAATGGAAGTCTTTAATGCTTCATCACCTTGTTGTTCTAAATCCTTGATTACAAAATCGTCCATCTTCAAACGGAAGAAGGGCTCGTTCGCTGGCAGTAAGGAAAGTAAAAGTTTACTTGCTAAATTGTTTACGCCTCTAGCTCCCACGCCTTGATAAGGTGTTGAATATTTTGTTGAGCCAGTTGCGCCTGAAGGTGGAATCAATGTCGGGAGTGTCAGCTTAGCGCTGTCTCTCGCCCTTGTTAAAAAATTCTCTCTTAAACTTTCACATTGTTGATACCGCCCTTGAGCAGTTCCTAAATTATTATAGTCCATGCTTTAATTTGATATTTGTACGCCAGTTCCTGCACCAGGTAATAAAGGTATTCGTAATACCTTTCGTCCCTTCCTCACGTTCTCGACATTCTCCGTTGCACTTCTACTTTTTCCAGTCCCTTCGGCTGGTCGAGGAGAAGCTTGAGTATTAGTAGCTCTTGGAGGTGGAGGAGTTGGAGGAGGTGGAGCTGGAGGAGCTGGAGGAGGAGCTGGTCTGCTACCGCCTAAACACATCTTCGTTCTGTTCTTCCATTGTTGTTAATAAAAATTTAATGACTGAGCGTTGTCCTGACTTGTACCAAATTTCTTTTTCAGTCCACTTTAAGTCAGCGGACTGTTCAGGAAAGCGTTCATCTAGTGCATTTATTAAGTCTTCACTTAATCCAGGCATAGATAAGGGCTCAGTCTTTGTCTTTAAGGTGTCGGTTAATTTTTTCTTCTTCTTTTTAATCATCAAACCTTAACTCACCGGCTATCGCTAAATACGCAGCTCCGTCAATTAAATCATCTTTATTTGCCGAGCCTGTTTTTGTTCTAGCAACTTTAAGCAGAGTCATCATCATTGCTACGTCATAAGCTGTTACTTCTTTTTTCAAGTACCAGCTCCACAAAGCGGCAATGTTACAATGATTGGCTACTCTTTCGCCATGTTCTTTATTCTTGGTTTCAGAAGTGCAAACCAAGGCTTCTCTTAAAAAGTCTTCAGCTTTTCTTATACTCGTGGCAACCATAATCTGGGTCTCCTTCTTTCAAAGTTATAATCACTAGCTCTGATTATTCTTGATAACCGAGCTTGAAGTAAAGCGTATTTCCTGTCGAGTTTATTCATTTTATATCTTTTAACTACAGCGTCCCACATGGCGCCTTTATTGCCTTTGTGTTCTTTTAAAATTTTCTCTGCAGTTATTTTTCCTACGGAAGGACAACCAGAATATCCATCTGTACTATCACCAGTCAGTGTTTGTATCATGTGATTATAGTTGGCTGTGTCTTCATCAATGATTGTATAATTATCACCTTGCATAAACCAGATTGTAGAAGGTACAGTTTTCATATCCTTGTCTTTAGTAAGGATAACTTTGTCGCCTTTAATCATATCTGAAGTCGCTAAGATTCCTAAAACGTCATCACCTTCTAAATAAGGCATTTCATAAGTTTCAAAATTTTTCTTCACCCACTCTCTTAAAGGGGAGAATGTTAAAGGCTTGCGATTATTTCTTCTTCCATATTTATATAAAGGAGAAATTTTCTTACGAAAGTTTGTCTTGCTTGATAAAGCAATGGCAATGTTATTGCACAAAAGTATTTGTGAATAGTAAGTTATAGTGTCAGCAAACTTATTAATAGTTTTGCTTTCACTTGCGTGAAGAGTCCAAGTGTCCTCGTCCCACTTTATGGGCTCTTCCATTTGTGTTGAACAAACATAAAGCAGAATGTCTCCATCTACTAACATTGTTCTATTATTTGGATTTATCATTATTTCCTTTTAAATTTTCATTAATAAAATCGAGAAGCTTTGTTCGAGAAAGTAATTCAGTAAGGTCGTTACTGAAAGCATTGGCTAAATCTTCTTCTACAGAAGTTTTAGATAAATTATTTTTATAATAAGAAACGTGGAGTAATTCATGGAGCAATACTGAAACTAAGTCAGCTCCACCTTTTTCAATAATATTTTCATCTATATAAATTGTACGAGTGCTGCCATGAAAGCTTCCCTCTTGTTCATCTGAGCTTGCAATATCTCTAGGCAACGATTTTATTTTAATAGTAAAATGTCCGAGTTTAATCTGTTTCAACAAGTTCATGAATTATTTTCTTAAAAGGAATCATAATCGCTTTTGTTTCTCTTCTGTCGCCAACCATCTTCCAGTTATCCTTAAATTTTTCTGTGAGCTTTTTGAGAGTAGGCACGTCAAACAATAAACGTAAATATTGTTTATCTCCTTTAGCTAAAACGTGTACCCATATTTTAGCTTTTGTGACACTTATACCTGAGGGCTTTCCTCTTCGTTCAATCTCTATGCAGATATTGCCAGTAGTATTCCACCAGCTGCGTTCTGCTTTGACTTCGATTTCTTCAGCCTTTAAGCCTAATAGTTTTCCTATTTTCTTTTCGTGTTTTTTGCCAAATTTTAAATCTATGTCCCAATCTGACGTATCGTTATATTCTATCAATTAATGTGTCTCAGCCCAATTATTCCCTATCTTGTATTCAGCGTCCAAAGGACATCTGAAATTAAAAATATCTTGAGTGTCTTTAATGGATTGTACAGCTAACTTTCCTATTTCATCTGCCAGTTTTTCTTTTACCTGGAGTTGCATTTCATCATGTATGTGTGCAACCATTGCAAAGTCTTCACCATATTTATATTTCATAAATAATTTTTCATGTAATAGAGTTGTTGCTTGCTTAACGATTATTGCTCCTGCAGATTGAATTAATAAATTCAAAGCAGAATGTTGAGAACGTACTTGTAAAATTCTTGAATCTATTCCTCTTAAATTTGAAGTAGCTTGAACTTTATTTTGTACCGCGTCTTTTAAACGACTGAGAGCTGGTATCTTTTCAAATAATTTCTCTTTTAATTCCTTACCTTCTCTTGCAGTTCCGCTTATAATTTCACCCATTTTTCTGTCTCCACAGCCATAAATGAGCGCATAAATTACTCGCTTCGCCACATTCCTAGAAGAGAGACCCATAGCTTCTTGATTAAATGTGTGGACATCACCCTCGACAACTTGTTTTGCATAAATTCCATTATCATAACGAGCCATGTAGTGAGCCAAACACCTAAGTTCGAGACCGCTGAAATCAACACCCACAAGCTTGTAACCAGAA
>Ga0080013_1002894_pt1 | contig 19163 bp, 36 predicted proteins | sample ETNvirenome_6_85_FD_69236 | JGI IMG/M metagenome (GOLD analysis project Ga0080013, IMG submission 69236) | Marine viral communities from the Pacific Ocean - ETNP_6_85 (SPADES assembly) (version 2) | ecosystem: Environmental > Aquatic > Marine > Oceanic | place: Pacific Ocean | collected 2013-06-19 | reverse complement strand
ATACAAGGATCAGCTGCTGACATGACTAAGAAAGCAATGTTAGAGTTATATAAAGAAGGAATTATCCCACACATACAAGTTCATGATGAACTTGATATATCCGTTGATGGTAATGCAGATAAAATAAAACAAATCATGGAGGATGCAGTTTCACTTGAAGTTCCTAATAAAGTAGACTATGAATCTGGATCCAATTGGGGTAATATAAAATAGAGGAGGAAACTATGAAAATAAAAGATAAAGTTTTATCTATCTGGTTACTACACAGAGAATATATAATAGGTGCAGTAATTGGAATAGTTATCGGCGCAATCATATTCTAATGAGTTATGGCTTATCTGAATGCAAACATACCCCTGATCTATTCACAGATCAGGAGGGAGTATCTCTATGATCTTACAAAACATCATGGCGAGGTTGAAGATTGCATTATATTCGGTGTGGCGTCTATTACAGGACGTCCCATCCTCTTTCATTGTATTATGGAAAATGGGGCTATCTTCTATAGATTGCCTATTTCGGCCTTTATTCAACGTGGTTATGAACCGCAAGCTGTTCCACATCAAAGACTTGATGAATTGGAACTGTGGAATTCTTTTAGTTATTATCCTGCTATCACTTCTTTTGATATTCTAGACGGACAATCAGGAAAATTTTTAGGTAAAGATAAAAAATGGTACAAAGGTGCTTATCTTTTTACTGTTGACTGGGCTCATCCGGAGAGTAATATAGTAGATACAGATCATTCTGAAATCCCACACGAACATAAGTGTGCACACATACTTGCATTAGAAAACGGCAACTATGCGGCTCAGCCAAACAATCGACTCATATGGAGTATACCATCTTTCACAGTTAAAGATGAAATTCCTTTCGATTGGAAGGTTCAAACCAGTGAATGGAATGTTGAGGATGATATGAAATGGAAAACGGAAGATACCGATAAGTTCTTCTACGATGTGGAGAAAAAAGATGATTAAAAAATTATGGAATAAGTTTATTAGTTGGCTTTTTGATTGGCAAAAATAATGGGTAAATGTAAAAATTGTCACTGCGATTGTCACTGCTCCGAAGAATTGCACGGTCACCACTATGATGGGGATTTATGTGCTTGCGATAACTGTAAATGCGGTAAAAACAAGAGAACTTACACCTATGAAAAAGATCATGGGCATGATATATCGTACGAAAACGAAGTAAAATATGATTGAAAAATTAATGACATTATTAGTTGGAATCTTGCTAGCTTTAGCTGGTTGGAGTCTAACTCGTACGTTCGAGCTATCTACTAAACAAGCAGTTCTTTTAAATCAAGTAGATCAATTAGAATTTAGTATACAAATATTGGAAGGAAAAATGGATAAGATGGTGGACTCTGATGAAGAGATCATGGAACAACACGAACAATTATTTAAAAAATTACAAGAAGGAAATACTCCTAGTACAGGATATAGTTATAACTAATGGCTAAAGATAAACCACTTAACATATCAGAATCAGCGGCTGTACAGATGCCGATGAAAACCGTAGCTAGTTTAATTATTCTCGTCGCGATGGGCGTCTTCGCTTATACCGAGCTGACTTCAAGATTAGTATCGTTAGAGACTTCACGTGAGTTGTTTGAAAATGATTTACTTAAAAAATCTGAGCAAGTACCTGTGGACCAGGAGCAACATTTTTTATTGGAAGATCTTTATAAGTCCGTAGAGAAAATTGAAACAAGAATCGAGGATATGATGCACAATAAAGTTAATATCCAATTTATTCAAAAACAAACTGAGAAACTTTTACTTGATGTAGAAGAATTAAAAGATAAAGTAAGAGCAAATAAAAATGGAGGTACACATTGACAGAATTAGTGGTAGCCCTATTGATGATAATCAACGGAGAGATTAAGGAACACAGAATCCAAATTGATCCTAAAACAGGTAAGCCTTCAATGGCCATGTGTTTGAAAGGTAAAAGACATGCTACAAGAGGTGAGAAAAAAGATAGTAATATTACTCATCAATGTATCAAGTCGATGGCTGAGACTGAGTTAAATATTGATGGATCTAAGTCTATTAAAAAATTAATACTAGAGTAATGAAAAAAAATTGTAATCAATGTAAGGCAGAGTTTGAAGCCAAACAAGAATTAGATATGTTTTGTAGTGATGACTGCAAGCAAGAAGCATTAGCTGAACTTGATAGTGGTAGTGATGAATGTCTCTCGTGTCAATAAAAAGAACCCAATGGCAAAGTATCTGAGGGATAGACGTTATCGTCAGATTGTGATAAAGAACAAGAAAGCATATGACCGAAAAAAACATAAGATTTCAAGCAGAAATAGTGAATGGACAATGTCCAACGTGTGATGAATTTACAATGTTAGTTGGAGTTACTCGTTCATTTTATAGATGTTTAACTTGTGGATCTGATTTACACCAGCACATTAATGGTAAAATAAGTTATTTACCGGTGATACATCCTCCAAATGGAGCCACTCCTTTTGTGAAAGACTGGATGTAATGGGTAAAAAAGCTAAGTTTGGTGTTAATACCTACGTTAAAAGAGATAAACCTCGTAAACGGCCTGGAAGACATAAGAAAAATCTTAATAAACAAGAGAAAAGACAACAGAAAAAAAGAAGAAAAGGGCATTGACAAATATCCTCTGATATCCTATATCTAAAGAATGAAAGAAAGATATATAAATATAGAAGTTAATAACATTTCAACCAAACAATGGACAAATCTATTGATTGAACTTAATTTAGTGTCTGAGGCCTGGAAACCATATGGACCTCGCATGAAAATTAAAGCTTATAATATAGATCGTATAATTAAATGGGGAAAGAAAACAAATGACGATAGAGAAGATAAATCAAGAAGCAATACTGTGGGAAAAAACAAAAGATCCTAAGTATAAAGATTTATGGTATAAATCAGTGAAGGAGTTTGCAGATGGAATTAATAATTTGGAACGGAGAATTGTTTCAACTACTTCCAGTCACGAAGAAGATGATGGAAGGAATCGTCCTAACAGCTGAGACAGATTGTTTTGAGTTGTGTGAGATATTGAGATTAAAATTAACAGGGTATGTAAATACTCTGAACCTACATATAATGAACGATGGCAGTGGAAACTGGATCGGTTGTATGTGTAGATAACAGATTATGAAAAAGAAAACGTTACATGGGTATTACTGTGCTAATGGAATTGTCTGGGAATTATGGATAGATGATGACGGTAATATTACACAAAAGAAAATGAAATAAACCTATCACAAGAGGGATAGAGTGATAGGTTATTGTGGTGAGAAGATTTTTCCTACCACAATTTGGACACATTGTCAAATGTCTCCAGCTTCTGTACAAGTAAATCTAATATATATCTGATGTTTGTTAACTTCTTGTTTTCCAATTTCTTCCATCTTCTTTTGAGATTCTTCATAACCCACTAACATACACTCATACATACTATTGTATTGTTCGGGCCATTCATAGGGTTGTAAACAACTACCTTGAATATAACTACACATAATTAAAGTTAATACTATTTTCATCTTGACAATCCTTGTTTCACTCCTATATAATCATCAGAAATAAATGAAAGGAACTATGACCGATATAACTAAATATAGAAATGTTTCGTTAACACATGAAACATACAAGACATTGATAAGTTTGTCTAAGGTATTATTGCCTGATGCAAAATTATCTATAAGTAAAACCATTGAGCAAATAGCGAATGAGAAAGCGAAGAAGTTAAATGGCAAAATTAAAAAAGACTAATACTAAAAGAGTAGTATGTCCTACCTGTAAGGGTAATGGGTTTGTTAAAGTTGCAAGTTTTAACTCTGATTCAATGATTCATCAGTGTTGGGATTGTGATTCGGAAGGAGAATTCTATGTACATGAATCCCCGGCTATTAAGCCTGATCTTTATGTTGATCCTGTTACAGGTGATGTTAACAAATTGCACTAAAATGGATGTTGATTTCAATCCATGGACAACAATAATGAAAGTAATAACTAATGACAGAAAATGATGTAGCATATTTAGCTGGCCTTATAGATGGGGAAGGCTCAATATATTTTAGAAAAAACCACAAACAAAGACGTAATACTAGACCTGGCAAACCAGTTCATAATGTTACAGTTATTAGGTTAGAGATAGCCATGACTGATAAAGATACTATTAAGTGGTGTCACGATACTTTTAAATGTGGATCCTTTGGAGAACGTAAAGTTAAACCAGGATATAAAAGACAATGGCGATGGAGAGTAGCCCATAGAGATTGTTTAGAAATATGTATAGCTGTTTGGCCACATATTAAAAATAAACTTCATAAGATAGAACAAGTTATAGATCACTACGAACCTTATGCTAAAAATTTGGGAGAAAATGTGGTAGATCTTGAACTTGAAAGAGAGATAAGGAAATTAGAACATGGAAGATAAAATTAAATATCAATATCAAGTTTTAACGTGGGGACCGTGTGTAGTTAAATTAAAAACTACTCCCGAATTTCAAAACTTGTTGTTAAAAGAAGGAGAAGCTTCAAGCGTAGCAGCAAATGATTATCAACATAGATTAGCTGGTATCATTCAAAAAGAATTTAAGTTTAGAGACTATAATATATTACTTCCATACGTTGATGAATTTTTAAAAATGTACACTCAAATATTCGAACAGTGGAAAAATCAAAAGTTTAAACAACCTCCTAGTTATTTATTGAGATCTATGTGGATAAACTATCAAAGAAAAAATGAATTTAATCCTCCTCATGATCATGCTGATGACATATCTTTTGTAATATATTTAAAAGTACCAGAAGAAATTAAAGAAGAGTTTAAAGCTTACAAAGGTAGAAGTGCTGGTCCTGGTGGAATTAGTTTTATTTATGGTGAGGGAAATAGACAAGCCATTACGTATCAATCACATTTTCCTGAAGTAGGAGACATATTTATTTTTCCTGCATGGTTAAAACATTATGTAGCTCCCTTTAAAGCTGATGTTGAAAGAATTTCTGTTTCTGGAAATATATCTTCTCACATTCCTTTAAATAGTTTGAAACAAACTGATGATAATAAGTGGAAGGCTAAATCAGATACAGATAATATAGCTGATTATGACTAAAAATAAAAAACCAAAATGGGATGGAAGATCAAGGGTTTCCACGAATTTGTACCGAAAAAGATGGGAAGAAATTTTTAAAAAAAGAGTAACGGAAGATAAAGAAAAAGAAGAAAAGAAGAAGAGTATTAAATGATGAACGATAAAGACCTTCAAGAGTACCACAACATTGGTAAAGCTTTCAAGTACAATGAAAAATTTAACTATGTAAGTGGTAAACAGATCGATGACCACGGATCACGGATCTACGATATAAATGGTTCTAGACTTCCGTCTGTGACTACGATATTAGGCAAAACCAAAAATCAACAATTTTTAAGAGATTGGAAGGCCAAAGTTGGAGAAGCAGAAGCAGAGCGAATCAAGAATTTATCTTCTAAGCGAGGGACTAGTATGCACAAATTCCTTGAATCTCATATACAAGGAATTGGCTACGATGATCTTACAGGGCTCGGACAAGAGGCGAAAACCATGGCCCAAAAAATTATTGAAGTGGGTCTTACACCAATTGAAGAAGTGTATGGTTCAGAAGTTACATTATATTATCCTGGCCTTTATGCTGGGAGTACTGATCTCGTTTGTCGTCACAACGGCATGGATACCATTATAGATTTTAAGCAAGCAAACCGTCCGAAAAGACTTGAGTGGATTGAGGATTATTTCCTGCAGATTGCAGCCTATTGTATGGCACATGATGAAGTCTATCAATCACAAATTAGACAAGGAATTATAATGGTCTGTACACCTGACCTATATTACCAAGAATTCAAGTTTCAAGACGCTGATTTAAGACGTTGGAAACATAAGTGGTTGAAGAGATTAGATATGTATCATGAATTAAAGTTTGACGAAAAAGAAAAAGTTCAATTCAATGTAAAAGAATTTGAAGAACAATTTAAAAAAAAGGAGAAAAATGAAGGAAACGTATGAAGGTGGTGAACAAAAAATAATTGCCAGTAATAAAGATTGGGCAATGGACTATAATATATACCATTGGGGACCGTTACTGTTTAAAACTACATTAAGACCTAGCGATGTTAATGCTTTAAAAGAACTATGCGATAAAGCAGAAGGTGATTGGAGTGAAAACTTAGCTGGAATCATAAAGGATGAGAAATCTTTAGATTCAAACGCTTATACTAATATTATACACCCTTATCTTAAAGCATATCAACAAGCTTATAAGACATGGTATGGGCTAGACTTAACAACTGTAGAAACAAAAGCAGCCTGGGTAAATTTTATGAAGAAGGGAGAATCTAATCCTCCTCATATTCATCACAACTGTCATTTATCAAGTGTAATATTTATAGATATTCCAGAGGAGATAGAAAAAGAACAAAAGGATTGGAAAGGAACTGGAGAGGGACCCGGAGGTCTAACTTTCTTTGTGGCTAACCCTCAAAATTTTCATACCAACTCATTTAGTTTTAGACCGAAGGTTGGAGAATTTTTTATTTTTCCATGGAATGTTACACACTCAGTAAATAATTTTTATTCAGATGTAACCAGAGTATCTATTGCGGCTAATTTTTTATTAAAAGATAATAGTATAGTGACGGATGAAAAAGCCTAAAGTTTTTATTGCGATGCCCTGTTATGACTCAATGAGAGTTGAGACTTGTGTATCTTTATTAAATACTTATAGCACACTAGCAAAGGCTGGAGTTGAATGTAAATTTAAATCAGTCAAGTCGTCTCTTGTTACTCATGCCAGGAATCTATCGACCGCTGCTTTTCTTCATAGTGGATTTGATTATATGTTATTTGTGGATGCTGATGTAGAGTTTCCGGCTGAAGCTATACTTCGTATGTTAGTGCCTCAAAAGGATATTGTATGTACTCCTTATAGAGTTAAGAATAAACCTAATGTAATGGACTATGCTGTTTCTTATCCGGACCCTGAATTTATTAAAGTATTACCATGGGATTTAGTTGAGATTAGCGGAGGACCAGCGGGTTTGATGTTAATAAGTAGAAAAGTATTTGAGAAGTTAATGGAAGATAATCCTAAACTTCAATGTAAATTTCCTGAAGACGCTAGAGCCAAGATGAATGCTGAAATTGGTACTGAAACGGATGCTGCAGCTAAATATATGTGGAATTTTTGGGATACAAGCTTTAAGGACCAAGTGTGGAAGGGCGAAGACCTTGCTTTTTGTGATCTTGCTATACAGTCAGGGTTTAAACTGTATGCGAATCTTGACTCATGGACCACGCACCACGGATCATGGGGCTGGCGCGGCAAATTTGGTGATTCTTTAGCAAAGAAGGCTAAAGATTGACCGAAATGTGTCTAAATTATGACATAGACACTGTATAAGAGATCTCACAGATAATTTAAAAAAAAAAAAAACAATGCTAGTAAAATACTGTCTTTTTGTCCAAATGTACTATTATCGTTGGTATATATAGCTAAAGTGTAGACAGAATTTGTCAAAATAAAGTGTCTATAGACAAAATATTATGTCTATTTCAGTAGTGCCTACGCGCGCGCGTAAAGAGGTGTTTTGTTTTCTGAATTATCTGGTATATCTCTTATATGCCTCGGAAAAGAAGAAAAGCTATTGCCTCAAGTGGAACTCCCGATATACCTTATCCTAAAGTTAGGGTGGAGTGGATCGATTGTGTGAGCGACTCTGGCTGGGCTAATGATAGGGAATTTGATAAGATGAGATTAGCAAGACCTATCAATGAAGGTTGGTTGTATTCCAAAGATGATAAGGCTATTAAACTTTTTGCTTCTTTTGATCGGGAAGATGATGGGACTTTTTCTTTTGGGGATCGAACGATGATTCCTCGTCAGTGGGTGAGGAAGATTCAGAAGATTTAACTTCTAGTGCCTCAGCCTCTACAATCTTTGGATTCAATAGTGACTCGTAATCGTTTAAAATTTGTTTCATTTTTGCTTCTAGTTGTTCTTCTGATAGGTCCTCTAGCTTACCTGTTTTTATTATTTTTCTATCTATATACAATCCTGCTGCTTTTCCCCTATTGGCTTCAGCATTTACAGCGCTGGAAAAACTTCCTTTCTTTAAAGCGGCTTCTCTCAATCTAGCTAGTTCAGCTATGTGTCCTTCATAACTTACTTCATGTTTTCTAATTCTCTCTTCTCTTAACTGACCTAAATATTTTACAACAAGTGGTGATAGTCTTGGGTTACAAAGTTCTGATCCTTCCTGTCTAGCACGCTTAGGACTGTAGCCAGCAGCGATAGCTGCCTCTGTTTGTGTCATTGGTCCATCAACTCCACCAAATACTAAAAACTCGGCAAATCTTTGTTGCATTTCCGTTAATCTTTTTGGTAATCCCATGTTGACAATTTAAGGTAACTATCCTATATTGTCAATAGTTATGACAGACAATAAAGATGAAAGAGGCACTCTCGATTTAAGTTTGCTTATTGAGCAACATAAGCAAGAAATTTGGAATTATAAAATGAAAGAGTCGGAGTGGACCAGAACTTATAATCAACTTGAGGGAAATAAAAAAATTATTGAAGAGTTATCTTCAACTGTTACTGAATTAAGAAGAGACAATAAGTACCTTGCAAAACAAATTGAAGACTATAGAGAGATTTTAAAAAAAGCAGGATTATGAGAGTACAAGACATGCAACAATTTCTTGATTCCTTCACAGAAGGATCAGATGCAGTAAAGAATGCTGTAATATTTTGTGAAGTTAATGGTACACTATATGATGTGAGAAGAATGGAAGTGCATGAAAATGCTGCTCCCATTATTGGTTTCAAAGGCCATACATCTCACAGATTAGTTTTAAAAACTACTAAACCATCACCTATAATCTTACCTGATAAACTTAAAAAAGATTATTAAATGGACGACAACGTTACCCCGAAAACTAAATGGGTCCTGAAGCTAAATTATATAAAAAATTACGCAAAACATCCGGTGAAATCTCTTGGATTAGGATTGAAAACATTAGCTCTCTCGGTACTCCTGATCTATTGGGCTATAATAATTCTGGCACCTTTTTCACATTAGAGTTAAAGGTTACAAAGAGTAGAAAGATCAAATTTTCACCACATCAAATTGCCTTCCACGTGAAGCATCCAATGAACACTTACATCCTTGTCGAGGCCCTTGGTCAAAGGTCCTCGAAACTTTTTCAAAGTGGAAATTATTTCTTGTTCCCTGGTTCAAGGATCAGGGAGCTTGTAGCTTCCGGCTTGGAGCTTGGAGCTTGTGGCTTGCCGCTTGAAGCTTGTTGCTTGGAACTTTCTAAGCTTGGGGCTTGAAGCTTGCTGCTTGTCGCTTGTAGCTTCTTACGCTCCGCCCGGAGGGCGGCATAATATTTGGGGTGTTTGAATTCCATTAGTGCTGGCCGTATGATATATTTTTAATTTTAGAATTCCAGCAATTTCTACAATCTTTGCATTGATTGTCTTGAGATGGTGCCGGGCACGTGGCCTGAGCTGTCACCACGGTGCTGGTGTTTGGCCAGCTGGCAGGTGCTGCCTGGTCTATCATCGGAGCAGAGAACCTGATCACCAGGTTGCTTGGTGCCCTGTCTAGATGGTCCTTGACCCATGCTTCCCGGGTCGGCATCCAGTGACGCTTCGAAGGCGTTAACCTGCAGACTTCATATATTTTATTTAAATGCTCAAGATCCTGGACATCTCCAGAGTCATGCCATCGGAACACGTCTGGCTTCTTGCTGTTGATCAGGTGAGCCATTGCCTTGACCCATGGAGCTGTGTATATTGCTTTCAGTCTCCTGTACTGAGCGTCTTGTACTACTTTAAACACGTAGCAGCCCTTCAGGGCGTAACAGTCATCACAAACTGAGCCCTTAACAGCCCGGAGCTTGGAGCCCGTTTTGCATTCTTTTGCAGGTATACCAATTGACCAGCCAGGCATCTTGCCAGGCTTCGACAGCCCGCCAACTAATTTCCATGCTTCTTCTGTTTTCATTTTTTATTCTCCTTTATAATCCTACTATTACCTGACAGCTTGGAGCTTGTCAAGTCTTGCTTGGCGCTTGTTGCTTGCCGCTTGAATTTTTCATTATCTACAGAGTGGAAAGTGTTGAAGAACTTCTCACAGCTGGCCAGGTACGCCCGCGGAAGCTCTGAGTGCGGCCGCAGGAAATAGTGTGTTAAGTCGTTGTGTTTAATTCTCTTCGATTTCATATTCTAACCATCCGTTGCTTTCATCAACGCCCATCATAAAATATTTTAACTGTTCATCAGTTTTAAACTCATATGTTTTTTTATCTTCTTTATCTGTACCCCAGACTATTGTTATTTTTTTCATAATTATTCCTTTCTAATTTTAACCTACATTATCCTACAGCATTGTCAAGCTTGGAGCTTGTAGCTTGTAGCTTTTTCCTGATCCCAGATCCATGCTCTTCACAGCGCGGTTGCATGTGCCTTACGCCACTAATAACATGGATCAGGGATCAGTTGTTGTCCTGTGCAGGCAGGGTTTTCCACAAGGCCTTTCGGATTACCCATACAAGCAATGTATCGCGACCTGAACTATAGTGGGTTAAATCCCACAGCAATCAACATCTGATCCCAGAACGCTGGCTCCACTAGTGAGATTATCTGGCACATACCAGCGTTCAGGGATCAGTTCTGGTTCATGACACGAAGACGGCATAATGCGGTGTGACGTACCACAACCAGAAGTTGTCCCATTTAAATAGCGATTAATCGCTATTTAAAATCTTTTACAACATTATATCTTGGCCTACTTTTTCTATTGTCTGATTGATGTCTCATACCACCAAGCAAAGCAATTTGTTGACCAAACCATCTAGCACCATTTTCGTTAGGCATAACTAGACCAGCTCCGACTAATGTTTTAAATAACTTATTTATTTCTTTTATATTCATAAATCCAATATAATACTTGACAATCCTATTGTCAAGTGTTAGTTTAAAAATAATTAAAATAAATATGAAAGGTAAAAATATGTACTTAATAATTAGAGAAATAGAATATGACACTTTTGAAAATGATTATTCTGTTTTAGGTAGTGCGAAAGATATTGAAAGTGCCAACAAACTTTTAGACGCACATAAATTAATAGACAAAAGAGAGAATACAAATTTTTCAATAGTTAAATTTGAAACTCCCTTAATACTAAAGAAAGAGGTAGCCAATGGCTAGATTAAGACTAAACCAAGAGTATCGGAACAAGATTGCCAATAGAATGAGAGTACATCTTGAACAAGAAGATACGATTGAAAAACAAAACTATGACAATCTAAAAGCAGATCAGATTGACATAAACGACAATGCATGGAAACTAGCTGAAAGTATAATAAGAAAACATTATACTCCAGAAGATGTTAGAATGGCATATCACTTACAGAATAAATTTGAGAATGTAAGTACGATTGCCAAAGACAGTTGTTTCCATTTTCACTATCTTGGAATGAAAGAAGATAGAGATTACGATAACAATGTTGTTATGAAAGAGGATACTATTGAAAGTCATTTTGATTTTAGATTAAATGGTAGTATTGATGTTGACAACAATTCTTCTTATAGTCGTGATGATAGTGGTTATGGTTATGCTTTATTTCGTGATGAACTAAAAGCACAAGATGATTGCAACCCAGATATTTTGATTGAACAAGAGGGCAAAGAACAAAACCCACACAAGACAAAATATGTTGACAACAACAATAAGTATCTTGGTAATGATGATAGAGGTTATGGCAAAGAGTGGAACGAAAAATATCAATTAGATTTAATTGGTCGTGAGTATTGTCGTGATAGATCAATAGCTTGTACTGAACAAGAGTATATGATGTTGATTGATTGGAAAAACCAAAAATCACAATTTGTACTTGCTCATCATAAGTGGATTAAATCTGTATTAGACCAGATGAAAGAAATTAAACTCGGTCTTAAAGGTTATAAATATTTAGACGAGGCGATTGAACTTTCAACAGAACTTGGTCTAAATATTGACGAGGCAGAAATAATCAGAACAAACTCTACTGGCTTAACTATCTACAATCCTAAAAATCTAGCTGATAGAATAAAGGGTATGAAGAACAAGAGAGTTAAAACTAAAGCAGAAAAAATAGCAGAAAGGGTATTGTACGAGCAACAACAAAATGAAAGTGTAAATTAACACTTGACGAGGTTATCCTATTTATGATAGGATAACCTTAAATACAGAAAGAAAGAAAGGACAATATGAATATAAAATACTTTAGTTGGTTTATGAAATCACGAAATAAGTTTGCTACTTGTAGAGGTGTTGATGAATACGAATACGAGGACAAATGGACAGGACAATTCAAAACTTTTGTTTCAAGACAATGGACAGATTTAAAAGGCAATCCATGTTATAATTTTTGGGACTTGGACGCAGAACACCCAAGAACTGCAGTCAATTATTCAGTGAGGAAAGCATAATGGAAACAGATATAATTTGGATATTATTATTTATAGGTTATGCACTCGGACTAATACCGATTGCATATTTTGGTATTGTTGGAACTAATGAGGCAATTAATTACCAGAACAAATTAAATAAATCTTTTGAGAGGAGTAAAAAAAATGAGCGACTATAATTGGTGTCATGGACCGAACTGCCATACTAATCACACACAATCAAGAGTGCGAGGTAGTGGCGATAATAAAGTATTGAGAACTATTAAAATAAAACAAGGCAGATACAATGGTTATCAAAATGGGATTTGGGATTACTTCTGCAATCAATCTTGTTTAATGGATTTTATTAGAGAACACATAACTAGTGTCATTGCACTAGCGCCAAGGCGCGAGGCTCTTGAAACACCGATCAAGATTGAAAAAGAAAAGTATGAAAGTACTAGATATGAGTATGACAGTTATAGTGACAGACCACAACGAGTACCATATATGGCAACAAGAACTAAAATAATCAGTTGACAATGATTAAGGGATATAATAGGATAACTATATGAATAAAACAAACACAGATAATAGAACAGAAGAACGTAAGAACAGATTCAATGGCGAGTCTGTTATGTTAACTAAAGAAGAGGCGAGAAGACACGACTGTATCTTCTTAGCTGAGATAATGGCTACACTAGAAGATAAGACCAAAGGCGAGGGCGCAAGCAAGCATTGGGATATAATGCGTAAGCATATCGAATGGTTTGCTAAGAACAATGCCAAAGCTTACATGGTCTTGCTAGACTAATCATCAACCACCGCACGGGCGAGCGATCGCCCCTGCTTCCCACACCATATCAATAGAGGTACCAAACCCAATCTCAAAAATCCGCGCAGAAAAAAGACCACTTCCCCTTTATATAAAAAGGGGTCCCACTACTCTGGGTTGAATTGCTTGATTTAGAGAGTTAATGCTGGTAAAAACATGTTGAACATCTAAAAAGGATGCGAAAAATTTTTTAAAAATTTTGTATGGATTTAAATAATATAGATATAAGTAAGTTACCAATCGACGTTCGTAAACAGTTTTTGCAATTGCAGGTAATGCATGCAGAGAGAAAAATTCAAAATAAAGCTAAAACAGACTTCATGTCCTTTGTCAAAGCTGTTTGGCCCGAGTTTATAGAAGGACCCCATCATAGAGTTGTTGCAAAAAAATTTAATGATCTTGCAACAGGTAAAATTACTAGACTAATTGTTAATATGCCACCTAGACACACTAAGTCTGAGTTTGCATCTTTCTTATTACCTGCCTGGATGGTGGGCCGTAATCCAAAACTCAAGATTATTCAAGCAACTCACACAGGAGAACTTGCAATACGTTTTGGTCGTAAGGCTAAAACACTAATTGATAGTGCCGAATATCATAAAATTTTTGATACTCGTCTTAGAGAAGATTCTCAAGCTGCAGGAAGGTGGGAGACTGCGCAAGGTGGAGAGTATTTTGCTGCTGGTGTTGGTGGAGCTATAACAGGTCGTGGTGCGGATCTATTAATAATTGATGATCCCCATTCAGAGCAAGACGCTTTGTCAGCAACTGCGATGGAAAATGCGTACGAATGGTATACATCTGGTCCTAGACAAAGACTTCAACCAGGAGCCAAGATTGTTTTAGTAATGACTCGTTGGTCAAAAAAAGATTTGACTGGAATTTTACTAAAAAATCAAAAAGAAATTAAAGGAGATCAATGGGACGTGGTCGAGTTTCCAGCGATCTTGGACCACGGACCTAAACCTGAAGCAGTTTGGCCTCAATATTGGAAATTAGACGAGCTTGAAAAAGTAAAAGCAACGTTACCTGTCGGAAAATGGAATGCACAATGGATGCAACGTCCAACTTCTGAAGAAGGAGCTATAATTAAACGAGAATGGTGGCGAATATGGGATCATGATGAACCGCCAAACTTACATTACGTTATTCAATCTTATGATACTGCGTATCTTAAGAAAGAAACAGCCGATTTTAGTGCAATTACGACTTGGGGAGTGTTTTATCCCGACGAAGATTCACCTGCTAACCTCATTTTAGTGGATGCAATCAAAGGAAGGTATGAATTTCCCGAATTAAGACGTATTGCACTGGATCAGTACAAATATTGGAATCCAGAGTCAGTAATCATTGAAGCAAAGGCCGCAGGATTGCCTTTGACCTACGAATTAAGGCAAATGGATATTCCAGTTCAGAACTTTACACCGAGCCGAGGAAATGATAAACATGTTAGAGTAAATACATGCGCTCCGCTTTTCGAATCTGGCATGATTTGGGCGCCTGACCAGAAGTTTGCGGAGGAAGTGATAGAGGAATGTGCAGCATTCCCGCATGGTGATCATGACGACTTAGTTGATAGTACAACTCAAGCTGTTATGCGCTTTAGACAAGGTGGTTTTGTACAACACCCTGAAGACTATGTAGAAGAAAAACGAGCGCCTAGGAAGTTTGTGTATTATTAATTATGGCAGGAATATTTTCACTTAGAAATTGGGTTATGAAACAACTCATGAAACAAGACAAATCCGGTATTATGAGACTACCTGATAAAGGTAAAATTGATTTTGGTGAAATGATGCTTAGAGAAGAACTTTTTCTAAAAGGTATTAATCCAGGAATGATTAAAAGTGACAAACAATTAGATAATATTTTAAATACTCCTGTCGTTCCAAAAAGTGAAAGAGTTAAACCTAAAAAATCTGGTGAAGTTATTGAAGTAGATTTTGATAAAGGTAGATGGAACAAAGCAGGTGGTGGTAGAACAGGTTTAAGTTATTTACTTGCAGAAGACACAAATGAAAGAATGCCATTTAAAATGGGCCGTAGAGCATTTTTAAAATTAATGGGGGGAGTAGGCGCTGGTATCGGTGCACTTAAAACAGGAGCATTAAAACTTTTTGGGAAAGAAGGAGCAACTGTTGCAAAAGAATTAACACAAGTTCCAATTAAAAATATTGAAGGCATGCCATCATGGTTCAAGCCCCTTGTAAATAAAGTCATTAAAGAAGGTGAAGAAATTAGTGGAGATTTAGAAAGAGTTATTACTCATAAAACTAAATTACCAGAATCCAAAACAGATGTTTATGTAACACAGGATTTAAACACAGGAGACGTTGTCGTTGATATTGGAATGGGTAAACATGGTTGGACTGATGGTTATTATGGTCAACCGGCTAGATTAGAGTATAAAGCATCGGAAGTTATTCCTCTACATAGTCCGGACGGTTCATATTCTAAAGTTAAACATGGAAATAAAACACATACAAAGACCCCAGAAGAGTTTACTGTTGAAGAAGCGGAATTTACGGGAGGACATCCAGAAAATGTTAAATTTGAAGACTCAAGTATTCAAAAATATGGGGAGCATGGATCTGATTTTTCTGAAGTTGAAAGATTTGCAACTGGAAAAAATACAGTAAAAAGTCAATTTGGAAAGTATGAAGAAGTTGACCAATTACCAAAAACTAAAAAAGCAGATCAACTTGAATGGGCACAAGGTAAAGCAGAAGCTGATGCTGAAAGATGGGCTGATGAAATAGATCCAGATGATTTCGCATCCGGTGGCATCGCGCGTTTAGGGTATCAAGGTGGAAAATTAGTTAAAGGTGCAGCATGGGTAATTAAAAACCTTAAAAAACAACTTTCGCAATTTGAAAAGGAAGATTTTATGGGAAAGCTTGTAAATATTAATTCAATGGAAAAAAATGCATTTAAAAACGAAATTAACACTTTAATTAAACAATTAGAGGAAGGAAGAGCTATTCCTCATCAGATGCTTGAAACCATGAGGAAAGATAAAAGATTTAAAGACGTTATTAAAACAGAAAAAATAAAGGAACAGATCACGGATTCTGATCTAATAGAACTGGAAGAAGTATTATTAGATTACGGAAAAAATGTGGAACAAAAAGAAACCTTAAAACAGTTCGATGTCACTGGTCTTAAAAAACACGCATCCGGTGGCGTGGCTAAGATGTTAGGAGAATAATGAAAATAGGACAATACAAACTAGCAAACGAATGGATGCGTGAAGAAAGTGCTACTCCTCAAGAAGCATTAAACACTTGGAATGAAATGGAAGCTGAGTTCAAAGCTAACCGTGCCATGAGCCAAGAACCACGGTCCATGGACCAAGCAGCTTTATCCGATGACGTAGTACCAGGTTCTCTTAAAGATGAACTAGAAGGTAAGTTCGATCCAGATCAAGAAACTCACGAAGAATATCTACAAAGAATAAATTTAGAAAGACCATTTAACATGAATCAAGGTGGACGGATCGGGTATGCTGATAAAAATGCCGGTAAATTAGTGAAACCTTATGCTGATCGACTTAGACATTTAACTGTTCCAGAAGGATATGTAAGTCCAAAACAATTAGCTGAAGAGTTAGGTGTCACTGAATCAACTTTAAAAAAATATAGAACTAAAGGGGCTACAGTAGACAAGTATCCTTTAAAAGGATTTATAAATGAAACTTTTAAACCAATTAAAAAAGGTATTTATGTTTATTATTTAAAACCAACAGAAAAAATGTTGGAAAATTATCAAAATTTTAAAAACAAAACAGTTATTAGTCGTGATTTACTTAATGATGTAAAAAAATTACATAATAGTAAATTAATTAAAGATCTTAGAAAAAGTAAAAAGAAAGTACTTCCTACTTTACAAGAAGTTGTAAAAGTTCTAGGTCAAGACGTAAAATCCCACGGACGAGCGGCAAATGCCATGGCTACTTTATCAAAAATGTATAGTGGAGAAGATTATAAACTTTTAAAATTACCTAAAAATGAAGAAACAGGAAAATTTATATTTAAAGCATTAAGACAAGGTGGAAAGAATAATCCTTATAAACAAGCTTATTATAAGTTAGCAATTGAAGAAATAGATAAAACTTTAGGAAATGAAACAGGAACTTTAAAAAATTTTAAAAGATATTTTAAAGATAACTTAACTAAATATTTAGGAAAAGGTCATGGTGTTACTTTAAATGAAGTAGCAAGTATAAGTGGTATGGTTTCAAATGATATGGCACCATATGGGGCTTTTGTAGATTTAACTAATACTAAAATTAACAATGATCTTTTAGCAGGTTTTCAAGGAGATTTGTCTAAAGCTTTAACAAAGATTGATCAATTGAAAGGGTCCGAAAAATTATTAGCAATAAAAAATTTTAATGAAAAAACTTTACCTAAATTTAAAAAAACTATAGCCGCTGAATTTGGAGAGGAGCTTGCAGAAAAAATTAAATTTACAGAAATAGTTCCTGGTACAAAATTAACAAATACCTACAAAGCTAAAGACTTGGCTACATGGAAAGATCAAGGACTTGATTTAGAATCTTTAGCAAAAAAGAAAGGTTATTATTTAGACGTTAAAGGTGCAAAACCTTACACAGAATTTTTAGACAATAAAAAACTTACTAGGACTGGTAAAATAAATGCTATGGAAACTTTAATAAAGTCACTTTGCCCCAAAGGCAAAGCATCAGGAGGCAGGATTGGTTATGCAGCTGGAACGCCAACTGTTCAATGTGGAGTTAATGAACTTAATAGATTATTAAAACAAGGAAAAGGAAATACTCCTTTAGTTAAAAAAATTCTTCAAGGTGGAGGAAATCTTTTAAAAGAAGGAATTAGACAATTAAATCCTAAAGAATTCCTTAGACTTAGAAATTTAATTGGGCCAACAGCTTTAGGTTTTATGGCCGCGTATGAAGGGGGAGTAATTACTGATGACGTATTAAGAAAAGGCATTCCTTTAAATGAATCCGTAGCAAAAAATTGGTTAACTAAATCTTTTGTTCCTTTTAGTGAAGAATTTGCAAGACAAAAAAATTTATTACAATCGGGAACACTTACTGACAATCAAAAAATTTATGCCTTAGATATGATGAAAGCTGAAAAAGCTTTTAAAGAAATGGATAGAATAGAGGGAATGGAAGCAAATCAATTAATAGAAGGCACTATGGATGATGATTTTATTTTTAATTCACAAGAAGACATAGATGCTGCAAAAACCAATGTAAATAGAATATTAGAAGATTTAGACGCTAGTGGTTCATTGGACAATACTGGAATGCAAATGGAGAATATAAGAGCAATGGATGAAATGGAAGCAAGTAGAATGGCTAAAAAAGAATATTCTAAATTATTTGGAAAATGGGGCACACCATTAGTAAATAAACTTGCAACACCAGCTGGAAGAAGAATGGGACCAATGACAGCTAAGAGAGAAATGAATATAGATTATTCATTACCAACTTATGACAGAATGCCTACTCCTACTGATCAAGATATTTTAAATACTTACAGACAATATGGAGTTATTAGTCCAACTGAATTTAAAACAGGAGTATTACTTCCTGGAGAAGGGACATTAATAAAAATGATGCAAGGCGGAGAAGGTTTATATGGAAGTCAATTTGCAGGCGGTGGTATAGCTGCAATCAGAAGACCTAACGCAATTCCGCCCAAATCGGGTCCTAACCCACAGGGGTTGCCTTCAATGTATAATCGTGTTAAAAGAATATAGGAGAATTTAAATGGCAGAAGTAGATAAAGGTCTCCCAAACATAAAACGACCAGAAGATGAAGTTGCAGAGGTTGTTAATTTGGAAGAACCAGAAAC
>Ga0080013_1002893_pt1 | contig 19169 bp, 17 predicted proteins | sample ETNvirenome_6_85_FD_69236 | JGI IMG/M metagenome (GOLD analysis project Ga0080013, IMG submission 69236) | Marine viral communities from the Pacific Ocean - ETNP_6_85 (SPADES assembly) (version 2) | ecosystem: Environmental > Aquatic > Marine > Oceanic | place: Pacific Ocean | collected 2013-06-19 | reverse complement strand
AGTGTTGAAAATTTATCAATTTTAAAATCTCAAGTTTCACCATCACATCATCTTCATTTCCTACCAGTAACATCAGCTGATCTAAATCCGGGCGGTGCAAGCCGATCCAGGAGGGCACGAAAAAAAAAATCAAATAGGCATAGAAATAAATAACACCCTAAAGTGGCAAACCGAAATCGTTGCTTAAATTCTATATCAGTCATATTACTATATTATTGCCCCTTAAACTTTAAACGCATCCTTGAAAAAATCCTTCCAGAATTTCTGCACTTGATCTTGATATTTTTTAGCTAACTCTGGTTGCTCTTTTGCAATCTTTTCCAACTCAGCTTTCCATTCTGCATAGGTTGGTAATTGCGGTTCTAAATTTATATTAAACATATTGCTCCTTTGTTTTCATCTACGAATAAAAAGCGAGGGTTATCTTTGTCGTGGCTGGTGCGATAATGTTTAGGTCGATTATGCCACTATCAGAGACATCTCGGACACTTGGGTTTAATTCCACACTATCTGCATCAATACTACCTGTTGGTATCACAGCAGCAGAGCTGTCATATCTACAATAGAAATCCCCATTAGCACTGAATACAACTATATTAGTATTGGTTGGCAAGGTGACTTCTTGATTAGTCGAGGCTGCCAGTTCACCTGCGTAGTAAGAATCTGAGGTGTTTATCGCCCCAGATGCTTCCCCTCTCGCTCCTCGTCTTTGTTGAAATTGATTCATATTATTATCCTATTTTGTAAGTTGCATTAATGTATAAAAGAGTGCCTGCTTGTATATTAGCAGCCACAGTATCAGCCAACGTGGTTGTAGTCTGTTCTTTGAAATGAATAGCAGTGGTATTTGGCTCTATTATCCCAATAAGACCAACGCCCACCGCAGAACCTAGTGACTCATATCCAACCTGAGAAAACTCAATGTCTGGGGTTTCGGCTGCTGTTGAAGAAGTGAATGGTAAGCCTGTTATATATAGCGTACCCGAAGGTGGTGTCGCATGCACTGCACTAACTCTAATCCTACCTTGTATATGACAAGAGTCACCATTTAAAGTATAAGATAGTGTGTCGAATGATGGATCAATAGTAATAGCTGATCCACTTGTTGTGAAAACAACTTGGAATGTACCTGACCTTTTATATCTATTCTTGTCTAACATATTATTAAAACCAGTAGGCGTAGAATCATACATATTGCTAGTTAATTCGATTACATTTCCACCACCACCTTGCACTACTAATCCTGAACCACCAAGAGCAAACTCTGAGTTTGATAAAAAAAGGTTGCTTGCGGAGTCTAGATGGAATACATGGCTCGGTGGCCCTAAATGGTTAGAGAATCTACAGCTATCAACCGATATTAATGCTCCCTGAGTATCTATACTTCCAACATTTCCCCTAATGGTAGGAGCATTACATACAGCCTCAAACCAACACGAGGTAAAACGAAGCTCTCTTGTGCCTTCTGAATATACTGCACCTGCACCAGCACCAGATGTATCATTTGATTCAAAACTACATCTCTCAAAAGCCCATACATCGCCATTGTGAATATTAACTGAGGCTAATCCTTCAGCAGTTACACCAGTTGTTTTACCATTATAAAAGAAACAATCTCTTACCATTCCCAAGCTAAAAACGTGTCCAGCAGCAGGTGATGCAGAATCATCGTAAGAATGAATAGCTATATGTCGAGTGTTACTTGCGGTTGAACCTGCGTGTCCAAGCCTACATCTATCCCAAGTGCCATAAATAAATGAACCCTTAAATCCATACTCAAGGTCAGCATCAATAATAATATCTTCAAATATAGGATGTGAAATAAATAAGGCTTTGTTTATCTGGTTAAAGAAAGTACAACCCGTCTTACCATCGGCATGAACATTAAAAAATGATAGCCTGAGAGTAGCTGCACTATTTGCCACCTCAAATATAGTCACATCATTTGCGGTTGGTACTAAATCAGTATAAACATTATTCTCACCAAAGAGAGTAAGGTCACTTCTTAGTTGAACAGCGTTCAGTGCATACTCACCATTTGGAACATATACTGGTTGACCTAATTCGTTGTCAATAGCAGCCTGAAATGCAGCAGTATCATTTGTAACACCATCGCCCACAGCACCATAATCCCTAACATTGGCTGGTGCTCCATCTATCATTCTGTTTGTTGCTTTGGTTAAAGCCATGTGTTACTCCTCTAATTCCTGTGCTGCTATCATTTCCTCGTATGCTGTTACTACCTCAGGTGTCCAAGTTGCTGTGGCTATTGCTGCCACTTTTGCATCTTGTTCTGATAAGTCATCTCCCGGTACGAGAACGTGTCTATGAAATGATGAACTAAGTGCTACATCATCTTCTAAGACTCTCGTTGCTGTGCGAACTTGCACTTGTCCTAATTCTAGGACTTCTATCTTATCTACTATTATTTCTTTTGTTAAAGCCATTTCTTACTCCTTGTTGTTAAATGTCCGTGCCTAAAATCCATTAGGCGTAATTAAACTCTATATGTAATACCTATTGAAAATGCGTTGAGGGCATTATCAAAGTAACTTACTAACGCATAGTCCGCCATAGTTAAATCACTTATCTGTCTACTGAAAACAATATGAGAATTACCAGCAATAATATTAGGACAAATAGGTAAAGAGTCTGGCGACTCTACATACTTTATTGCTCCCAGCACACCTACACTTCTTGTGTTTGCTTCGTGAGCGTATGGCAACCCATATAACTCTACGTCACCAGTCCAGCTACCTTGGTCATCCCATCTAAGATAACACTCAAGATTAACCATATTACCAATCTTTGTGTATGTTGCCCCATATACTGTCGTGTTTGATGTTCCTTCACTTCCTGTAGTACCTCTAAGCTCAGGCGTCCAGCTACCCGTTTCGAAGTCTGAAAGAGCATTAGCTGATGCTGTGTCACCGTTGAATGATATACCGCCTGTTGATTGAATTATTACCCTATCGTCAACACCACCAGTACCGAATGACATATCATTGCTCACATTGTCGTATGTTATCCTGCCAATTAAACTATCGCCAGAATCAGCAAAAGCAAGTCTAGCTGTGCTTCCAGTTCCAGCAGCAATCGTTATTCCAGTAGCTCCAGAGCTTTCCACCATTAAATCGTCAGCACTTGCATTTGGTGTTACGCTTGAGTCTGAGCCTCCTATTACTACTCTCTCATTAACGTCGATGGTTATCGCATTTGCATTTGCATTGTCATCAATACCTGTGGAGGCAAAATCAGAGATTGTACCGCCATCAATCTTATCCCCAGACAGAGCATCGTTTGCCACTTCTGAATCAGTGATCGCCAGTGTTGCTAGTTTTGATTGAGCGATTGCAGCAGAAGCATCTACATCTGCATTGGAGATTGTTCCATCTACAATACTTGTTGTTGTTACATTCTTACTTGAATTTCCTGTGTTATACATAATTTCTCCTAATATCTTTCTAAAACCCACATTTGTTGAGTAATTGAATCAGAGGCATCAGCGCACTGACCTGTAACCTTCATAACTACAGAGCCAGTCATATCTTCACTAGTTTCCTCATAATTCTGTGTTATGGTTGTACCATTCCAGCCAGCCCATGTTATTTTTTGCGCCCCTGTAGCGGTCAGCATTACAAAGGCTTCAAACCTCCAATCATTCGTATCATTGTTAGCAGCGTTGAATATTACTGAGGTTGAACCAAAGTGGAATTTGATTGTCTTATTATTAGTGGTACCAGATTTCGTTCCTGCTGCCAACACCTTTATGCCCTTGCCTATTCCGACACTATTTCCAAGAATGGTAAATGATTTCAAATCATCCTCACCTGTACCAGAGGTTGAAACATTGGTATAAGAACCTCTAAATGCTGTTTGCCCTGTGTCTATCAAATAAGTTGCAGCGTCAGAGTGATTACTTGTTATTATTAATTCACCAGAAACATTCTCCGATTCTATTGCTTTATTTAAAACAATAGTTCCACCATGCGTTCCAGTATTAAGGAATGAATTACCAGTAATAACCCCCTCATTATTAGCAGCATTACCTACCCTAATTCCCCAAGCACTACTGCCATCAGTTGTCCAAGCATCTCGTACAACATTGCCCGTAATGGTAAACCCATAGTTCTTATATTTAACATGAATACCAGTAGGGGATGGATTGATGATTGTGTTTCCTGTAACAGCCAGTCCTCTTGTTTGATAAAAAGAGATAGCTGCACTTGTAGCTGTATCTTGATCACCGTAATTCTCAATTATATTTCCATTTATACTTCCCGATGAATAAATCGTAGTGGATGAGCCAGTGAAGGAAATACCCGTTGTTGCTGTGCCTGTTCGATTACTACATAGAACATTGCTATTAACTAACACTTCTTGCGGGGCAGTAACATTGTTTGAGCCACCGATTGTTATTCCATAATGTGTATCAAAGATAGTATTACTATTAACTACTAACCTTTCCCCACCATGAGCATCAATGCCCGACCATGTAGCAACACTTCTAACTGTGTTGCCCGTAACTGTAATATCTGTACACACTGGATATTGTGTTAAATCGGCACTAGCTGTTCTAGTCATGCTTATTCCATATCCATTTCCTGAACCTGCACCTGATGAACATTTAATATCTTCGATATGATTGTTACTAATTCTTCCTCTTCGAGAACTGCTTGTCATAATCCCACTATAGGTAATAGTTTCTAGTCGGTTATGACTAATATCAAAATCTTCAACGAACTGAAAATATATACCATCCATCTTCCAGTTATAGATATAACAATCGGCTATTGATATTCCTGCCAAATATGTAGGCGCAACTCCAGCTCCATTGTCTGTACCAACAGCACTGACAGCAGAAGAACTGGCAACATAATTATCTGTTGGAGCACCTGTTCCTCTAAGGTAAAGAGATTTAATAATTACATCTGATGCAGAAATCTTAAAAATGCTTTTTGCATCTACTGTTTGTCTAATCTGACTTGAGAAGCCACCCCCTACAAGCGTTAATGATTTACTAATTGTCAATTCATCACTAAGTTTATAATAACTAGATGGATCAGGGAAACGTACACAGTCACCAGCATTTGCAGCATCAATAGCTGCCTGAATAGCGGTGGTATCATCTGTTGAACCATCTCCAGTAGCTCCAAAGTCTTTCACACTGACTGACTCTTGTAATTTAGATGTTACAGTTCTTGTAACTGATCCTGCACCACCTTGAGTGTAATCTACACTTGTGGCATCTGTTGCTGAAGTTGAGCTTAAATAAGCGTTATAACGAATCTGAATATCTGCATTAATTGGCGGTGCTACGCTAAAGGTAACAACTAATCCAGAAGTAGTGTAAGTATCTGTATGTTGAGTAATACCATCAACATCAACAATCACTGACTGGGCATTTGGAATAGCAGTAAGTCCGCCTGTTAATGTAAATGCAACTGTAGAACCATCGCCTGTGAATTGATATGCTGTGGCTAGTACGCCTGATCCAAGTGCAGCACCTACCGAAGCATCAATCTCACTCATAGTAGAACCAGATACAGCAACATCACCGTTACTATCAAAGCCCATCATCTTGGTTTTCCTCACATCTTTCAGAGGAAGTTCCATAGTATCATCTTCATCTTCTAATTGAAGTCCTACCTTTCTAACCAGACCTGACTCATTTTGTTGAGCCATCATTACAATTTTGTCTAAATCATCGTTTAAAGTCTCGGCTCTTAATGTACCTCCAGTAGCATAATCAGAAGTGCGAGCTATTGGAATATCACGAATAATTGTTACAATGTCTCCGGCTGTAGCTCCAGTTACCAGGACCACAGTTCCGCCTGTGGATCCGCCCGCGCCTGTAACAGTGTAATGTGTAGTCAGTGTTTTTAATGTATCACCAACATACACCTTTAGATCCGCATCAAGAAAGATCGGGAAAGGATAAGTGAATGTGGTTTGACTAGCCGTAGCCGTATATTGAGACCTGGGTGTAATATCGCCTACTGTTAATGTTGCCATTTAGCCTCCTGCTGCTGTTAGGTCTGGCGCACTTTCTGGAGTAATAGATCCCGGCTTCCACCAGTATTCTTGTCCATAATCTCTGCGCCTACTTTTCATTTGATTTCTAAATCTTTTATAAGCTTTTGGATCAGCTAACTTTTGTAGTTGATCTAAAATAGTTCGTTCATACAATGCCCGCAAATACCAAATAGATGTGCCAGGGGTGTAACGTCGTAAGAATTGTATCATATCTGCGCTAATATTTGTATCTTTTCCAGAAAGCAATTCTTGTATATTTCCTAGGCTTAGCTTTGTTAAATCATCTATCAAACCAAATCCTGGTCCCGCTAAAGTTTTTGTAAAACTAGATCCAAACCTAGATTGTTCTGAATGTAAAAAGTCTCCGAATATTCCCAGGCCGCCACCTTGTAAATGTGCTGCTGCCCAAAACTTAGGCTCAGTCATATCACGCGGATTTTTTCCCCTGGCAATTTCTTTAGCCTGGAGCGCGATTGCACCCATTACCATTAAACCTATTGAAAGCTGTGCTATATAAGCCGTCTTGCTTCCTAGGCCATGTTGTGCTGCACCCCGATAGAGTTGTTTTGTGATCATAAGGATCGGAAAGGATTTATACATTGCAACTGTTCTTGTTAATTCACCCATACCACCTCTCCTGGCTCCGAGTGTTGCAATAGCCTGGGAGCGAAAATCTGGCATTAATACCGCATGATCCAACTCTCCCATGATCATCTCATGGACCTTAGTTACAAGCTTATTTTTTTCCTTTACATCAATATCGGATCTCTTCATTAAATTTTCTATCGACCAATACTTGGCACCTTTATGAGTGATAGGCTTTGTAGCTCTTATAAGTTCCCACTCGTCTGGAGTGATCTTGTATCTAGCTAGTGCTGCTTGACGTTTTTTAGATAGAGCTTTAAATGCTTTTGAGGAATCCAGTGCCATTTGTGAAAAGGTTGCCATGCCATATCCTTTACGCAGTGCATCGGTCCAGGGAGAGAGTAGGGAAGCTCGCATAGTCAAGTCAGCTGCTTTAGCGGCAAAGTCCGATCCGGTTAATTCGGTAAACCTATTTGCAGCCAGTGCTCGAGTAGTCCAAGCTTCAGCGACCAGGCCCATTTCTACTGCTGCTATACGATCTGCTTTGCTGGCAGGATTAAATTGGCGCAGTGCTTCTTTAAAAACTTTCATTGTTGGAATACCATTTATATGGGCGGTCATTCTCGCGATCCAGGGATCGTTTAGTGACGATAGAAATGCTCCACCTAATTGAGCAGCTACCAATAAACTCCTGGTAGTTTTCATAAAATCAGCTCCCGCAACCCAAACAGAATTATTCACTTTTCCAGAAGCCACATTCCAGAGAGCATCCAGGGAAGCAAGTCCTGGTTCAGAAGCTCCTTTCTTTTCTGCCATAGTTCTTAAATATCTAAAGGTTGCTTCCGGGTTTGGACCTAAGACTTCTAATAGGGAGATCTCATGGCTCATATTTGAAAGATGATCCATCATTGTGGTGTAAAGATCGGGACGGCCATAAGCATCATTAAGTTCCAGCCAATCATCTACATTTTTAAATATCAAGACTCTATGTTCCTGGTGCCTGTTAGCAAGTTTTGTTCCGCCAGCCACACCAGACGGTGCCATAGAATGTAGGCCGTTGGTCCTTATATCATCATAAGCTTTACCAAGTAATGCTCGTATTTCTACCTCATCCATTGGAATACCCAGGTGGCTGATCATTCTCTCTCGATCCAGTTTTGCTCCAAATTGGGTAATAAAATCTTCTTTACTTATTTTTGCTATAAGTTTCGGATCCCACCAGTGCGGAAACCAGTTTTGTATTTTCCCAATACTGCCACCAGCTCGATTAAATCTTAATCTGGCATCTTCAAACACTTCTGAGATCTGCTTGGCAAATTGCTTGGCTATTTTATTCCCAGTATTCACACCTTCAATCTCGCGTACAACATCCCTCATTCCTGCAATGTCTTGTCTCAGTCCCAGGGTTTTGGTCCTAAATGTTTCCATTGCCTTTGCTATTTTCATGTGGAATTGACCTTCGATTGTTTTCGCCCTCAGATCAATATTGGTATCGCTTAATATATCGTCTATGTCTTTAGTAATAATAGACACAACACCTCGTCTAAAACCTTTAGGGTGAGCGTCAGCAGCTTCTATTGCTTCTCTTACTTTAATGATCTGTAATACTTTTTGTCTTTTCTTTAATGCAAGCTCCGCCATCTTTGAATCAATAACATCTGCTTGTGCCATTCTCTTGGCAGCTGATGGATCTAAACCATCCTTAATATATTTAGCAATAAACTTGTCGAGAGCTGCCTCTAAGTCCTTGGCTAATTGTTCTGGTATGTCTCTAGCTTGAGTTGCTTCACCAATACATTGAATTAAAGTAGCCATTATGCTGCTCTCCCCATACACTTATTGAGAGAGTCAAGTGATTTTTTTTCTTCATCTAAGTCGTTAAAGACTTTTTTAACTCCTTCAACTATGGTGACTTCATTCCCAAGATCGTCGATTAAAGTAAATGGAACCTCAAGATCATCGCCAGCTTCATCAATAATGCGCTGCGCTTCAATGAGCTCTTCGTCCATTAATCGGTTTAATTCGGGATCGTCTAATACCGGGCGAGTGCCGGTGTCTATTTGTGTTTCTGCTCTTTGGTCAGTTGGTCGCGTGCCTTTTGGAACTCCTCCGGCTTTAGGTTGTCCATCAATTTGTCGAGATCCTCCCACCAATCTAGGCGGGAGTCCTTGCGATTCTTGGAGTTGTTGGAATGTTGTTGCTTTGTCATTTAATTTACCTCTAGCGGTTAGTTTATTATACTCTTCTTTCGATACAATCTTTTCTTTGCCATCAATGAATGTCGCGACCTTTGTTGGAGTTTTGCCGGTATTGTCATAAAGCCTGGCTTGACTTACCATCTTGGCATATTGTTTAAAGTTTTTATTAAATCCTTTATGTCTTTTAAGTAAAGCTTGCGGTGTTACCAATCTTTTACTACTGAAATATCTCACTAGGTTTCTAACTAAAGCTTCGCCTGGATCAAGCGTAACACCTATTAACCGAACCTCATAACCTGCATCTTTTAACTCCTGGATAAGTGCTTTTGCTTTTTTAGGATTACCCAGGGTTTTATCAATCACTATATGACGCTTATCTTTCATCGCTTCAATTCTTAATTGATCTGCTATATCAGTGCTTTCGCGATGAACAAGATTGGCTGCGCGGTGATCACCAGCATCTTTAATTGTTTTATATGCTGGAATACCTTTTGTAGTAGTAGTTCCTGTTTTGATTAAATCTGGATCTATATGGACGTAACCCTTCTTTGGAATCTTTCCCTTTGTTTGCAATAGTTGAAGGATTGTTCCCTTACCAGAAGCACTACCACCACCCATTAAAATTGCAATAGGTCGTTCACCTTTGCCCGCCACAATGCCTTCATTAAGAAAGCCATCTATTATTCTTCTATGGAGTTTTTGTCTCTTAACATAGTAAGTACCTTTTTTGGTGGTATTACGCGCTTTTGAATCTTTTAGGATTAAAGGATCATCATCTTTTAGGACTGACTTTATTTCTGGATAACCGAAGTTTTCTCGATTTACATCGATCAAAGATCTTTCAATCTCAACCTCACCTTTTGTATTTATTCTAAATTCTGGCCGACCTTCGGTGTCTGCTAATATCCTTTCAACTTCTGCGTTCAGTTCTGCTCCTACCTTGCCTTCATCAAGAGCTCTTTGTATATCGTCCAATGCTTTAAAGTGAGCTTCATCATTTAATACATCAGCGGCCCTTGGAGCACTTTGGTAGAGATCTATAAAATTGTCTAATACGTCAGCTTTTGCAGTTTCACCTTTTGCTCTTAATATCTTGGATGCTTTCCCAGCTTCAACAATATCTACTACATAACTTCCCCCGGCCCTGGTTACACCGGCAAATCCTCCGACAGTTAGGATGGTTATTGCTGCTTGCTTTAATGTCCAGGGTTGTTCTAATTCAGCTTGCCAATCCTTCACCAATCCTGGAGCAAGTTGGATAATTGATTCTGATCCAGCACCGATAAAAAATTCTGTTAGAAAAGCTTTTAGTGCATTTACACCTTTTGTTGATCCGGTTATTTTCCCGAGTCCAAATGCCATTGATGCTACAACAATTGGATCAGTGATAGCAGACTTCATGACACCTGATAAATTACCAACTACTCCGCCCCAGGTTCTATTGTCTGTTATCGTTTCTAATTTTTCTTTGATTATTTGAGCCTTGTTCCTGGCATCATCCATAATTTGATCGTAGGTTTTGATCCCGGCATCTGGGTATTTTTTTTGCAGTCCCAGGATATAAGGAGTTAGATCTCTATATGCTGACTGTCTTTGTTTGAAGGTTCCAGTTAATTCTCCATTTTCAAGAAAATCTGTAGTGGTGAAATCGGTATGTTGATCTATATCTATAGGATCCCATTCTTCTTCTTTGTGGTAGGATGGTTTGAATCGAATATCGGGATTTTCACTCTGATATATTCTTTTTAATTGCTGATCTATTACCGGTTCTAAAATATTTGTTCTTGAGGAGGATTTATAATTGAAATCGAAATCTTCTACGGCTGCGTTGAAATTCTCCATGAAGCCGGTTGGTAAACCTATCTCGCCTGGTTTTACGTTAAGCAAACTAGATCGTTGTAAATAGGATCTAGCTCCGTAGTCTAGTGCTCCCATTATATTGTACTACTCACTTCTTTCTCCAGGTAATGTACTACTCACTATAAGTTTTCTTCCAGCTGCATCATGTGGTTCTCCATTGATCATTTGAACCGCTCCTTTATACACTCTGCCATCATCATAGGTTAGAACTTGATCCTTTCTATATTTAGATTGTTCTTCTTCAAACTCTTGCTGTTCTGCAGCATCCGCTGCTTTTTCCTCTGCTTCAACTTTGGCTTCAGCTTCTCTTTCTATCTTGGGATAATCTATGATGTCATCTTTTGTAATACCTTCTGCCCAGGTTGATGGGAGTCCTGCTTTCGCGTCATATTTGAATACAAATTTTTCACCCTGTTTATTGAGTAGATACACTTTTGGATCACCTGGATCACTTAAAACCACATGATAGATGCCTTTGCCTATACTTATAAAGGTAGCGTCTTGGACATCCTCCACAGCATTTTGAGCATCTTCACCCCAAACACCACCCATAGCATTGAGATCATTAGGTCGCAGATCTTCCAGACGATCTTCAAACATATCTTCATTGATTCCTCTTTTTGGAGCAATGATCTTGACACCGTTTATCTCTAAAACTCCACCGGTAATTTGGTTTAGGATCGATTCTATTTGATCGGGATCTACACTATCTACAGTAGATTCACTGAGTCCTTTATTCTTTCTAACATATAAAGCTCTTGCCGCTTCAATCACCATTTGGGCATAAGGTGGATTTTCTTGGGCCGCGTCACCTAGAACAATTCTTATCTCTTTATCCAATCCGGATGGTATATTGACCAGACCTTTTTCTATTAGATCCATTCCTTCCAGGATATCGGCTGGTAAACCTGCATGACCTTCAATTAGTAGCTCTCCAACCAGGACATATTCTGGCGCGTCCTTATCAAACATCTGCTTCATTATGCCTTGAGCATCATCACCGAATCCCTCAACCAAAGTTTGCAACAATTGAGCTTTTTCCATAACTGTTGTTTCTTCATCATTTAATGTTTGTATGAGATTATTCGACTCAACATCTGTTAATGGGGATCCTTCTGTGGTACCATAGAGAGTTCGGACCAATCTTAATTGATCCATACGCTTTGCGATAGTTTCTGGTTCAGCGTAATTTATCCCATCTAATTCTGTAATTCTGCCTTGCTCTACTGCCAGGGATAAAATATCCTTTTTTATTCCAGCCTGGGTTTCTGTGAGAACCGTCCTATACCTCTCTAATAATTTTGCTTGTGGTCCAGATAAATTCTCCTTCTTCTCCATATCACCAATCACAGCTTCCATTATTTTTGTGGTTTGATGGATAAAACTTACATCGAGCTCGCTGCCCCCAACTTTAATTTTTTTATTTATTATTTTTTGTGTTATAACTAATTCTTCTGCTAGATCTTTGGCAACTATAGTGTCACCATTATCTGTTGCTCTCTGTATTAATTCGTTTATACCCTCTGGGATCTGATTATGCTGTAGGGCATAAGTTGCATCCTTGGCTAGTTCTTTAATGACTTTAGTTTCTGTAGCACTTTGAGCATTTACTATTGCATTTTCTCTGGAAATATCACCTCTCTCCCTGGTAAGAAGTGTCTCCATTTTGGTAACAATGTTGTCTCTTGATGTTGCGGATATATCATCTTCAGCTAGTTTGGCTTTAGCAAACTCTTCCACTGCCTTTTCAGCAGCGTCCAAACCTTCTTCTTCCAATATTCTTTTTAAGCCACCAAATAATATCTGGGCATCCGATAATTCGTATGCTTTAGCTAATTCTGTTTCCATTGAAGCGGGCGTTACAATTCCTGCTTCAACACCTTCTGTGAGTAATTTTTCGAGTTGATCCAGGTTGGCTTGAGCTTCTTCTAATTGTCCGTCCCTGCTAAAATTTTCAATGTTTCTTAGTAACAGTTCTGAACCTTTAGTGATATCCCCAAGATGTTCTTCTTGATCTCTTTTATGAATTTCTCTGCCAATCGAGATCGTGCCACCAGAGATAGAAGCATCAATGTCCGCTTCCGCCATCGCCCGCATAACCGGATCCACTTCTGCCAATAAACCTTTTTTATATCCTGCTGCCTTCTCTTGGAAAGCTTCCAGGTTATATTGATTTTCTAGTTTGAGCCGTTCTATGTTTTCATTGATGTCAATCTTGATTGCAGCAGCATGGGCGAGTTGTGCTCCCTGGTTGAAAGCGCGAGAATAAATGGTTGAATTGTCGCTTAGATCTATACCGCCTTTTACCCCGCTTGCAGCATCTAGGCCCGCTTGTTTACCTTCAATTTGAGCTTGTTGATCCAGGCGGTCATGCTCTCTATTAGAGAACGCTCGTAATCTTTCTGCAAGTGAAAATAAGTTATTTGCCGCTTCCTTAGAAGTGGGCACTGCCTGGGCCGCCTCACTGCGCTGATACCTTGCTAATTCTGCCATAGCTATCCTCTTGATTTTTTGCGCTGTCCACTTTCAAATAAGGTGGCAGCTGCGCTGGCATAACCATATTCTCTGGCCGACTTGCCGGACTCTAATAACGATTGTTTTGTCATTGCTAAATTAGCTGCACCCATAGACTGATCATATTCAAATTTCTCTACATCTTGAGCCATCATATTGGCCGAGGATCCTTCAAATGCACGAACACCCTGGGCACCTCTAACTGCGTTCTGCGTTGCTAGAGCTGCAAGTATTCTGGTTTTTCTTTGGATCTCACGATCCTTGGCGGCAAACTCTTCTCTCTCAGCATCTCGTTTGTATGCTTGTTGTTTAGCTTGACCAGCTCTTATACTGGCAATCGCTGAAATAAACGCTCCCATCTATACCTCCACTTCCAAACCTACACCAAGTAACGTCATTGGTGTTGGATCTGCTTGAGTGATCTCGACTTGAGCTAAATTGGTCCACCCTAATAAATACATTTCCTTTATCCCGGTGTAAGGAGTTGGCGCACTGCCCAAAGTTAAACCAAAGTTTCGATCAATAAATCGATTACCATTAATACTAATTCCTAAAGATTGATATACATTTGGCACCACTTTTACAATTCGTTTTTTCCTGGTCAGAGTTGGTCCGTCCTGGAAGTCCATATTGATCGGCATCGTCGTAATACTGGTGGTGTAGTTCAATCCAACTTCAATAACAGTGGCATTTTCTGTTAGGGTAATTGCTCCCGTTGCCGGAGTGGCATCATCATAAATAGCTCCATCGGCCCGCACTCGACAAGCCTCGCCATTTAAGTGAGCTAATCCTGTTACTGCTGTTCCCGGTGCTCCCAGCGTCACTGTTTTATTGGCATCGGTATAAGTATCGACATCCAATTGTTCCAGGTAACGAACTATTACTCCGTTGATGGTCCTTTTGACCAGAAAATATATCTCGTCAACAACCACCGCTACACTCTCAACTTCTCCATTTGTAGTCCATTTTGTCCAACCACTAACTTCTTGCGCTCTAAGGGTATTAAATACGGCTACAGAGCCGTCTGCATTAACGAAATAGACGTAGTTAGCATCATCACTAGCGGTACCCTTGGAGACATCCATATCAACCGGAGAATTAAGTAAATGGGAAGCTAATAAAGAAACCGTCCCGGAGGTGTAAGCGTCCTCAGTATAGGAAAATAAAAACTCTCTCACTGACTTACCGGTACGATCTATAAATATGACCGATCCGTCAATCATTTTTGGTGGTATGGAGGTCGATCCATATAAGGTTTGTCTTTTTACGGCAACTTTAGCGGGAGTGATTGGCGAGTCTTGAATTGAGAACTCACCACCGGTAGTAAATACATTTAGATGACGGCCCGCATAAACCGATGTTACTGCATTGACCTGATCAGTGTCCAGGGTAACATCGATACCTTCATCGTCCAGACCTGTACCTACAGCATAATTATAAAAATCATTGGTCTTGGAGCCCCATAATGTCTGCGGGCGCGACAGCGATCCACCAAACCAAAGCCTACTCTGGTAGAAAGTGGCACTCTTCGGCCATCCCCTACTAACGGACCACACATCCTCGACACTAATAACTAGATCATCGTCTGTATGCTCTGCTGCGGTTGAGCCGTTCTGTGCTCTAGTACAGCCGGTAAAGGTATCGGGACCGGTTGTAACACCAGTATAGCTGATCACCTCACTATTAATTTGGATCTTCCCGGCAGCCGCAAAACCAGCGGTACTATCAACTGTAATTGTTGTGGCTGACTCGTTTAGATCACCACTCAAGGGAGTTGAATCGCCTTCATAATCATATTGCGGAATATTGGTTAAGCTTATCGTCGATAAAGTCCAGGACGTATGTACAGATCCTCTGACTAATTTTCTTGGCTGGTGGTCCTTATGGACCAGAATCATGGTATCAGCAGATTGTGTCCATTGCAGCTCGAATAGTTGTGCTGTAGTGTAGGGTGTTACGACATTTGCCTGGTGAACACCATCTTTATAGATCGCGACACTTAGATTGGTAAAGACCAGTAAATAAGTTTGTTCGACATTAAAGGCGAATGAGGCGAGCCGCGCGTTGGCATTTATTGTAGCTACATATTTAAAACCTGGCCTTCTTTTAACTCCCCCTTGAGGCATAGTCATAACATTGATAGCTTCTGCTGCACCCTGGTAAAAATGTTTTATATCGGATCTAGCCGAAAGCCTGGGATCCAACACACCAGAATTAAACGTAGTCTGTAGGGAAATAACTTTCGGCATTATTTCCTCACTTCAATAAAAGGTGAATCTACTATTGGTGAAGGTGGACGAGCTTGTGCATCGACAAACCTCGCTCTTCTTAATTGTGAGTCATACATACGACTATACTCTTCAGCTTTGGAAGAGTTGTCGGTAACTGGAATAGCAAAAATAGAGGCCAGGTTAAATTCTAATAATCTAACGAAATAACTTGGCAATTGCGATTCATCCGGCTTAAAGATAAAATCCAAATCAACTGTTGATGCGTTTGCGTAGATCTTATCTTCGTAGATCTCATAATCTACTTTTGGGTAAACTTTTGTTGCGACAATATAATTAGCCGGTAATTGAAAAGCATAGGTCCATTCGTTTTGTGGTGCCGCTGTTAGTCTGCTTAATGAGGCCTTACCAGACGCGAATCTCCATCTATGTAAGGATAATAAGTTTTCATACGTTGTGTTATAAAGTGCATACGCAGTATTTGCCCCAGCACCTCCATCTGTAAATGACGCAATCGGTCCATGACCGATAAGGTTGAGCGCATTGGAACAGATCTCAATTGCTGTTGCCATAATTTACCTCTTAAAAATGGCAGCCAACTTAATTAAAAGCCGCTGCCATTTTGTTATTTTTATAACACTTACACCTAGTCTGTATCTGCTGCGGTTACAACTAAAACGTCGTTCACGTCAACATCAGTGCCGTCATTAGCAGATACTAGATATAATCCAGCTGCCAACGTGCCACCTGTTGAAGTGTTCGCTATAATTATATCGCCCACAGTAAGATCAGCAACCGCGCCATTAAAATAGCTCGCGCTATCAACCACCGCAGTCGCGTCAGTTGTAGAGTAAGTCCATAATGTAGGTGCGTCGCTGTTGCTTGGACCAATACGGTGTAAATTTGGATGTGAATATGCCATAATTTATTCTCCTATTATTGGTAAGAAACAGAAACGATACCGTCACCATCTCTGGAAACAGAACCGGCTTTCATCACACCATTACATAACCAGGATGTTTTTTGTGCAATGTAGTTCACATCTGTTGATATATCAAGACCGATAGCTAAACCAACTGCGCTCTTGTGCCATGCAAATCCTTCCCAAGTGGAAGCTGCATAAGGTAAACCACCTTCAGTTCGAGACTCGATAATGTGCCATTGGAAACCCATATATGTATTTAGATCTCCAGCCATTAAAGCCTTTACAGTGTTGTAGTCCGAGCTAGTTGTAGTTGATAAGTTAAGCATATCTTCAAGACCGTCCGCAGAAACCGCTATATGGCGATCACCACTTGGAACCCCTTTGTCGTTAAGGTGTTTTGAAGATGTGATAACCTTGGCTAGTGTCATACCACCACCACCATGAGCAATTGTTCCGGCAGGTGAAGATTCAGCTCCTAACGCATCAATGATAAGCTGATCTAGTCTGCGTCCGAGTGCTCCTGCGATAGTTTGTGCTAACTCAGTTTTCTCGTCGAAGTTTACTTCAGCTTGATCAAAAATATCAGTGTACTCAGGCGCGTTCCAATTACCTAGTGTACAACTGATAAGGCTATGACTAACATCCATCGGTGTAACATCCGCTTGACTAGGTTTCTGATTTGCTAAACCTTTGCCCATTTTGCGGAATTTATATATGTCACCAACCACATTATTGCGGACGGTAACTGTATCACGAAGCGAACCTGCGGTCTGAAACGCGTGTTTCACCTCGCTATCGAATAGCTGCTGAGCAGCTGATGATAAGTTTTTAGACATAATGTCTCCCTAATTAAATTAATTTTCATGCCGGGTGTCCGCACTTACGGGCCGATAGTCCTGCTGGCATGGGCCTTTAATTAAGGGTGTCCATTATGTAGGATTTCATTATTATAAGATACATTTTGTTACTTGTGCAACAATTTGTAGCTTTTTTTTAAATAAAGCTGCTTACGGCAGCCACTCGCACTTTGACTACTCGCTAGGGTAAAGGAGAAAATATTGGAGAGAACCCCATTAACCAAGGCAGTGAACCTGGTTAATATTTTGATAAGCTAAGTAGCCTTCACTATATTGTTTTAAAGTCTTTGCATCAGCATGGATTATTTCCCTCATACCTCCATCCCGCGCTTGCATCCATCCAATTTGATATGCTCGCGGCTTTGATTTTATGTTCTCGCACATAGGCGGTTTTTTTTTACTTTCAATCGCCATAGAAGTCTTTAAATTTCTGTTCGACTTCTTTGCGATATGCTGGCGATTCCTGGTACTTAGGATCACCAAGTAATTCATTAAGTGATTCCTTGGTTATTCCAGGCTCCCTTACTTCATTTCCTTTCGGCATCCTACCTTCACCACTCTTAGCTACTAAAGTTTCCAGTACCTCCACACCACTGGCCGAAGTTGCTAGAGCTTTAAATCCTTCAAATTGGTCTTTATTCAAATTAGCTTTACCCCAATCACCAAGATCACGCAGCCTGGCTTGGGCATTTGTTCCTAGTGCCTGGATCTCATTATCCCTATATCCATCAGTGTCCCCTATTTCTTGCTTGATCCAACCATGCAGCAGCTCGGAAAATGTTTCTTGACTCATATTCGATTGCTTGGCAGCTTCTTGAAACCAGGTCATTCTTGGATCTTCAAGATCGAACTGTCCTTCAATTCCTTCCGGTAGCGATAGTTCATACTTGTCCGGTGATCCAGTGAATCCACCAAATTTCTTTTCTAGTTCACTGTAAGCTTTCGCCTGGTCCTCTACTGATTTATATTTATCTTTCAACCATTCAGGCTTTTCACCTTCCGCTGCAGCTTCAACTGGAGTTTCCTCGACAGCCGTTTCTTCTGCTGCTGTTTCTTCTACTGGTGTTTCTTCAATCAAAGTTTCTTCTTCACTCATTGTGCTCTCCTAAATTATTTTTTTTTCTTGTTACCAGCCAAAGCCAATTGTTCCTCAATCTGTCGAACAATCATGTTTTGACCTTCTCTTATCCCGGCACCGAACTGTGACGAGTTTGCGTTCAACACTGGCCGATCAAGCGTTATTGCTCGCAACCGGTCAAGCACGTATTTACCTGCATCAGTGCTAAAACATTCGTTAAACTGTCCCGCTATTTCACGCGACTTTGCTTCATTCTTCTTTTGTGCTTTCTTAATGGCTGGACCATTAAGATCAAGCGACTCCCAACTGCTGTCCACCTGTCGCTGTCTCCTGTGCTTGTGCTTGTTCTTGCATAACTTGAGCTGCTTGTTCCTGCAACTCATTTCTCTCCTCTTCAGATCTTAATAATTCTTGGTCTAGTCCAAGCTTCTGGCCGATCCAAGATGGTAGATCTTCAACCTTGGTTCCTAAACCAAATATTTCTGGTCCTAAACCGATTGTCATTTGCATAAATTGTTGAATTGCTAGTAGATCTTCTTGATCCTGCGCTCTGGCTAATGGTGAAGTATGTTTGATAGTAACTTCTCTACCATCAACTTTGAAATCTCCAATCTTGCCGTTCTTCTTCAGAATATAAACTGCCCTTTTAATGATCTTTTCTAGGAACTCAGTCTGTAACCTGGAGAAAGCTGATCCTGCATCCATCACTAATTCTTGGCCGCGCATTGACATTTCGGTAGCGGTCTTAGTGGGCGAGTCCATACCTCCATAAGGTTCCGCAAACAAACACTTGTTGATGCTTTCCCGGAGATCCTCGATAACCAAATCTGAAACATTGAAGTCACCAGCTCGATCAAGTGGGCGCAGTGTTGGATTTGTATGGTCATT
>Ga0080013_1002891_pt1 | contig 19176 bp, 18 predicted proteins | sample ETNvirenome_6_85_FD_69236 | JGI IMG/M metagenome (GOLD analysis project Ga0080013, IMG submission 69236) | Marine viral communities from the Pacific Ocean - ETNP_6_85 (SPADES assembly) (version 2) | ecosystem: Environmental > Aquatic > Marine > Oceanic | place: Pacific Ocean | collected 2013-06-19 | reverse complement strand
CGACTGGCTGCTGTTCGCGCTCGTCCTGCTCGTCATCCTAATGATGCCTTGCTAACCCCCCATTAACTTAGTTAAACCATACCATGACAAACCTTGAACAATTCTCTCGTGCGCTAGACAAAGTAATAGCCACATCTCCTGCACCTACTCGCACAGCAATCATTGACAAAGATGTGACACTGAAAGATGTGCAGCAGTATTTGCCGAGCAACTACGGTGCGTTCCGTAGACCTGATGGCCGCGTTCAGGTGACTGGGCGTGACTCTCACGGCTGGACGATGGACGGCTATGTGCTGCCGAGACTTGCCTCTGGATTGATCCCAGCAAAGGAGGTCATTAGTGAGTGACCGTAACAACCTGATCCGCCCAGCCCCCATCCGAACTAGGGTGGTGGCTGTCATAATCTACTGTACTCTCTTAACCCTTGCCCTAAACCTGTAACCATGTTTCACCTCATTGACCGACCAACCAAATCCAATTTGCAGGAAACTGTAACGCAATTGAGCTTGCAATCAAAGCGGCGATTCAAGTTGAGCTTCGTTGATGGTGGAGTTAGACTCCACGTTGACTACGAAGTTGTCACGCCGCTTTTCACCAAACGGGAGATGGCAATCTGGCTCACCGCCGTCAGGCGTTCTTCATCAACCGCTCTCGCCCATGCCAAAGTTCATCGTCATAACTGACAACGGAACACGCTATCACCGCTCGGCCACCATCGCCTGTCTTGATGAAGGGGAGCTAGCGTTACTAGAATCAGGGAGACTGGATCTCAGTTCCACCTACCCTATCGATTCGTTCTCGACAGAGGATTTAGAGCTGGCGCATCGTGAACATCTGGAAGAGGAGATTAGCTGTTTGGATGGGCGAGGCCAACGGTTAAAGCTAAGAATGGATTCCGCCGTGGACGTTGTTTGCGGCGGTCACATCGTCAAAGTTAGCCATACACCCTCTGGTGTATTAGCTGAAATGGTGAGTGGTAGTGAATCAATGCGATGCTTTATGGGTGGTGACGGCGGTGGTGACGTTGATGAGTAGAGCCAGGAAGATTGCACTCGCGGGTGGGTTTTGGATGGCAGGTGAATCAACCTGCCGAATACCTGTGGTTGACCCAGATCACCCGGACGGTGGACGCTGGGTTGACGTACCGTTAACCACCTGCTCCGAGTGCCACCTGATTGCGCCAGCAAACCCCTGCCTCGACTGCCAGATTAACGCTGGTCAGGGTGACCATAAGATGATATGCGACATTTGTGGACGAGGATATATTGGCGCGTCCCATATGAGAACTTGTAGCCAGACCTGTAGCACACTAAAATCAAACACTCACAATACTCACTTCACCCATCCACACGGAGGAATACACGATGGTTTCACGCACAGTAACAGAGAGGGGGAACAGTTGGGAAGCGACAGTTCGCCATGAAGGCCGACGAGAACGCCGATCATTTCCTGATCACAATGCAGCGGAGGCGTGGGCAGCACAGACAGAGGCTGACCTGCTGACAGGCAAGAAGGAGGGGCTAACGAAGGCCACCCCTCGCCCGAAGCTATTTGGGGATGCTGTCGAGGCGGTTATGAAGCACCGCTGGTCAGGGACAAAGAGCGAGCGCACCCACGAATTGAATAGCGAAGCCTTGCTCAACTGGTTTGGGCTTCGGCGGGATCTCAATACAATCGACGCGGGATTGGTTGATAAATTTGTAATGCACCTGAGGGAGAGTGGCAACGCCAACGCGACAGTTAATCGTAAGCTGTCCTGTCTGTCAGTTATTCTGCGCTTTGCTTACAAGAGGGGGTGGCTAGATCGTCTGGTGGAAATCGAGCGACGCAGCGAACCCTTGACGCGCATCAGTTATTACTCGCCTGAGGAACAGCGGGTCATCATTGATTCGTTTATCTCTCGTGGTGCGAACACCTATGCCGATTTGTTTGCATTCCTGTGCGATACAGGCTTGCGAATGGGTGAAGCTCTTTCATTAACTTACCCCGACATCCGACCACTCCCTTCATCGCCGGGTGGACACGCCGTCTTTGTCCACGAGGGGAAGCAAGCCGTCAGTCCACCTCGCATGATCCCGCTAACCCGGCGAGCGTACAGGGCGGTTGGTAACTCGTCTGGTGGCGATGGCCCATTCACGCATTTGACCAAACGAGGATGCCGCACAGCTTGGGATAAACTCCGAAAAAATTTAGGCCGAAAAGCGGATCCTGATTTTATCTGGCACACCTGCCGTCACACGTTTTGTAGTCTCCTGATCCAACGGGGTTTAGGACTGACCGTGGTGAAGAAACTCGCTGGTCACCGAGACATAAACACGACTGTGCGCTACTCACACCTCAGCCCATTAGATTCGGTTGATGCAATCGCTGCGCTTGACGCTGATGAATGAGCGTGAGCTGGAGCAGCAAGCCCTCGTAAAGGCCAAGCACCGCTACCATACAACGGTTAGCCGCTACAGGGAAAATTCACAGGAAACGGAGACAGCCGTTGGTAGGTTAGCACTATCGAGCTTGTCTCCGTTTGTGGAGGCGGAGCTGAGTAAGTGGAAGGTCAAGGCGGTTCGTCAGGCTGGGCGTGGTCACGCAGCATTCCCCCTGATTGACGCAGCTTCTACTCAGAAGACAGCATTGCTCATCAGTAGGGCGGTGTTAGATACGTTGACTACGGCCAAGTCTATAACCTCATTACACATGACGATTGGCAAGGCGTTGGCCGATGAGTCGTTACTAGAGTTGTACCGTGCGGCGAACCCTCCGATGTACGATTACATTCGTCGGAATATTTACGCTGACAGGGGTGACCAACGTAAACTGAATTACCTATTTCAAGCCATGCGTAAGCAGATGGCTGAGGTGGAAAGCCCGTGGACAGTCGAGGATCGAGTTCGCGCTGGATGTGTCGGACTAGAGTTATTCATCCGTGCCACAGGAGTAGTCGAGGTGCAGACGGCTTACGACAGTAGGCGCAGGCGGAACCACAGCACCGTGGTTGCAACTGAGGCTATGCTGGACTGGCTTCACAAAGCCCATGAGTTTCGTGAGGAGTTGCGCCCATTGTTCACGCCAATGGTGGTGGAACCAACGCCTTGGACATCAGCAACTGATGGTGGACTGTTGTTGTCTAATCTTACGCTCATCAAGAGCGAACAGTCACATCCTGAGTTAACGCCAGCATCGGCTCCAACATTATTTTCTGCGGTGAACCGGGTGCAATCAACAGGCTGGTCGGTGAACCAGGAGGTACTCAAAGTAGCACAGCATTTATATGAAAATGATGTTGCAGTTCCTGGGTTACCAAGCAGGGAACCGATCCCATTCCCTACTGTTCCAGCCGACATCAGTACAAACGAAGAGGCTCGGAAGTCTCACGGCGCAGAGAAGGCGCGTATCAGAGCGGCTAATAATAAGCGGCGTAACCGCCAACTTGTTGTTGCTAGGTTGTTGCAGTTGGCAGAGGAATATTGCCAGTACCCGACGTTCTACTTCTGTCAACAGTTGGATTTTCGTGGTCGGTTCTACTCTCTAGGAACAGGGCTGAACAACCAAGGTGATGATCTGTCACGCTCTATGTTGCAATTCAATGTTGGCAAACAGTTGACTACTGACGAGCAGTTTAGATTTTATAGAATCCAGGGAGCCAACCATTATGGGTTGACGCATCTCAGTTTGGAGGATCGGGTGCAATGGGTTGAGGATAACATCACGCAGATATTTCACGCAGGTCTTGACCCCCTTAGTCACATGGCGTTTTGGGCAGAGGCAAAATCGCCTTGGCAATTCTTGGCATGGATACTGGACTACTCTGCCATCCTTGTTGATCCCCTTACGCCAAGTCATTTGCCATGTAGTATTGACGGCACGAATAACGGATGCCAAATCTGGTCGATGGTAATGCGCGATCAACCGACAGGCGTTGCCACCAACTGCACGAATAACGAACAGCCGCAGGATCTCTATGCACAGGTGGCTGATGCAGTTTTGGATACAATGGAGGAGGGGTTCTTTGCCCATGAGTGGCGCAAGATTGGTATTGACCGCTCGACAGTTAAGGGAGCGGTGATGGTCATCCCGTACTCTGCAACCCTGACAGGTGTGTCGAACACAATCTATGAGTGGCTTCAGAAGAAGCGAGAAGATGCGGGTATCAACCCGGCGTGGAAAAGCGATTTCCTTGGCTCCAACTTCCTAGCGCAACAGGTGTGGAGGGTTCTGCCCGATCTCATCCCTGCGGTGCTTGAGGGCAAGGCGTATCTCCAGCACCTTGTCACGCTCGCAGCGGCAGAGGGTGCAGGGGTATCGTGGGATCTCCCGTCTGGCTTCAGGGTGGAGAATCGCTACATGAAAAAAACGCTGCGGAAGGTGCATACGAACCTAGGCAAACGCTATCATGTATCGTATGTCCAAACGCCCACTCCAGCCTTGAGTAGCCGAAGGCAGCGACAGACAATTACAGCCAACTATACACACAGCTTGGACTCAGCCCTTCTCACCGCTACCGTGTGCGCCGCCAAAGAGGTCACGCATTTCAGCATGGTACACGACAGCTACGGTTGTCACGCGGCAGACCTCCCCGCTATGGCACTCGCTGTTCGCCAAAGTGCCGCCGAGCTTTTTAACCGAAACCTTCTGCAAGAGTTGCGGGATGGGTTATCCAAACAGTTGCCCGAAGTCTGCTTCCCGCAACCGCCTCAACTCGGTACGTTAAATCCGAGAGAGGTTCTCGATTCCCGATACTTCTTTAATTAAATGGCAAACAACACACAGATAGAAATAATCTCGTCACCAAAAGGGGTGGCACGTTACCCACACCTGATTGATCCTGATACCAAGTTTGATCCACAATACAATGTTAAGCTCGTCCCTTCCGTTGAGGATAGTGAGGCTTTTCTTGCACAGCTTGTAGCGTTGTTCGACGCGGATTACGACGCGGCCTGTAAGCGGTCAGGTCAGGCTATAAAGCTAGCTCCTTACCCATATCCGTGGTCGGTAGATATAGACAAGGACACAGACGAGCCGACAGGAAAGACTGTTTTCCTTTTTAAGCTCAAAGCCAAGGGATTTTCACCGAAGACAGGTAGAAAATGGGATAACCACTTCGCGTGGTTGAACGCGGCGCGGCAGCCAATCAGTGTGCCAGAAAATGGTATTGGTGGTGGCAGCATTCTCCGCATCGCTTTTGAGCCATACACTTGGATAAACAACGGATTTGGAATGACCCTGAGGATTAAACTTGTGCAGGTGTTAGAACAGAAAACATACACCGCAGATAATGCTGCTCTGGCAGATAAGTTGTTTGAAGTGGAGGAGGGGTTTGCTGGACAGGAGGAAACGAGCGAAGCCCCAACGGTCAGTGGCGCAGATTTTTAAGTGTCGCAACGCTTCTTAAAATTCTCCATCCATGTCAATCCAGTACCCGCTTCCCGTCCGCGAGTCAGCAGGTGGGGAACGTACTACTCAAAAACGTACACGGCGTTTCGTAAGGCTGCACCAGCAGCTATAGAGGACGCTGTAACAAACTCAGGGGTAGGCCGTAGTGACCTACCCTTCAGTCAACCAGTTGAATGCGAGTTTGTGTTCAACTTGAAGCGTCCGAAGACAACAAAGTTGAGCCACCCTAGGTGCGATGTAGATAACCTGCTTAAGGGGATTCAGGACAGCATCCAGGGGATCATCATTGTTGATGACAACCAACTTTTAACCGTGAAGGGGACGAAGCAATGGGCGAAGAAGGGAGAAGAGGGCAGCATCGTGATGAAGCTGCGGATAGTCGATTCTTGAGGCACGGGCCGTGCGAGGACTGTGGCAGTAGTGACGCAAGGGCGATCTACACTGACCACGAGTTCTGCTTTAGCTGCCAAGTTCATCGACAAACATCACACGACAAGTACACAGCAGAGGTACGACCAATGCAGACAACCAAGAGTTTCTTACAGGTCACTTACAGTGACATTAAACCACGCAGGTTACGGGAGGATACCTGCCGCAAATTTGGTTACGGTATTTCTGGTAACTATCAAGTTGCCAACTATCGTAACGGTGATGGGCAGGTCGTAGCTCAGAAGCTGCGGGATGCGGATAAAAACTTTTCCATCGTAGGAGAGGCAAAGAAAATGACTCTGTTCGGCCAGCACCTATGGTCGAAGGGGAAACAGTTAGTCGTTTGCGAGGGTGAAATCGACACCTGCTCGATGGGCCAAGTCCAGTCCCTCAAGTGGCCTGTTGTTGGGATACCAAACGGGGCGCAGTCAGCGGCCAAATCAATCCGTGACAACATAGCGTTTGTCGAAGCGTTTGAAAAAGTGGTGTTCATGTTCGACATGGACAAGCCAGGGCGTGATGCTGCTGTGGCTTGCTCGGCAATTCTATCTCCTGGGAAGGCGCACATTGCACACCTACCAGAGGGGTACAAGGATGTGAGTGATATGCTGGTTGCACACCGTGAGGCTGACTTGGTTAGCTGTATGTGGTCAGCAAAACCTCACAGACCTGACGGCCTAGCGTTCAAGGATGAGATTTACGCAGCGGTTACCGACACGACTGAGGTGGAGACATACGACTACCCGTGGTCTGGCTGGAATAAGGTTACCTATGGCTTGAGGCGTGGGGAACTCTGCGTTCTGACGGCTGGAACAGGGATTGGGAAGAGTTCTATCTGTCGGGAAATCGCATACCACCTAAGCCGAAAAACTCCTGTTGCATACATTGCGCTGGAGGAGAATGTTCGGCAATCCGCTCTGCAATTTCTTGGCATTCACACGGGGAAGGCGTTGCATTTAGACTACGACTTGACTGAGGAAGAGCGCGACAGAGCGTTCGGTGAGGTCTTTGGTACGGAGCAGATTGTTCTTTATGATCACTTTGGGTCAATCGAACCTGACAACTTAATGATGAAGATTAAGTTCTTAGCTCACGCTGGGTACAAGTTTGTCTTCCTCGATCACCTAACTCTAATGTTGTCAGGAGGTGCAGATCAGGGAGACGAGCGAAGGCGCATTGATGCAGTGATGACTAAGTTGCGTCAGGTTGTGGAGAATCTAAACATTGGGTTAGTTGTAGTCAGTCACCTGAAGCGCACCGATGGCAAGCCAATGGAGGAAGGGGGTCAAACCTCGTTGTCTCTCTTGCGGGGATCAACCCAAATTGCTGGCCTTGCTGATATGTGTATTGGCTTGGAGCGCAACCAGCAAGATGACAACAATCCTAATCATGTTCTCTGCCGTTGCCTGAAGAATAGATTTTCAGGAGACACGGGTGTTATGCAGACGCTGAACTTTGATAAGCAGAAGATGCGGTTTGCTCCCATTAACCTCGCAGTCAAGGGAGCCGATGAAGTCTTTGATTTTTGATTTAGAAACCAATGGGTTACTCCCTAAGGTTAGCACAATACATTGCATTGGCATCATAAGTGAGGACGGCAGTTACAGCCGCCTGTTTGAACCACATGAAATTGACGAGGGTTTAGCTCTGTTAGCAGAGGCTGACCGTCTGATCGGGCATAACATTCAGGGCTATGACATCCCCGTGATTAACAAGCTGTACCCTGATTGGGAATACAAGGGGGAGATACGAGACACAATAGTAATGAGTCGGATTCAGTTTGCTGACATGAAGAACATGGACTTCTCGCGGCAAGACTTCCCTCCATCTCTAGTTGGTAGGCACTCACTAGAGTCATGGGGTTATCGCCTTGGTTTCCACAAAGCTAAGTATGGTAAGCAGGATAATGCTTGGGATGTGTACACAAAGGAGATGGGTGACTACTGCGTCCAGGATTGTGCGCTCACTAAGCGGCTCTTCACCCACTTGGCGTTACCCGATGCTTGCATTGAGTTAGAGCAGGACTTTGCGAAAATCCTTGAGAGCCAGATGCGCGTAGGCTTTGAGTTTGATGTCGAGCGGGGTCACGCCCTTTACACTGACTTGGTGCGGCGGCGTTCTGAAATTGAACAGGAGTTAGTTACCACGTTTCCATGTCGTGAGACAAGGATGAAAACTCCTGAGTATTGGGAACACCCAGACACGGGGGAGCGTCAACCGTTGAAGGGGGACTTCCCTAATAAGGAGAGGCGCAAGTTAATTTCTGGGCCACTCAAGGTGAAGCGCGAGGACTTTAATCCTAACAGCCGTATGCAAATTGCTGAGGCATTAACGTCAGAACATGGGTGGAAGCCTAAGGATTTCACACCCGATGGTAGAGCTAAGGTGGACGAGAAGATTCTCTCCAAACTCCCCTACCCTGAAGCAACTCTACTCAACGAGTTCTTAATGCTGACCAAGCGGCTCGGTATGTTGGGCGATGGGGATGCAGCTTGGCTGAAGCTGGAGCGGGACGGGAGGATACACGGGCGGATCAACCACAATGGTGCGGTGTCAGGTCGGTGTACTCACAGTAGACCTAACGTCGGTCAGGTGACTGGTGTTGGATCTGCTTATGGCAAAGAGTGTCGCGAGTTATTCACCGTGCCAACAGGCTACAAGTTGGTCGGCGCCGACCTAGCTCAGGTCGAGTTGCGTATACTTGCTCACTACACCGCTAGGTGGTCACATGATTACATCGAGGCCATCCTAAGCGGGGACATCCACTCGGTGAATCAACGCGCTGCTGGGTTGGGTGATGATCCTCATGGCCGCAGCAAGGCGAAGACCCTCATCTACTGTACCTTGTATGGCGGTGGGCCAGCTAAAATTGGTGAGACTATCGGTGTCAGCGCAGCGGTAGGTAAGAAATTACAGACGCGGTTCTTGAATGGGATGCCAGCGTTGAAGCTCCTGATTGATCAAGTGAAGTCTGTGGTTAAAGAGCGGGGACACCTTACGGGTCTAGATGGTAGACCCTTGACCTGTCGCTCAGAACACTCTGCGTTGAACACCTTGCTGCAATCAGGTGCAGCCGTCTGTATGAAGAAGGCAACGGTTTTGGCGCATGAGAAATTCCTAGATGCGGGGTGGTCTACTGAAGATGTAGCTCAAGTCGCGCACATCCATGATGAATTACAGGTGCAAGTTCGTGCGCCGCTGGCCGATCAGGTTGGTGAAATGATGGTGGAATCATTCCGAGAAGCAGGGCGGTTCTTTAATCTGCGCTGCCCTCTAGACGGGGATTACAAGATAGGTAACAACTGGGCGGAAACGCATTAAACTATGACACAAGTAATAATTGACGGAGACATCTTCCTGTACCAATGTGCTTTCGCAGCAGAGCGGGAGGTTTGTTGGGATGAGAACGAAGAATTTTATACCCTGTTTGGTGAGCTTGGCCCTGCCTGTCGAGCTTTTGAGGGGCAAGTAACTAGCGTCCTGAAGATCATAGGGGTGAAGGATTACCTTATATGCTTCACTGGTAAAAATGTTTTCCGAAAGAGTTATGACACAGCATATAAAGCGAACCGTGCGGGTAAACGAAAACCTGTTGTGTTGTCTCCACTCCGTGACTACATAATAAAGGCACACCCAACCAAGCGGGTGGACAACCTAGAGGCTGATGATTTACTAGGTTTACTGGCGGGACAGTCGGACATCATGGTGACCTCTGATAAGGATCTACTCACTGTTCCTGGTTTACATTTTGATCCTAAAATAGGAAGTCGTGGTGTTGTTCAGGTGACACCACATGAGGCTATCTATACCCACTTCTTGCAGACCTTGATGGGGGACTCGGTAGATAACATTAAGGGTTGTCCGAGGATTGGGCCTGTGACGGCTCGGAAGAAGCTCCATGCTGGGCCACCCTCAGAGATGTGGGAGCAGGTTATAAACTTGTTCTCTACCGCTGGCTTGAGTGAGGAGTATGCCCTGACCCAAGCTCGTCTGACATACATTTTGCGTGGGGATGACTTTGACTTTACAACTAACACAGTTAGGGACTGGGAACCTGGACTGTATAACCAGTACGATAGAACCACTCCCGCGCTTGATCATTGAAAGCATAAAATGAAAAACCCGACGCTTAAAAAGTTGGGGCTTCGCCAGCCGCGAACAATTGCGGAACTTCGCAATCACCCACTAACTGCTGAACTGCACCCTCTACCTCGCGGAGTACTTCGTAACTGGAAGTCAGGTAAGGTGTGGTGCTTGGTAGTGGTTAAGGGGTTCTACCTGGGCAATCAACTTCGCACTAGTTATAGTGATGCGAGGGGTGTGCTTGACGCCTTCGCTGGCATCAGGGAATGTAGTAGTGGAAAAGTTCATGGAAAAAATACCAATAATCTCTAGCAATCTACTTAAGTATTTAGATAGTTTGTATCCAAACCGCTGCGCTGATCTGTCGCTATCTGACCGTGAGGTCTGGTTTCAGGCGGGGCAACGTAGTGTTATTGACTTCCTCCTGAAAGCTAAGGAGGAACAGGAAAACGGTGATATTGATCCCAACACAACAATAGATGTGCCTCTCTGCTCCTAAGCCCATTGCTCCTCCTGCTCCACCTCCTCCTCCACCCCCGGAAATCTTTAGTAAGACTGCATTGCGGATAGGTAACCCTAAAAGAGCGGGTGTTACAAAGGTTGGCGGTGTGGAACAGATGCGAGGCCGAGGTGTTTCGGCCCTGCGCCTAGGGGACTATACTGGTATGAACACGGGCTATTAAAATTTTGGATACTTCTGCGATTGGAAGGCTAACTGTTGCGAGCCAGTACGAGAAGCTGGAAGCGGAGCGTTCTCACTATCTAACCAGAGCTAGGGATTGCGCCAAGCTGACGATCCCTGCTCTGTTTGTAGACGAGGGGTTCTCAGTCGCTTCTAGAATTGAAACGCCGTATAACAGCATTGGAGCGAGAGGAGTTAACAACCTCAGTGCTGCTCTGCTCTTGGCTTTGTTGCCTCCTCAAGACCAACCCTTCTTCCGCCTTCGGTTAGACGAGGCGGCTCTTGGAGAATTGGAGGGCTTGAGCGAAATCAGGAGCGAGATCGAGGCATCTTTGTCCCGCATGGAACGGGCGGTGATGAAAGAGGTTGAAGTTTCTAACTTCCGCCCCACTTTATCTGAGGCTCTCAAGCACTTGGTTGTGGCAGGTAACGCCCTGCTGTACTTGAAACCAGATAATACCTTACGGCTCTTCAACCTGAACAGCTATGCGGTTAAGCGCGATGCTTCAGGTAACCTCCTGAAAATCATCACTAAGGAGATGATTTCTCACGCGGCTTTACCTCCCGAAGCTGCTGCGATTACTGAGATTAAGGGGGACAAGAACGAGGAGGAGTGTGATCTATACACTTGCGCCTATCTACGCGATGGTCGGTATTACATCCACCAAGAGATTTACGGTGAAGTAATCCCAGGATCTGAGGGTGAGTTCCCACAAGAGAAGTCTCCATTCATGGCCCTCCGAATGCACGTTGTGGACGGCCAAGACTATGGACGTTCGGTGGTTGAAGAGTATTACGGTGACCTCAAATCCTTGGAAGCCTTACAGAAGGCGTTGGTTGAGGGATCAGCAGCAGCGGCGCGTTGCTTGTTTCTTGTTTCTCCAAATGGTACGACCCGCCCACGCACATTAGCTGAAGCTCCGAATGGCGCAATCCGTGAAGGCTCGGCTCAGGATGTGACGGTATTGCAGTTAGGGAAATTTGCTGATTTCCGTATTGCGTTTGAAACTATCAATAAGATTCAGGATCGTTTGAACTACGCTTTCCTACTGACTACTGATAGTATCCGAAATGCTGAACGGGTAACTGCTGAAGAGGTGCGGCTGGTTCAACAGAGTATTGAGCGGCAGCACTCGTCGGTCTACTCGCAACTTGCAGTAACCTTACAGTTGCCTCTAGTGGTTCGCCTACTGGAGCAGTTGCAGAAGTCTGGTAAGCTGCCAAAGCTACCTAAGGAATACATTAGCCCCATGATTATTACGGGCGTAGATGCAATGGGACGAGGTATGGATCTAACCCGCCTTGACGGTTTCATTGCAGGTATCGGTCAAGTCTTTGGCCCAGAAGCTGTCCAAAGTTATATCAACATTGGGGAGTATCTAACACGCCGTGCTGCTTCACTTGGCATTAACCCTGAAGGGTTGGTACGCAGTGAGGAAGACATGGCAGCAGAGGCACAGAATGCACAACTGATGCAAATGGTGCAGAACTCTGCTCCTGGCGTTCTCCAAGAGGGAACCAAGGGCGTAATGGCCCAACAGCTTCAACAAACACCACAGGAATAACTCATGGTCGAACGAGTCGAATTAAATGATGAATCTCTTGATATCACTGCTACAGAAAATCAAGAAACTACTGAAGGCACTGGCGAGGATCGTCCTGGCTGGTTGCCTGAAAAGTTTCAATCTCCTGAAGCTCTTGCTACTGCTTACAGTGAGTTGGAGCGCAAACAAAGTGGCGAGCCTTCTAGTGAAGCTGGTGAACAGACTGAGGTTTCCCCGCTAAGTCAGGAAGTTCTCCAGCAATACTCTGATGCATGGCAGCAGCAGGAGTTTAAGTTTACTGATAGTCAATACGGTGAGCTTGAGAAGCTCGGTTTGCCCCGCGATATAGTAGATCGTTACGCCGAAGGTCAGCTTGCTGTTGTTCAAGCCCAAGCCAATGAACTGTATGGTGCAGTCGGTGGTAAAGATACTTACACTGAGATGGCTAAATGGGCGCAATCATCTTTGTCAGAAGCCGAAATTATGGCCTATGACAAAGCCCTTGAAACTGATGTGGAGACTGCTCGGATGGCCGTACAGGGATTACACGCCCAGTACATTAAAGCCGTGGGTAAAGCTCCTAACTTGGTTCAAGGAAACCAGTCCAATGTTGGTACTGGTTCATTCCAATCTCTTGCTGAAGTACGGACAGCAATGGGTGATCCTCGCTACAAAACCGATAGTGCTTATCGGCAGTCTGTGGCGCAGAAAATCTCTATGTCCAACATTTAAGCAGGACGCTGACGCTATTAGTTTTAGCCCCTTACGAGGGACAACTAACAATGACCGCTGCGGCAAACTCTAACTAAATTTCTCTCTTTAATTCCTAACTGTAGGATAAACAAATGTCTATGAAAGTCTCTCTTGGCGGTCAGGCTGGCGGTTCTGGTGCATACACTGGAACATGGGCTACTGATAACGCCATGTTTCTCAAGGTGTTTGCTGGCGAAGTGTCTACCGCTTTTGCTGAAGCAAACGTCATGCTCCCTTTGACTCGTGTACGCACCATTAGTAGTGGTCGCTCGGCTCAATTCCCCATTACTGGTAAGGCTTCTGCGAAGTATCACACTCCTGGTGAGTCCCTGATTACTGACCAAGATGCTGGCTCTACCGATTACCTTTCCACGATGAAAGCGAACGAGAAGTTAGTCAAGATTGACGATCTTCTTACAGCGTCTTGCTTCATTGATTCGTTGGACGAGGCAAAGTCGCATTATGATTACCGAGGCCCGTTTTCGCAAGAACTCGGAAGAGCGTTGGCTTATGCCCTCGATAAAAATATCATCCGTGCGATATACCAATCGGCTACAGGTTCTGCTGATGACCCAATCCTCGCTGGCATGGATAATGTAGACCTTGGTGCTACAACCAAGGCTGCTGTAACAACTGCTGGTATGATTGGTGCTTTCTTTGAAGCCGCTCAGAAAATGGATGCGAACGACCTCCCCGAAGATGGTCGCTTCGCAGTCGTTGGCCCTGAGTTGTACTACCGCCTCATTCAGAAGGCTGGTGTTCTTGGTAATGCAATTAATACCGACTATTCTGGCAGTGGATCTGTTGCTGGTGGTACAGTCATGGAAGTTGCTGGCATCAAGATTTACAAGTCGAACCATGTTGATGACGTTGGAGTATCCTTCACCGTCCCTGAAGGCAACAAGAACCAAGCTACGACGGACTACTCCCCGTATGCTGGTGTCTTTGGTCACGAAGAAGCTGTTGCAACCGTTAAGCTGAAGGACATTGCTCTGGAAAGCGAATACTTGGTTGAGCGACAGGGTACACTTATCGTTTCCAAATTCGCTCTGGGTACGGCTCCTTTGCGCCAAGACGCTGCTGGCTGGTTCAAGCTAGCTGCATAATCAGCAAGAGGTTTACCTCTTTGACTGTGTGTGTGTGTGGGGGGAGGCGGCTCATGCTGCTTCCCCTCTTTTACCCTTACTAATTTATGCTTTCATCACTCACTAAACTAGAAGCTATCAACACGATGCTCTCCGTTATTGGAGAAGCTCCTGTCAACACGCTCACTGGCTCGTTACCAATAGACACAACGGTTGCGTTAAACATCTTTAATGAAGTGAACCGTGATGTGCAGTCTAAAGGGTGGCACTTTAATACTGAGTTTGACGTTGTTTTATCGCCAGACTCTGTATCTCAGAAAATTGCTATTCCTGGTGGTATGCTGCGAGTTGATCTTGCTGCTGAAAACCAAGGTGGTATTGACTTAGTTGTACGGGGTACTTACCTGTATGACCGTAAGGATCACACTGACCAGTTCAGTGAAGACATTAAGGCCACTATCGTTTACGGGTTGGACTTTGAAGACATACCTCATGCTGCCAAACATTACATCATGGTTCGTGCGGCACGGTTACTTCAAGATCGGGTAGTTGGATCAGTAACACATCACCAATTTACTTTACAAGATGAGAAGGACGCTTGGGCTAACATTCAAGAGTATGAGGGTTGGACTGCCGATCATAGTATTTTTGACAATATTGATATGTTTAACGTGATACGTCGCGGTTCACCCATTAACCACATAGGGTAATGGTTAAAGAGCAGCTAGTCTCTTTTCCACTTAAGGGCATCTTTCACGGTGTGAGCCAGCAACCCGCCACGATTCGTCGTGAGGGTTTTGCTGAAGCTCAGGAGAACGGTTACTCCTCTATTGTTGATGGACTAACAAAACGTCCACCAGTAGAACACGTTGGTAAATTAAAGACCGATGCAGGGGCAGACACCGACCTCAACAGTGTCCACTTTGTAGACCGAGGTGCAGACGATCAGCACGTTATTGTGATTGAGGATGAGGCGATTGCGGTATATGGGCTTGATGGAACGGCCAAGACTGTTCACAAGCCAGATGGGGAAACTTACTTAGGCGTTGGTGCTTCCGATGACCAGTACAAGTTTCTTACACTGGCCGATGTCACGTTTGTTCTGAATCCGAATACGGAGACAGCGATGCACAGTGACTTGTCCCCGTCTAATGATGCCATCACAACTGGTACGACAGGTGACCAGTGCTTGGCGTTTCTGACTGGATCTGCTGGTACTGGAGACTATAAAATCATTATAGCTACTGACACCTACACCGTAGCTGACACTGGTGATACTTTCGCTGATGCAGCTTCGTTTGCTGCTGCAATTGACGGAGACACCGTCAGTGGGGTTACTTACGCTGCTGAATCTGATGGCCCTGTTGTTTGGATCTACCGTAATGGTGACGTAGGTTCAATCGATGTCACAGCTAAACACACCAAAGGTGATGAGTACATCTCCGTCATCAAGGACTCAGTGGTTCAGTTCACCGACCTACCCGTGTACGCCCCGCACGATTTCTTAATAGAGGTTACTGGCTCACCTGAAAGCGGCATTGATGACTACTATGTCAAGTTCTCAGGTAAGAACAATAAAGTAGCTGGTGATATGGAGGAGGGTCAGTGGGTGGAAGATGTTGCTCCTGGAATCCCTTATCGGCTTAATAGGGCTACGATGCCTCATATCCTGTTCAAAAACAGTGATGGCACATACACGTTCGCTAAAGCTGATGGTGACTTTGGTGGCGGTGGTGTTCCCGTTGGCCCTGCCACCTTTAAGTGGGGTGAACGTGAGGCTGGCGATGCGTTAACAAATAAAGACCCTCTGTTCGTTGGCTCTAAGGTTCGCGACATGGTGTTCCACAAGAACCGAGTTGGGTTCGTCACTAATGATGACATCACGTTGTCCGAGGGTGGGGAGTTTTTCAACTTCTTCCTGGTGTCTGCGATTGATACCCTTGCAACTGACCGCATCAACCTTACGATTAACCACAGCAGCGCGGTTAACTTCCATACTGCCATTACCTTTCAGGATGACCTCTTGGTCTTTGGGGAGAACGATCAGTTTAGGGTTACAGGTACACCCATCTTAACTGGGGACACCGCACAGGCCACCTTACTCTCTAGCTACAGATCAAACCAGTACGCTCGTCCTGTGGTGTCAGCGAAGAGGATCTTCTTCTCATTCTCCCGTGGGGACTATGCAGGGATTTACCAGTTGATGCCTTCGGGGACTACGTTTGGTACAACTATAGAAGGGCAGTACACTGACAATGAGATTACACTGCACGTTCCCCGTTACATTCCTGGGAATATTAGGCATATCGCGGCGTTTGGTACAGAGGGTTTAGTATGTGCGCTGTCTTCAACAGACAACGACGCACTATACATCTATAAGTATTTCACTACACAGAAGCAGGATGTCCAGACAAGTTGGAGTAAATTCACATTTGCTAATTCTAATATTAGGGGAATAGGGTTTGCTAACAATGCACTGTATATGGTGAACCGTAGAGCAGACGGGTGGTATCTGGAGAAGATGACTTTCAACGCCAAGCAGGTGGATTCGGATTCAATCTATGTTACCCACCTTGACCGCCGTCTGAAGGATACTGATACAGGTGTCGTGGCTACCTATAGTTCTGTCACAGACCGTACAACATTCAGCGGTTTGTACACTATTGGAGCTTCGGTGAACATGGAGGTGGTCACACGATTTACCTCTTCGGTAGATGGCGGCGAACGACTGACGGTGACTGCTCAAGTCGCTGGGGGGACTACTGTAGAAGTCAGCGGTAACTACGCTACTACTCCTGTATGGATTGGTGAGCAGTACACCATGACTTACCAGATGTCACCTCCGATGCTCAGGGATCAAAACTCTCAACGCATCAATGAGGGACGCTTACAGTTACGGCGTGGAACCGTGGAGTATTCGGAGTCAGGATTCTTCCAAGTGGAGGTGACCCCTGATGCCCGTGACGCTTACACCTACACATTTACAGGCCGCTCTTTGGGTGCTGCTGGTCTACTGGTAGGCAGTAATCCTGTAGCATCAGGCACGTTCCCTTACGGCATTATGTGTCGTGCAGATAATGTAGTCATTAAAATACTAAACGATTCTCCTCTACCTAGCACAGTGTCTGCGTTGGATTTTGAAGGTACATATACAGCGAGGGCTGCAAGAGTGCAATGACTTCACTGGTTCTACCTTCGACAGCAGAGGACGCATTGGCAATCGCTCAAAACCTACGTCCTGCGGATACTACCGAGATCGACGCTTGGCTTGGTGATGATGTAGATCCTGATGAGTTCCCTTATGAAGCTGCTCTTTTAGGTGGCTTTAACTACAGCGAATCCCCAATGACCCTTCATGTGGACGGGAAACCTGCCGCTATGTTTGGTGTAGTCCCTGAAGGGTGTGATGCCATTTACCACCAAGAGGCTGACAATGTTGCGGGTCGCATCTGGCTGTTAGGAACTCCAGCTATCGAGGATGTGGCGATGTACTTCCTGAGAGAATCCAAGAAGTGGTTAAAGCAACTGACGGATGGATATAATTTCATCTTTAACTATGCCCACAAGAACAACCAGCTACACTTAAAGTGGCTTCATTGGCTAAATTTTGATGTAGGTGAAACCGTCGAACATTCTGATTTCGTTTTTATTAGTTATACCCCGGAGGTAGTACCTCATGTGTAATCCAATGGCTTATGCTGCTATTGCTATGTCTACCGCCCAGCAAATTGGTCAGTATCAGATGGGCAAAGCGGCCCACGAGCAATCTAAATCTTTTGCGGAGCGTAATGCAGTGAACGCTAGGAAAGCGTTTTACCAGACGTTAAAAGACTTGACCGCAAGAGGTCAGCAAGAACAAGAAATCATTGCGAAGAATACGCAACAGCTAACCGCTAAGATCGGACAAAGACGAGCCGCCGAGAGCCAATCAGCAGGTGAGAATCTAGTCAGCGCAAGGCTGATGGATAACACAAGAGCGCAGTTATGGGCTGACGCAAATGCCATGAGTCAAGCGGCGATGTCCCGTCGTAATATTAATTCTATGGCGAGGTCTACTCACGCTCAACAGGAAAGCCGCATTAACCAAGGGTGGAGCCAGGTTCCTGTAAAGCCAACCTTTGGCATTGGAAATATTTTAGGCATCGGGGCGGCTGGTTTGCAGGGATATGCTTCTGGTAAAGCTGCTGGTATTAATGAGTGGAGTGATATCTTCTAAACTTAAATCATGGCAAAGCGCGTCTACTATAGCGAAGAACTCCCCAACACTCAGGAACCTGCGGTGCGGGTTTCTGATGATTATGTAACTCCCTATAAGGGACAGCCTGTTAAGGAAGACCCACTGATAAAACTAGGGGAAGCTCTAGGAGGACTCAGTAAAGGTCTTTCTATGCTTCACGAAGCTAACGCTCCTGAGCGTGAAGAGGAGGCGATAAAGTTCGTTCAAAGACATGAGGAGTTACAGGATTATGATCCTCCTTCTGGCCCTATAACAGATTTTTTCCGCGATCAAGTTGATTGGAAACTTAAAGCTGATGAACTAGCAATGGCTAGATTTAGCAGAGGTGAGGATACTGGGTCGTTCCAGTTTACTAGGGATGGTGTTAAGTATTGGGCAGAGGGTCAAGCTCAGAGATATAATTTAGCTCTTACCGAGGCATTATCAGAAAGACAGCAGGACGCTTCCTTAAATAGAGACTTGGATTCTGACCAAGTTAAAGACATGGCCGACGAAGTTGAGGCTGAAGTGCTTGGTCAGTTCTCTAATGAAGTGCAGGGAAATATGTACTTTAGAGCTAAGATAAGTTCTACAAGTGACGTAGCTAAGAGTAGGTGGTGGGAGGCCGTCGTAGGAGAACATAACAAAGCAAGATACGAGGAGGCTAGAGAGAGTTTTGCAGAGGAGCTAAGCGATAAGGTAGCAGAGATTGAATGGCAAGATCCTAAAGCTGCCGTTGAAGGTCTTAACCTTTTAACTAACAATTATTATAAGGCGTTCCTCGCAGAGCGGGGAAAAGGGTTACCTGAGTTGCACCTCGATGAAGAAAGTATCGGGAAGATGATACTTACTGCTCTTCAGGGTCACATAACCACACTCAAAGGGAACAAAGAGTGGGACGAACTTGCGGCATTAGCAGAACTAGCTGAACAATCAAACAGTCCATTTAAGCAACTCAAAGGTTTCGGGGAGGCAGACCGAGAGCGTCTTACTGCG
>Ga0080013_1002890_pt1 | contig 19179 bp, 6 predicted proteins | sample ETNvirenome_6_85_FD_69236 | JGI IMG/M metagenome (GOLD analysis project Ga0080013, IMG submission 69236) | Marine viral communities from the Pacific Ocean - ETNP_6_85 (SPADES assembly) (version 2) | ecosystem: Environmental > Aquatic > Marine > Oceanic | place: Pacific Ocean | collected 2013-06-19 | reverse complement strand
AAACGATTGTAGCGATTCCTCAACGTATACCTGTTCTATCTCGTATTCGTCGTTTATTGCTTCCAGCTGAGAATTTACAATTTGTATTTTCTTGAAGAAGTCTTTTTCTTTTCGTAAATCGATATGGTCGCAGGCAAGGATCTTGCCTTCATAATCTAATACTGTATAGCCAGTTATGCTGGTTGAGATGTCTAGTCCTAATATCATGTTGTTATAATATCAAATATCTAGCTTAATTTTAAATGTCATGTCGCGTGCGGCGGTCTTTTTTACAGGAGTGGCAAGTTTTGCAATACCGATCAAATTCTTCTCCTTGTCATAAATACCGACCTTAGAAATGTACGTAGTCTTTTCAAAAGATCCGGTTGGATCAGCATATGCAGAGCTAACTACATTTTTTATCAAGCGCCGAGAGTTTTCCCGATAAGCCTTAGATCCCGTTCCGGCAAAATTGCCTGCGGAGTACCGAACCCAGGTAGGATTATTCGACTGGTTCACATGTGCCTTGGGAGCGGTAGCAAACATTGTCACGGTGCTCACCTGTGACGTGCCGCTCATCTTCATCTCAAACGAAGAACTTGGGGCACTGATCGTCCCCGATATTGACTGAGCAAAATATATCCATTTCGGGGAGTCACCGGGGTCGCCTGCCAGAACTGCCGAACCAGTATAAAAATCCATAGTTGTTGCTGAGAGGCTGTCAGAGGCTGTCAGTATCAGGAAGCCCTCACTATAGAGAGCCAGTCCAATTGCAGATCCTGAGCCCACACCATAGGTGGAGTATAAGACGCCGTCTCTATTCTTATCTTGTGCGCGCGCAATCATTGTACCGGTGATATAGTACTTTAAGTCTACGGTGCCCTTCTTGATTCCGGAGCCATAAAAAATAGTAGGAATGTTAACCAACCCCACTTCAACCAGGTTAAAATCTCGAACTGACGAAGAATATTGGAACTGTGGGCTGATATATCGATAATAGTTTATGGTGTTTTTCAGGGCCATCAAGTAAGACACGTAAGAACTCCCACTTCGTACAGTTGAGGTCTTATAAAGTTGCTTAGAGATGCTGGAGGTATACGGATACGCGCTTGTTATTATGTCTCCATAATTCGAATTGTTGAACGACGCTTCTGTAGATGTTCGATAATCAATTCTAGATCCATTTTTAACAACATAAGAGTAAATTAAACCATTATTAACAACCTCTTGATCTTCGGACGGGCTGCGCGGTCCAATCCATCGATTAGTCGATGCACTAACGCGATCGACATTCAGTTCATAAAGTGACAGGTGCCCAGCGTCGGTGAGCCGGATTGGGTCTGCGAAGGCTCCTGATATATTAGGAGTATTATTATAGAATGCAGATCCGCTATAAACTACAAATTTAACACTAGGATAGGTTACAAGAGTGTTATTGTAGACATCGTTCCTGTTAAACTTGTAGTAAGGCATAACATGACCGTTTTAACACTTTAGTAGTCCAGTCGAACTCTAACAGTGAACTCCGTAGTTGGATCTTTCTTGAGCGGTTCCGAAAGCTTTGCGACTGCTAACAATTCATTGTCTGCAGAATAGAGCCCAACAGTTGTCATGTAAGACACTGGAACATCTTGCGAGTTGTTCTTTACAACCATCTTGCTGGCACTTAAGTACGTCGGGTTAGCCGAGTAATTAAAATCAGTGTTGTTCGCGCGGCAGAAATAAACCGTTGAATTAAGCTCGGTCGTGTTGTTGAACGAAAGATTCTTAAAGCGATGACGGAAGTTATCGCAGTTACCCGAGATGGAACTCGTGATCATTGTTCCCACAACGCTGGCGCTAGCATGCACGCCAATGCCCTCTGTGCGGCTCATACTCACAGAATTGTTGAGAAGACTTCCGAACACAGATGCCGAAACAACTGCAATGCCGGCTTGGTAATAAAGCAAGCCTACTTTCGTATACCCGCGATCGTAGCCTGTAGCCGACGTATTGACCACATTAGCTGACCCAGTAGCATATAGAATTCCGTATTCGCCGGCTGGTGAATTAACTTTATACCCATTTGAACCGCTCTTATCTGTAATTGTAAGAGTCTGACCAAAAGTAGTCGTATAACCAGAAACTCCCTTAGCGCCAACTCCTAACTTAAGAGAAAAGCTTCCCTTCTTAATTTCATCCTTAGAAAGAAGTCTTGTAAGGTTGATAAAGAAGGCATTATTGATTTTGTCTCCGCCTGTAAGATCACCATCCTCATCAAAGCGACGCAGGGCTCCGTTTTCATCGAAGCCGGCTAATACCTGTGCCATTTCATTGTAAAGATTAATTTTCTTTTTCTGTTGGCTTGTAGTGCCGTAGGATCGTGAATAAGAAGAAGCTGCTGCATACCCAACGCTCAAGTCAATAATATGGTTAGCAGACGAACTCAGATAAGGATAGTCATAAACCGACTGGAACATTCCATGGGAATAGTTTTTAATATTTCCTTCGGCGTATGTGCCTGATACGATGGTTCCCGTGATCGGGATTGCTTCATGAAGCAGGTTTCTTGTTATAACGGAATCTTTTCCGGGGTCGAATGTTTTAAATGATGTGGCCATTTCTTATATCCTTCTAAGTAATCTTCTTGACAAAGCGAATAGGAATGTCTAGGGTGTACCCAGTCGTGATCCCCGAGATCCTAATCGTCGAATCAATAAATTTATAGTCTGCCGCTGCCAGGTCATCGCCGGTGCCGCTGGCTATTGCGGTGACGCCCTGAGAACCGAGCTGAGTAAAGAGGAACGTCCCTGTTTTTAAATCTAGACTGGAGCCGATCTTAAATGAGATTCGTGTTCCGCGGGGTCCGACAATTGATGACGCAGCGTCATTCTCGACCGGTGACACGGCGCCTGAATCATCATCAGCAGTAAAAATGTATGTAGCAATGTTATCATCATCTACAGACGTTGGAGTATATGCATCTGATGTGGTGGACCCTAAGTAGGAAACTATATTCCCCAGACGATTGTCTATCTGCACGAAATACTGGGTTTCCAGTAACATGGGATCAATTGTTGAGTTTGGGGACAATTCGCTAGTGTCGAGTCCCTGGTCCGCGGAAATTATGTTTGTACCAAGATTTGGCTGGTTACCATTTAACAATCCAGCGTCCAGAGTATTACCTCCATCAGTCAATGCGTTAACAGTAGTCAGGTCGACCAAAACCATGCGCGTGGCAGGAGTTCCGGCATATACAGCAGCGTCGCCTGAATTTCTCACGTTAATGACGGGAAGATAAAGTAGATCATTTTCTGTATAAGAAATAAGTCGCGACTTCATGCTCGACATGTTGTTAGTGAAAGCCTCCAGCACCGGAGTCTGAAGGATGCTGATGTCATAATACGCCGATCCGCTTGTATTATTCTTATCGTATAATCCATAGTTGATTTCGTCATCGCCAAAGGCGAACTTATCTATTCGAAATCTACCATTTCCCTCGGCTAGCCTTTTTCTGCCTAAGTCGGTTAAAACAGCGTCCAAAATAATGTCGCCTGAGTTGTCTAAGAATCCCATGTTGTTGTCCTCTTCATATAAATAGTATTAAATAACTTTATTCGCTTGGATTTAGTATCCCTGAATTCTTAAATGTAAGATTTAGGTCTACTTTTCGTCCTGTCTTTTTGCTTGTAACTCTCACTCTGAAAGATTTTTGCCAGACCGTATCGACGTCCTGGGCGCCCAAAATATTAAAGGTCGGCAAATTATTAACTCCAGGGTTTCCAGCCTCGTCCGGGCGGGTAAAAACCTTTTGTTGCAAACTTGGCTCAATATAAATTAGCCTTCTTCCAGATTTGCTATATTGGTGTACCGCTGATTCATAAGTAAATACCTTCTGTTTCAGAAAAATCTGCCCATTATTGTCCACCATTTCGATTTCGTAAATGTGGCTCGGATTGGAGATATTGTTATGAATATCCACGGCGCGCGCACAATAGTAGTATTTTTTATTTGGTTCAATCGTGTCACTAAGGTATCCGCCTACGCCTCGTGCGGGATCAATATAAATAAGACCATTAGAGAAAGACGCATAAGACGCAGGGAGATTATCAATTTTAAATAACTGATAGGCATCGACGGGGTCATCGGAGCGGAACTCGATTTTTTTCTCTCCCTCGACCATTTGATTAAATGTAATGTCTTGTTCTCCGGTTTGAGATTTATATTCATCCAAAAAGAATTGGCTGTCAGTGGGTAAAATAGTCACCGGTTTGGACTCTAGCTGTCCCGTACTGGAGTTTAATAGAATTTGAACCTTATTGTTTATTCCCTTGAGAGGATAAAAAGAAATTTCGGGGGGGACCGGAGGCTTGTCCAGAATGATAGACTCAATGTCACCGCTTACATATGGCACCACGACTGCCTTAATACTGGGCGAATTGTAGAAGAAGAGGTCTGCGGTGCCCGTCGCTGTGGCACCTGCCACGTGCGCAGTGGAATCCACGTACCGATATTCATTTCCAAAAAGAAGCACAACTCGGTCGATCTCGTAATAATAAGGAACATTATATTTTACTTGAGTGTCATAATACATCGTTGGGGTACTACTTCTAAAATTCGCTGAGACGTAAAAAGTTTGTATCGGTGCGGCGTCCGGAGCCGTTTTCTTTTTAATTATGTACATAAGAGTTTCTGAATGGCACGGGGTAGTCTCTAATACCTCTTCAAAAGTTTTCAGTACGCGGGAGACTGCAGAAGGAGAGCCCTCCACAGTGAACATATCATTTTCGGCATTTTCGGCATGTACCGCATTAGAATCTAGCTGGTCCTCTGAGAGCTGATAGTCCCTAATAAGTCGGAAGGGAAGCGATTCCAAGTCAAACCCGATATACTGTACATTCGGATTGAAGGTCGAGAAGTTATTGATCATGTTGGCCAAGGTCACAGCGCCATTGTTGGCAATCATGTTGTTCAATAGGTCTTCCAAATCGTATAAAACATTATAATCTTGTGTAGAGGTTTCGAAGTTCCATTGGCTAGCATCTTCGGCGCTCAGAACCGTCCGGCGTGTTGTTGTAAATGGAGCCTGAGTAGTTTCTGCTGCCGCTGTCGTGAGCTTAAGTACGGTTGCCATTTGGAGCAAATTAATAAAATCTTTCGTGTCAGAATCGTTATAAAGTTGTTGCAAGATAGAAATGTGTTCCTCCTTGCCAGCTCTTAGATCTATATCATACCCCAAAATAAGCTTATTATAAAATGGAATCGTAGTTGTATCTATCCGATCTTCCTTTAATGCTCCAAGATCGGAGTATAGAACAACAAAGTTTTTATTGTTCTTCTCTAAATTTGTGTCCAGAAGCTGTAGTTCGGATGTATCCTCTAATACATCTTGAAGCCCTTCGGCATACATATCATAATATCTCCCAATATTAGCTTCCGTGACCGTCTGCTGATTGGAAATAACAAACCAGGGCACCCTTTCATTAAGAGTCAACGCTGGAAGATGATACTGTGCTAAAAGTGCGCTTGATGTGTTGTGTAACTCACTCTGGAGGTAGTACACATTGGGAAGGTAGTACTCTTGAACCTGGGGACTGCTGCCAATTACTATCTCATACGGAGGAGTCGTCGCAGGATAATAATTATAAATTGGCTCTACCCGAAGGTTTACTCCGCTCGCTAGTCGCGTCTGTTTATCAGCTGATAGGTTATAGAGGTAGCAAGTATGGTCATAATAAATAGAATCATCAACAAGTGGCGCATATGTCGTCATCCCTACCTTAAAACCGTCTTTTACGTACCGACCCATGCCGTTATAGCCGCCAATAAAGTCCGTGGATGCCGCATTCCGAGATTGATATGCGTTCCAGGCAGCCGCCGAGGAAGATAGTCTCAGGATCGGGGTGTAGTGTGCGTCGTCATATCTTATAACTTCATAATCAAAAACTATATTGGTACCATCATTGGGTCCATTTAGCTGTCCCCTTAGACGATGGTTCCCGCCTAGGCGCGCCTCATAATTATTCGATCCTGCATGGTCATACCATCCGGCGGCGGGGTTGGCTCCCTCACGTAGTCCGCGGAGTGCTCCTGCGTAATTTACAAGCGCGGTACCCCGGCTGCTTTCATAAACAGTGTAGTATCGTCCTAAGGAACCCCGGATCTTGTCTTCAATGCCCCAATCATGACGCACCATAGGGTGATAGTTACTAGTATTGTTCGTTCGGCGCTTTATTCCTATCAAATCAGCGTCGACCATTCGAAGGGTGTCTCTAAAAGATCTTACTTGCATAGCCATATCTTAAAACATGTGCCCCTGAGTGAGGAGTCGATCAACCCTAAGCATTTGGCTATTAGACTGGAATTGTTGCTGTGGAGCGTTTGGTACCTGAGTGGGGGGTCCGGACGATACCTGGATGTTCTGAGCAACGTTGCTTCCGGGAGTTGAGCCGGCAGCTGGGGGTCCGTAGTTAGATGTGCCCTGTGGTTGTATGTTGGTGCCCGGTACTGGGGTCCCATAACTCTGCTGTGTGGCATAAGTAGGTCCGCCGGATTGACCGGTTTGAGCCACAGGACCTTGAGCTGTCGCTTGTCCACCGGAGAGACCTTGTCCTGGAACGACCGAGTGCCACCTATAAGCAACCTCTGGGATCACTTTTGCATAGATTGTGTCCCTCCCCAACGCTTCGATTTGGTCGATCTTCTGCTGTGTCATGTCGGATGCCGCCAAATCATCAATAATATCCTTTATGGTACTAACGTCTCTTTCTATAGCCCTATCGTTCCCCAGAACAAACAAGGAAGCCATCGGATCCATCTGTATATTTTGATTCATGGCAACAGTGTTTGCTACCGGAGTAAGACGGCAGATCATTGAAGAATTTGACTGTTGGGCTTGATTAAAGGCGTTTTGATCAAGGATTGTCCAATTCTGTTGATTCACTCCTGTCGACTCGTTGTAAGGAGCTAAATATTGTACTTGTGCCGTGAGACCAAAACTAGCAAAAGCTGATACCGGGGATGAAGCAGCGATGATTCCCGGGTTCTGAGTAACACTATTAAGCATTAGTGAACCCTGAAGCATCGATGCATTATTAAGTTGGGTCTGAGGCTGGAACCCAGTGACGGTCTCATCTACTAAATTTTGGACTAGAGGTGCGGACGCGTTTATGTGTTGTTGTTGTTGATTACTAACCAGTGTCTCGGGCTCGGTACTTCCAGAAAATGAACTAACACCTGTCGAGGCGTGCAAGAACGTGGAGTCCCCTCCGAATATATTATGGGAAGAAACCTCGTTTCCTTCTACGACCTCTGGCACATTAACTAGTTTTCTCAGTCCTACCTTGAGGGCAGTTATGCTCACTCCGGAAGACGCAAGAATTTCTAGCTTACTGATAGGATTGGGCTTGGTGGGTTCGGGGTCGAAGCCCGGGTTGGGGGATTGGCTGGAGTTTATCAGCGGAAGCATTTGACTTATGTCTACTTGCATGCTTGTAGTCGAAACACTATTGTTGCCTAGTCCCACATATGACGGAGACATGTACCCGTAAGTATTAATGTTCATTGCATCCGGATTGCTTATATTAAATTTTTGAATTTCGTCCATTGTGCGACCACTAAATGTTTCAAAAGGCATGTTAGGAGTAACTGTCTCAGAGGCTACATTATTATCTATGTATCCAAGACCCACATTGTTCGATCCTTGAATTTGTAATTTGTCATCAAAGATCTTTACCAGACGCAAAGTATTATCTTTTTTAGAATTATAAATCTTCGAATGAAAATTAGTAGCTTGTACGGTTGACATGGGCGCACTTTTAATAAGATTGTTTAATTTGGTAATAAAGGTATTTACCATTTCTATAATTTTAGAATGACGGCTTCGATATTCCCTGTGGGCTTGTCCGTCATCATTATATGAATAAGCCATGGCGAGCAAATTTTCACTCCAATAAGTTCGAGTCCAGGGGCTAAAGACATCGCTACCAAATAAAAATTCGAGTGTGGTAAGATACTTTTCTATTAAAGATCCATAGGGTCCGGGGCCGGTATTTTGAGATCCAGGTGGGCGAAAGAGGAGGGTTACTAAAAGGTCCTCACATTCTTTAATATTTGCTTGCATTATAGAAACAAGCCTTTCGATTACTTCTTTAGATCTATCCGATAACAAAATCTCTACCCTGTATTCGACATGTCCAGACGACATCCCGGCCGAGGTGGGATCCATAAAAGTTATGTCTAGAATCCTGTTTCCATTGTTATCTGTATTCAATACTTCCAATCCATCGCCCCAACTAGCAACCTTTTTAAATCTGCTCGCCTGTCCTATGCCGCAGCTAACTTTCCCTACTGGCGTAAGCTGGTTTCCCTTGGGTGCAGGGCCCGAAGGCTTCTGGTATATAATAACATCTTCCAGTCTCACTGTTGTTAAAAGGCTTTCTGTATTTTTTATCACTCCCTTTAGTTTAGTATTATCCTCTATAAATTTAGATATGTTAAACGAAAACATTCCATTGATGATAGATTGGCTATTTCTAGACAACTGAACCGGGGAGAGATAGGGGTTATCTGTTTCCTCAATATAAAAAGTTGGTGATACATTTGATCCGAGCGTGAGCACCCTATTGTCAATGACCTTAGTGTTGAGAATGGTTTGCGAACTAAGCTTCGGGTGCGCGCGTTGCACATGCTTGTTCCCAGCCATTAGCACTAAGGAGGATGTATCTCCCACCGGTGAGGAAGGTCCAATCCCCGTTGCAGCTGGGTGAGAATGGGGCACATAGCGCCCAGAAGACCTGTGTTTGTTATCCCCAACATCACTATCATTTTGATGGGTGGTCCAATCCGACGAATTAACATGCGGATGAATATGTTCTCCACCTAGAATAGAAGCCTCATTTTCGTGGACGGCACCAGGCCAAACAGATCCCGAAAGTCCATAACTGGGAACTGTCTCTAGGAGACTGTATAGTTCGGCAGTTAACGGGGTCTTGTTCTGTTCTAAAATTGTCTCCCGGACTACGTTACCGATCGTTATCAAGTTATTATGTTGGCGAAAGGCCGTGGCAACGATGTACAAAGATGGAGAGTTCGCTAAACCAAAAGACAGTCCGCCCTCTTTGCCCCCGAAGGTGCGTACGATATCGCGAGAGTTAACATACTGTCCTAATTGAAGATCGACAGTGTCGCCCCGAATGAACTCCGACTGAGGAGAATTAAACATAAATTTATTCTTAGGTCCCGCTGTTCGTATCAACTGTTTCAATTTTTGGTGATCATGGCACATCTCGGCAGCTTTAATGGGATCATCGGTGAACCATACGAAATTCCCAAATTTCACAATTTGACTAGTAAAAGATACTAATTCGCTGGACAGCAATACCGTCACGACGCGGGAGTCCATGCCATCAACAGTGACATCTTGGATATTTAGAAAGGGTATTGGTCCATGGAAAGGACCACTAGAAACTGTCATCAGTCACACGGCTCCGAATCTTCGGTCATGTACAAATCGCGGTTGAGGTTTAGTCTTGACGCATTTGTAAACACAGCCTTCTCTGGTATATTTAGTTCCTGTAATACATTTTGTGGAATTTCGTCGTCAACCAGAACGTTTATATAGTATTCCACGTTATTTTGCGAGGGCGGCACAAACACGGTGGGATTTTCTTGCATATATGCTTTAGGGGTATACCCTGTTGTGGATTGCGAAAGAGAGACTTCAATTTCAAAATTTTCTTTTTCAAAATCAGTATTTTCTTCTAAGATTTCTAGCACAAGGTAGTTTTCTCTCATTGCCAGAAAAATATTACTATTTTCAAAGTAGTTACTAATCGCATCTGAGGTATATGCCCCCTGCTTAAAAAGTATTTCATAGTCTATGTTTATATCAAGTTGAGGTATATTGTCGATATAGTCATCGTCGTTGAGATATCTTTGAGACGAACTAATCTCAGGTGTTGACAGGACTTCCACTTGCCATGCAGGATTATAATTCGAGTCTAAGGAAGAGCGCCCGAGGGGATATGCTGCCATCTTACCCTTCTCGGCATAAGGCTGCTGAGCTTTGAAAACAGCTACATTTTCTGCAGGGTCTGAGTTAGAATTACCAATTGCGGTCTGAAGGTTGTTTAAGAATTCAGTCACCCGGGTCTCGGCGGATGTGCGCGTAGTCATTATTTTTAACTTGGGGGTATCGCTTTGTATCCGTCCGCGAATGTCATTTTGGTTCTCCGTAAATCCGGAACCACTGACATCATACATGACGTCATCATCAAAAAAAGCATAGTAAGCAGGATTAAGCTTTCCCTGCGCTAGCAAATTTTTGCCATACTCAGTTAGTTTAAAGTCTAACACTTCTTCTTTTTTATTAAAAAATTCCATTAGAAGCTACCTGGTGGTGGATATTGCGTTGGAGGCGGAGCCTGACTGCCGCCGCCTTCATAGCTGGAGCCATAGTTCGTAGCCCCACCATAGCTAGCCCCCCGAGATGAAATCCCAGATGACCCTGCTGAAGCTTGCCCCGATCCTTTGCCCGAGGTGGAGGTGTATACGGTGCTTTGCCCGGATGAGTAGGTGCTTTGCCCGGATGAGTAGGTGCTCTGTGCTGCGCCTTTGCCCGAAGAAGCTGCGCTTGAGCCGGGGTAGGTGCTCTGTGCTGCGCCTTTGCCCGAAGAAGCTGCGCTTGAGCCGGGGTAGGTGCTCTGTGCTGCGCCTTTGCCCGAAGAAGCTACGTTGAAGACGCTCTGTGCTGCGCCTTTGCCCGAAGACGCTGCGCTTGAGCCGGGGTAGGTGCTCTGTGGTGGTGGTTTGCCCGAAGACCCAGGACCATAGTTGTTCCGTGCGGCACTTTGTTGGGCAACCTCGTTGGAAGCCGCTCCTTGGGGTCCACCGGAGCCACCTCCGCCCGTATAGGCGGCGCCGTACGATGCTGCGCCGAAGTCGGCTGATATTACCGAGCGGTCTACGTCCAGAGATTCAAGTTCGGAAATGTTCGCTCCTGCCTTAAGATCAGATGATATATAATCAACTCCCTCTGTAATTTTTGCCAGTTCCACCAGGGAGAAATAGTCGTAGGGCCAGTTATAAGAGTAGGGAGTTGTTATTCGCGGCTGGAGCGACGTAAGATCATTTGTCACTTGGGAGCGGCGAACGAGTTCAAAATCAGATCTGGCGCGCTTCTTAACCTTAAATACCATCCACTCAATATCTTTATCTTTACTTACAATTGAATCGATCAGTTCTTTCTCTTCTACGACAGCATTTTGAGTTTTAAATTCTGTTGCTATAGAAGGGGGCAAGTTCTGCCACATGTTGGCTATGTCCGCCTGCGTGAGGTCTGCTGAGAACTCAAAAACGTACATCATTATTGCGTCAACCGTATCAAATCGAGTAAAATCAAACTTGGGGGGAAACACATACTTATCCATGGCGGCTCTTAGTGTGACCAAAGAAGGCACGAGTCTGGGGAATTTAATAAATTCTCTGATGCCGGAATCGACGCGATATGGAACTGCGACAACAGCTTCTTCAAATTTTGCTTCTTTCTTGGTGGCGCCGATTCGCATCGGAACGCCGGCTTGGAATCCCAAAATGTTCGCCAATGAGCCGGTAGCGGTACCTCCGGTTGGAGCCTCCACCGCGCTACCTAGCGTGGGATATGGGTTAATAATCGCGAACACCCCTTCGGCGGATCCAGTGGGGATGGACCCATATTGGTGCCACATACCACGAATGCCAGGGGAAGCTCCGCCGTAGTTGTGAGTCGCTGCGTTAACGACGTCGCCAAAGGGGGCAGAGGAGGCTGATTGCGCCGGGACCATGGCGGTATGAGCAAAATTAAGCACCGGTGTCTCCATTTTGGATTGCAAAAGCCACCGGCTCTTCTGGGTGACAGTACCGGGAGGGACTTCTGTCAGTCTCTCGAAAAGATTCCAAGAGCTGCTAACTTGCATCCTAGAGTAATAAGTGTCTGTGTTAATGCTCAAGGTGGAATAGAGGGATTGCCTATAATAGGTCACCGTAGTGTTGGCAAAAATTTCATCTATTGTGGGTACCGTTACTCCTGAGCCAGGTGCATATTTAAATGTAACTGTAGCTGGTGCACCGTAATAAGGAGGAGTAACATGCGCGGAAGAGCCACCATATGCATGCTGACTATCATTTAGAGCGACTTGACCAAAACCAAGCGGATTATTATACATCGTGAAATTCTTATGGTCGGGCTGAGCCATGGTCGTCTCATTGCCGGGAAGCTTTGTTCGATAAAGTTCCAACGTCATCATATAAACATTGTCGGAGCTAACGGACTTAAAATTCTCTTCGCGGTCGGACTTAAAGTGGGCGAACTGATCCACGAAAAGGCTAGAAACTTCACTTAAAAAGTTATCTATTGCTAATTTATAGGTCGGCGAGCCTTGGAAGGTTGATAGATCCACGCCGACCTGCATCTTTGTACCCGGGTTCAAATAAGCCAGACTTCCTGTTGCCGCCGTATCATAAATTACTCCGTTGGGGAAGGAGTTGACCCCGGGGTTGGACGTCCGGGGTGTTGATCCACTAAGGTTTGCTATTGTATCCAGGTTAAAGAAGCTCTCGGGGTCATATAATGCTTCAAACGGAACAGTTTGCATACAATACTGCCCTGCTGGGGTTGCGGCATTCGGTTGCGGCGCGTACAGCATATCTCGGGTCGGGATTCCCACTGTACATTGGTGATCACCGGTGCGCTGTCCCGCCGTTGTCCGAACGCCTCCCGTGGTGGCCGTCGGGATAGTAAGAGCCATGGGGGGTCCGTTGCTCGTATGGTTGCTGCCGGTGCCCCCATATGTAAGAACAAAATTAGATACTGCCAATCCGGATTTCACCGTATTATGCAAAATTCCAGGAGAGAAAAGGGGCTCCGTAACAATCCGGAAAACTTGATTCTGATTTGCCTCATAATCTGTCATTGCCGGGATGATGTTCGGACCATAAGACTGAGAGAAGATCGTTGCCAGTTCTGCTGTCCGTTCAGCAGGATAAAACCCCTTATAGGGCAAGAATTTTATTAGGGCATCGCAACTTAAAGTTACCTTATCTCTAATAATCTTGAGGGCACCAGATCTCTTTTCATAGAGATCGTCATCAACAATTTTAAAATACTTTAAGAAATCGGAGTTAGTATAGGTGGTATAGAATTTATCCTCTACACTACTGCTAACTGCCGCACCTGTTAATTCGAAAATATTATTCAGATCCGCGAGGAAGTTACTCTCGTGAGTATCAACATAGGTACTCATCAGTGGACTTATCCTGAATTCAGGTAGAATTGAATAGTCCTTTCCTATCGATCGGATTCTATCCGCATACGACTGGTAGGTCTCATAGGGGGGCTTGCCGAAAGTCTCGGCAGCAGTCCAGGGGGCGTCGCCCATGTATAGGGGATCCTGTCCGCCGGACCCTGTAGCACTAGCAGCCCAGCCGTACTGGGTCCTGTAAGCATAAGTCGGGGCAGCATTAATGTTTGTTCGCTTCGTGCCATCAGAGACCACAGAACAACTATACCTAGAGTACAGGTTCAGGAGCTGTCCCGCGCCGTCGGTGCCGAGAGCGGAGCCAGTGGGGGCAAAGTTAAGGTGAGCGTCAAGTGGCCAAATACTAGCTGTTGGAACGCCTATATTGGAGTACGCCCCGCCTAGAGAACCAGAGTAAACAAAGGCGCCGCTCAGTGAGCCCAGCGGAATGCTGCGATGTTCTCTGTTATTGTTCCAAATATTATCAATATTGTATTCAGTCCTGCCGCGGATGTTCTTGCGATAAGCATTCTTTGTAGAAGGATAAATTCTCTCACTATATTTTATGAGGACACTGAGAGCACTGTCCATCGTAAAATTCTTCACAGAGCGATATGCACCTAGTTGGGTGAGGTCCACTTTAAGCCCGAGACGCGTATTGAGACCCGTATGAGAGAAGTGCTCTAATTCGTTGCCGTATGGTGTCGTCACAATAAGATTATTGGCGCTGTCGGAGTTAGTGGTGTTGTCTTCAAAATAAAAGTAGATAGGATTTTTACTATTCTCGACCGGAGACTCATAGTAGTCTACAAACGTGTTTGGTCTGGTGGGATGCTGAGCGGTACCAACTGAATTGATGAAAGAGTCAGGATCAATGGCGACACCGATAAGATTATTCTCTCTCATCTTCCTAACGACGGGACGATCCATTCCGCGGATCTGTTTCCAAGTGGGGTTGCCATATGGTCCGCCGCGGTTTAATATAAGAGCGTTAAGGTAATCATGCTCGTTTACAAATGTAGGTGCTTCCCACCACACATTAGAGTTGATATAGGCGTTTGAATAAGCACTTGAAGATAGTCCCATATCCCCTGAGGATCCAGATGTCAATTTGTTATCCGTTAAGATCACGGAGGAAGTGAGCACGGTAGTGCCATAGCTTGTAGCCAAGGTAGCTGCTACTGGAATTTTAGGATTTGATCCGTATACGTCCCATACTGCCTGATTCCGCATAGTGGCGGTGGCGGAGGTATCAGCGGTGGTGGTGCTATCTCCATAGTCGCTGTTGAACCGATACCAGGCAAGCAGGTTTTTGCGCATTGATGCTACGTTGGTAAGCTCAATTCGTCCGCCATTGTTGTAAAGGGCTTCAACCTCTTCGGCATTAAGTTCTCGGTTCCAAATTGCAGTATTGGCAAAATTCCCATAAAAGCCACGATCGTAGGCCTCGTAGTGCGCGCCGCCGGCGATGATGCCCGTTATTCGATTAAAGAGGATTGGAGGAGACCCGGCAGTGGGAGCATCCACTGCTTTGGCGTAATATGAATCCCCGGATGAGAGAAGCCCGTTTAGGTATACTTTAAGGTCTCCCGCGGTTCCTCCTCCAAAGGTTGCAACAACGTGAGTCCAAACTTTAAGAGGAACACTCCCAGGTGGTGTTCGGATGACGAAGGTGCTGCCGCCGGCGTAAAGGAAGCGCCATGAAATCTGACTAGTCGACGTGTTGTCCCAGGAAAGGCGCCGTTCGCTCCCGTCGCCGAATTGGAACAGGCGTCCCGACCCGTCGGGGTTGTCTCCGCGGGGATATATCCACATAGATATGGTTATTGGGTTGATGGTGGAAGGATATCCCCCGCCTATAAGATCGTTCCAGTCCTCGAAGTCACCGCTCTGGCCTAGAGCGACGTAGCTTCCCGATCCCCCGGCATTAGGTGTCGCGGAACTCACATAGTTGAACGGAGTAATCGCAGGGCTCTCAAATCCTAAAGTATGGGTTGTTAGGTCTACATTGTCAATGATCTTGCCGCGCAAGCCCACAAAGTCACCGCCAACATAACCAATTGAGGCAGTCAACAATTGTGACATGGTGGAAGCGCTTGTGCACGTGGCGCGCTGTAAACCATAAATACCATTATAGGGAGCCATCGATGCTGTTATCCAGGCATATTGCTGTTCATTCCTAGGGATTGCATGTTGGACATAGAGATTATCATAGGACCTTTTCTTTTGGGCCGTTACCGGAGCGTACTGTGTTTGAAGCACAAGGGAGCCATTATCATCCCCATCTGTGGCAGCAGTCGGATTGGGGGCACGGTTTACCACATTGGAAGTAGTATCGCCTAGAGCAGCATCAAACCTATACCATGCTATTAAATTATTACGCAGAGTGTCTACCGAATACATTGACAGATCCAACAGATCTGCCACAATTCCACCATTATAGAGGCTCTGTGCCTCTGTTTCAGTTAGAGCGCGATCCCAAACAGCTGCGTCAGTAATATAGCCGTCCCAAGTGAATGCGAAGGTAGGGTCGTTGCCAATATAACAGGCGTATCCGGAGATCGCGAGTGGTGCGCTCACCGGGACGACGACGTTTGTATCAAGGACTCCATTAACGTACATGTTAATGTCCCCAGCTGTACCGCCGGAATATGTTGCAACCACGTGGTACCACTTATCAAAATCTAGATCCGAGCTTGAGTCGGTGTAGCCGAAAGAGATGCTGCCGTTGATATACATCCTGAACTCACCCGCTTGGTAAACGAGTTGGCGATCTGAACCTGCAAAACTGAATATGCGCCCGAAGTTGTTCTCGCCTGCACTTTTTGCATAAACCCATGCCGACAAAGTAAACGCCTTGGCGTCGGTGCCAGAGCCGCCAATTAAAGAGTCCCAAACCGCATCTGTTCCAATCCCAACTCGACTATTTGCCCCATCAAAAGATCCAGCCGATCCTGTGGCCTCTTCAAATCGTATGATGGGGTTCCTGTTTGTCTTTGTCCACGAGGGGGTGATAGAATATCCACCTCCGCCGTCGATACGTGTGGTTCCCGGAGTGCCGGTTGAGGGTCTCGTCACAACACCATACGCTGAGTCAATCCCATAAGGGTCCGAATGCAGTGTTGATAGCTGATTAAGACCGCGATTCTTGCCAAGTTGGTCGACAACGCGGATGGAGCCCGCGATGCTGGGGTCTGCGGAGGCAGAACCAGATAGACCATAATCAATAACTCCGCGGTTTCGGTAGGGAGAAGCGTTGTATGCTGACAACTCTTCGTGTGCAGGATCAAGATAGCCGCGGGAAAGTGTCTTATATTCTCCAGGGGCGCTGAAGTGATTGACGATGATGGTTTGATTCGAGTTGGAGCCGGCTCGGTCAGGGAGGGCGAAGTTCAATTCACTATTGACGAGTCCGGTCTGTGTAGGAACAGTATTAGAGAATGTCGGACTGTTTGTAGGCGTGGCATTATTCGTTCCGGCGATGTCATAAATTATTGAGGTAGTGTCGTTTGGTCCATTACCCATTCGCCACCAGGCGGCAGGAGTGGGAAGTGCAGGGTTGTAAGGCAGCGTCGGTTGGCTGGTGTACAAGGTAGTAACCTGGTCACTGCTCAAAGTACTATCCCAAATGGTCACCTCGTTTATAGAACCGCCGAATCCAGCGCCATTGACGCCGGCGAAAGAGCTGTCGGTGACACCGGGCATGCCATACCAGGCGCCGGCGGGGGATGTTCCACCCGGCGTCAAGCTAAGCGACGTGCCGTTTAGATAAACAACTGGGTTGTTGGCAGTACTTGTGGCATCATATGTCCACACAAGATGATTCCATACACCCTCGGTGAAAACAAAATCGGCAGTGTACCATCTGGCAGAGACGCCGTTCCAATAGGTCCAAAGCCGAAGCCAGCGGTCATTTTCGTGGGTATCTATCCACAGGTAACCGCCAAAAGACAGAAAGCGTTGATACGTTCCACTGCCTTCCGCATCAAGATTAAACCAAACCGAGAGCGTCATCTTAGACGTTCCGGCGGCATTGCCGATGATATCATTCCAAACACTTCCGGCGCCGATAGTTGCATACTGATTACTGGCTTGATCAAAAATCATTGATTTAGTATTGGTTAAAGTTTGAAACTGTCCGGGTGGGCGTCCGCGAAGGACGCCGGTCTCGGGATTCAAAGCAAAGTCAAACGACTGATCTTGGAAGAACGGGTCGTTGATCATGCGACCACCAGTGCTGATAACCTGATAGTTCTTCTGGTAGTTGCCGATTGGATTATGAGTAATCGTTCCGCTCAAGCGTGTCCCCACCGAGGCAGTTGTCATCAAGATGTTCTTGATGTTTAAGGGTCGCTTGGCAGTTTCATCTCGGAAGCGCTGTGCGATGGGCACATCTTTGAGCCAACCCAGGACAGCCCCAGCATCATTAGTTAACTCACTCTCAAGTGTGTCGCTGAATGGATAGTTGGGAGGAACGACGCCCAATACGCCGGCTTTACCGGGAGCAATAGTTCCAAGTTCTAGCCGGAAGCCTTCGGCGCGCGTGGTCCTTGTGTCGCTCCCGGCATTTGGTTCGGTGTGACGGAAGAACCGACCACCCACGAACTTCTCAGTAAATGGACCCTGAGCCGGGGTATCGTGTGAATCCACAAAGTCATTATGAAGGTTGGTAAGCATAGTACCAGACTTATAAGTTGTTACGACTGTAGCATTGTAGCCTGTCTCGACGGAGGAACTATACATACTAAATGGAGCATATAGATTACCATCAAACGCGGTTGTGGAATCAATATTATCAATATTGATGGTGGGGTTCATGCCGAATCCTAGGCGTTGCTTAAAGGTGGGATAATATTCATCTGGCGAATCAATGAGTTCTTCGACACCTTCATTAAATCCAACCATAATGTTAATTGGAACATTAGATCCCGATACCATCGGACCATAGGGGCTGCAGTGAGCAAACGTATAGTTGGGCTTATTATTGGGCGGGCGGGCAACACCGCCGAAGGTCACATATCCTTCTGCCCCAAATTTAACAGGTGTATTAACACTTCGATCATACGACTTCTTGATCGCGGTTAACAAATCTTTGCGGACTGTGTTGGATGCAACGGTTGGCTTCGGCTCTGCGCTTCCAGACCGGTATCGTTGCCAGTAAATGTTTTTGTTGCGCCATGCCATATCCAAGACATGTTGTGCCGCCGGATCATAAGGCGACACAGCAGGAGGCGAAACAGACTCAATGGCAGTCGACGGATAGATCGGGAAGTTAGTGGGAACGCCGGTAGGGCCGGCGACGACCTCATTACTCATTGATCCATAGAAACTTGCATTGTCTCTAGAGATGTCCCCCGTGCCGTCACCAAGCTTCCACCAAGATAGAAGGCTGCTAACACAGGATGCCTCGCTTAGATTAGTACGCTCTCCTGCAGCATAAATTTCGGTCACTTCGGCACTAGAGAGTTCTTTACTCCAAACGGCTGCGTCACACATATAGCCGTCATATGCGTCCCCACTGACATGTCCTGGAGCGTCGCCGATCTTCACGCCGGAGCCTAGGCTGTTCAATGTAGTCCAATCCGGGGAGCCGACATCGCCGACGGTGTCAGTGTCGTTGCTTCCGTTGATATAAACTGTCGGGGTTCCGCCGCTGCCATTAATAGCTGCGGCCGGGACTGTAATAACCGCATGGTGCCAAGTTTCGATGCTCCACCTATCGCTGTAGGCATAAGAATATGAGCCGGCTGTTCCATAAGGCGCAGCATATATGCGACCAGACGACCCTGCGGTGCCGCCGTTGTTGTATATAAAGACTGTTATACCCTGATAGTACCATGGATGCTCATATATCTTTCCTATACTAAGCATCCTCGTGCTGCTGGTCTCATTGTTGCTGTTAAACCAAAACGATAAACTAAAGCCATCAGTGTATGCGTCAGCTAAG
>Ga0080013_1002889_pt1 | contig 19186 bp, 31 predicted proteins | sample ETNvirenome_6_85_FD_69236 | JGI IMG/M metagenome (GOLD analysis project Ga0080013, IMG submission 69236) | Marine viral communities from the Pacific Ocean - ETNP_6_85 (SPADES assembly) (version 2) | ecosystem: Environmental > Aquatic > Marine > Oceanic | place: Pacific Ocean | collected 2013-06-19 | reverse complement strand
TCTAAATTTATCAGTGTCACAGCATTGCGTACACGTCCAAACGAGTCAGAAGCATCCAGGCTCGTTATTATATAAGTGCCCGTTTTTGCCGGGGCTATTGTAACTAAATCTCCAACTTTCATAACGTGATTATCTCATAGTCTTTTTTGGTTGTCAAGAGTTTTTTTATTTTTTTTAGATTAAAGCACATGGCCGCCGACTGGCTTGTCAACAAAGACGCTTGTGGTCGGATATGTGCGCGCCCGTGATTTCCAGTCTGATTCGTCTAAAAGCCTAGCTTCTTCGGTGGCTAGGTTGAGAAAAATAAACTTGTATTGTTCATTGCCAAGTGTGCAATGATTATATTCTTCATTCCCCGAGTAAGTAAACCCAAAGTTTGCAAAATCTTCTTTTAAGGGTGTTTTGCGTTTAACACCAGCAGTTTTCAATTCATAAAGTACAATCCTATCGACGTGTAATCTAGCAAGATTTTTATCTTCGAGAAAAGGCAATAATTCCGAGCGCACTAAATCATACCCCCTTCCCTTGATGGGTTTTCCAGCACTTTCAAAAGCGAGTTTTATATTCTTTTTTTGCTTTGGAGTCGGCCTAACAAAGCCCTTTTCCTCCATCACTGACCAAGAGTTTTTTTCATTTTTTTTGCCTTGGTTATAATTTTTACTTGTACTCATTTTATTTCCTTTTCAATTAATTTTATATCGTCAACGTGTTCATCTAAAATTATATCATCTGACCAGACAATTTTAACCCATTTTTTTCCTTTGACCTCGGAAATGATTCCGGTGGTCGAGTTGGCAATGAGTTGTATTTTATCACCGACTTGCACTGATTACCTCGCATTTCTCGTCAATATATGCCTGGGGAAACCATTCAACTTTTCCGTTGGGGCACAATACACCGTAAGGTGTTTTGTATCGTTTATCTTTAATTTTCACTATCAGCCCCACTTCAGGAAATTCTTTTTCTTTAATCAAATCACCGACTTGCATTGATTACCTCCAAGCACCGATGGCGACAAGGGGCATTGGTACCATCAACAAACTGCACCCAATAATCGCCATCGGCTCTCTGTCCTGTGATAATGCCCACTATATCGAACGAGCCTTGTTTATACCTAACCAAATCACCGGCTTGCATTAGATCGCGCTCGCTAGGATTTTGTCAGAGTGCCACTTAATTGTGCCGGGGCGACAAGCGATTTTCTGAATTTTGTTGTTGACAAACACCGTCAGTTCGTTGCGCCCGACCGCTGTGACGATGGCGTGCTTTTTGTTTACTGTGATGAGACTTCCAACGGGTGGAATGCCTTCTTCGGTCAACAGGCCAGGGTCTTGAATCTGAAGGAAAGGACGTTTTTGTCCTGGGGCCATGTAAAGGCCGCGCTGTTCATTCAACACCAATTTAGTTGTTTTGGGATCCGCATTCAGGGAAGAGTATTGTTTCCCCTCGACGTGCCACTGACCATCCTTCTTAGTGGCTTTCTCCACTTTAAAAACAATAGTGCGATACTTTGGATAAGTGCGAAATGTTTCAAGCTCACCTTTATTATTCATGTGCGCCTCTTCGCGTACACGACTTCGACCAGTTCCAAAACACCACTTTTTCATTAAAATATCATTGGGTTGCATAAGTGCTCCTTAATTGTTCTGTATACATTATCTCACATGAAGGAGGGGTTGTCAAGGATTAATTTGATAAAATTTCTAACTCGTCGGTGGTGAGCCACCAAAGCTCCCCGGAGTTGAATCGGATGTAAACTTCTTTGCGCTTGCGCTTTTGCACAATCAGGCCAATGGCACCTTTCTCTATCTTCCCGATAATCGCGCCATTTTGCCCAATCTCAATTACAAATTTAGTTTTGACCAGGGAGCCTATTCGCATAAAAATCCCACCGACATAAAGATAAGGAGATAGATAATAATAATTCCCAACCACCCGCGCCATGGCGCTGCCGAACCAGGGCGCTGGAATCGTGAGGTGAAGCCAGTCAAAAGAGGCTTAGTAAGTATTTTTTTTAACCACCCCTTCATATGAAAGAACCCTCACTAGTGTAGCCATTTGATTTGTATAGGCTTTTGTTAAGTCGACGCGACTGCGCTCGGCTGCGTTTTTTACGTCTTTTTGGAGATGGAGGAATGCCCTCTCTGCATTAATCAAGTATTCAAACGCTTTGCGAATCGCACTGACGGATGCGACGACCATCGACCTGGCCTCTGAAGAAAAATAAAGTATTTGGTTTTGTTTGTTTTTTAGTGCGATTTTTATTTCAACGGGAGCGTCTGTTTTTGTTGCAAGGAGGCTTTTGAACTTGATACGCATAGCAAAATCATCAAATTCAATTTGAGAAAGGGACGAAAAGTCCTTAGTAAATTTTTTCATCATTGAAGTAAACAGCGCGTCTACCATTCCATATCCCACTCCCGCAATTTGAACCTCTTTCCATTCGTTGGAAAAAGAGATTGTGCATTTCACATGCGAAGTTTTAGCCTCATCGTTCTCCACCAGTCTAAAATTTCTAATAAAAATACCCACATAGCGCGTTCCCAACACATCATGTACAATTTTCAAACATTCGGATTGGAGAGCTTCTTCGGGAAAGGAGTTGTGCATCTATTAGTAATTAGTTTTTCATTGTGCCGCACAACAAATAATTTACGACTTAAATAATAACTTAAGGCTGCTAGTATTATCCCCGAAAATACATCAACTATAAAATGTTGCTTGAGAGTGAGAGTAGAAATCGACACCAGGACGGCCCAACAGAAATATAAAATCTTAATCCACGAGTGTTTTCGCGTATATTGGGAAAGGCTCACGAAAAACATAAGAAGCCATGCAAAAGTTACATGGCCCGATGGGAAAGTGTTGTGTGGACCGTCGATAGATCTTGTTATTTCGACGAGCCATCCTGATACCGTTGATATATCTACGAATAATTCCCTTGGATAAAACGCTGGGAAAAATATATAAAACAAGCACATTACCGCGCCTGAAAAAATAAAAGAAAATATCAATCCTAAAAATACATTGCGATTTTGAAAAAGAAAAATTGCTGTCAAGAATATTACAGGAATTATTGTGTGATACACCCAAATAAAGGGAGGAACAAAGGGTATTTTCTCATCAATTCCCATTAATAAGTTATACTGATCCGCGCTTATAAATGATTGGATCAAAAAATAAAATATTAAATATGGCAAAAACGCTAAAAGTAAATAGCGCGCTTTTACCTTCAATGGCATTAGACAGCCCTCCGCAGCCTTCTAATGAAAGCGACCTTTCAATTAACATATTTAAGGGAAGGCGCGAAAATAAATTCACACCTCTATAGATACATATGCTTGGAAATGAGAAAAAGAAGTATTTTCAATAAATTACTTAAAAATACGTTCTTTGTGGGCGTCAAACATTTGTCGCATGAAAGATTTTTTAAGACTTAAAAGGCGCGCAAACTTTACTTTTTCTCGAATGTTGGTGTATAAAACTGTAGGCTTCCTGACATGTCCGTCAATAATTTGATCGCTAAAATCATAAAATTTTGATTTAGTGGGCGGCTTGGCGTGTGTCTCTACAGCAAAAAATAGTGCCAAGCATATTATAAGAACAAAGACTCCAAACAAACAATGCACAGGCTTAGGCTTCATGACATCTTCTCCCTTGTATTAAATAGTTTGTCGGGCCACTCAACGGTAACTCCCCAGTTAGAATCTTGATTCTTTCCCATGTGATGATCGTAGTGCCACCGCATTTTTTTCTTTCCCCACTCCACATTTAAATGTGACCGCCGATGATAATAAAAATATCGGATGGTGTATAAAATTACTCCTCCAAAAAAATAAGGAGCAATAAAAATAAGTGGGAGATGGATTGAGCTGAGTAAAAACAAAAAGAAGATTTCTTTTTTTACTGGTGCGCCCGCAGGAAATTTATAATCTGAATCGAAGTTATTATTTTTTCGGCAGGCCCGGTGGTGGGCGTGCCAATGGAAAGAAAAGATACTCTTCTTGTTTTTTCCTAGTCCGTGAAGGGCATATTTATGGAGAGCCCATTCCGCGAGCCCTCCATAAATATATGCGCCTAATAGGGAAAGTCCAATAAAAAAAATCTGTATCACATAAATAAATAGTAAATTATTTAATTTTGATAGTGAGCGGCTCTGCTTCTGGTCGAACTGGAACCACGACGCGAAGAAGCCCATTCTTAAACTCGGCAGCAATTGCTGAGAGGTCAAGATTATTGTCATAGTTGACAAAAGTTTTGTGAAAAGCTCGGCGAGCGACCCGACGACTATCGAAGTTCGGCTGCTCCTCATCGCCGTGAGAGTCTGCGCTGATGTGAATCTCTCGCTTCTCTGGGATGATTTCCACATGAAGATTTTCTTTCTGAAAGCCGGCAAGGGCAAACTCCATAACGGTATCACCATTGTCATTGCGATAGATGTCCGCAACAGGGTATCCCTGTGTGGTCTGACGAAGCATTCTTGGAAACTCTCCGTCGAATAGTCCGTCAAACACATCATCAAACACGCTCCGACCAAGTAGTCCGGGCCGCATATTGACGATAGGGTGTCTAAAAGTAGTAGTAATATTGCTCATTGTTTTGTTCTCCTTATAAAAAGCAAGTCAGCGAGTTGATTATCCCAAAGGCAATAATCAACTCTGTTTAAAATATAGTAAAGTTTTCTTTTTTGTCAAGGCTTTAGTGCAAAGAAAGTGAATAATTTAAATCTTTTAATTTCTCTTTGACACTTATCAGGGCGGCTAATAACAATTTAAATTCCATTCCTTGTTCTTCTGATACTAAAAAAGATCTGCGCTCTTTCACGAAGAACTCGGGGTCGTCCATTTCGTCTAAAAGTTCTTCTAGTTTCCCCAGGAGGGCGTGATATTCACATAAAAGTGTTTCTACGCGCGTGGGGAGCGTATTCGGGACCGGTTCAAATAAAAGACCGGCGGTAAAAATTCTATCATTTTCTATCTTCATGATATATTTCCACCAAAAGTCTTCTTTGACTTCGTAAACTATAGTTTTTTTCTTCGGCCGCATGTAGAATAGTTTGCCTTGATGCCCTCGCCCCAAAAATGCTTGCTGCGACGACGCTCTGTCACTAACAGTGCTTCGATAATTTGTTTGTTATTTTTAGTTTTTAATTTGAAAGAATACGGCTCTCCTCGAAATTTACCATAAAGAGGTTGTCGCCTTCGCTTCTTACCGTATTTGCTTTTAGGAGGAAAGTTTAGGTGCTCAATACACCCACGCACAAGGTGTTCCCCTGTCGTTCCTTGCGCCAAGTAAAGGGAATGGTCCACCTCAATGTTGACCGCGATGACCCAACACTTCTTTCCGTACCCTTTGATATGAAAATAACTAGACAGATATCGCCCGTATTTAATTTTTGTTTGGTCTTGGTCTGCTTGTAATAAACTATTTTGTTTGATTTGTGATAACTTGCACGGAATCATTTATTTCCTCCAAATGTTTTTCTAAATCTGTAAAGCCGCCAATTAACTTTGTGGCACCGTCTGAGCACACCTCAAAAACGATTGGGACGGTTTCCCAATTAAAATTGTTTTTTGTTTCTTGCAGGACTTCAGGCTGTTTATCCATTGTAAAGACGGTATGAGAAATTGCCTTCTGGTTAAGCAAGCTCATCGCCTTGCTGCACCACTCGCAGTCGTGCTTCACCCACAATAAATAATATCGATCAACCGAGTAAGAGTTCACTAGAGTTTCCTTTCATTTTTGCTTCGATGGCACTGGGTGGGCCGACGACTACAATCTCTTGGCCGGCATTTCCTTTATCCATGGTCACACGAGTAAACTTTTGCCTTTCATCCAAGTCGGGAGGGAGTACTCCCTCATTTAACTTTTGCTTAAACCGCGCATCTTCTCGTAATGATATTACGTGTTTGGGGTTTACATACACCTCTCGCAATGTAAAGCGTTGCTGAGAGTTTTTGCTCGCCGTTGAAAGCTCGCATACTTCAATTAGTTGAATCATCTTTCCTCCTGGTATGGTAAAATATCATTTTTATTGATGTACATTTTTTCACCGTTATATAGTACAGGAAGCCAATCGGTGTTACTGTTGGTTGCCAGCAAAAGAACATTCGTTGGTTTTTCCAAATTATGGTACTTCACTGGTGAGGGGCCAACGTATGCCACTTCAGGGTCTATGGAATCTATGCTTTCATCGAATTCCATGAGTGTGATGTCTGCTGGCACGTACAAAAGATCACCCGTCTTCAAGTGGACCATCTAGCACCCTCCCCGTTTCTTCATTCTCGCTCCGAAGACGTAGTAGGGTTTGTTCATAGCCCATTAAAATATTATAAGAGTCAGCCAGTGAGTGATCAGCCTTGGACATCAGCTTTCGGCACGTATCTATTAATTCAATGGCTTTCTTTTCATTGTCTTTTTCTAGCTCTCCGCTAATTTTTCGATACTCTTTGAACAAGATTTCTAAATCTTTGGTGGCCTCAGCTAACAGTTTTCTTGTTAACCCAGGCACTTCATCTAATTCTACTGAATAAGTAACATTAACACGCATTTGCGCCTCCTATATTAAGTATAACATGTTTATTAATTTGATGTCAAGACAAAAATGTTTTAAAAATGAGGGCGGTACCGAGCCCCAGAACCGTCGTAATAATTATCCAAATAAGGCGAGTAGAGGTCTCTTTCCACGATTCAAGCTCTCTGAGTCGAGCGTACAGCCCTTCGTCTGGGTTGTAGACAGCTTCTTTAATCTTGGCGATATCTTGCGCCATCTCATCCTGCTTGTCAGTGACGGTTTCTAATTTCTGCATGATTTGATCGAACTTTCCATTCATTTCAGCAAAGGCTACAGCATCACTTTCCATAGTGGAGGTCTCCTACAATATAAATAGTATTATTGCTCTATAATCGCATGATTGGTAGTAATTAAAGTCGAGGAAACGGATGCAGCATTTTGTAGCGCGCACCTTGTAACTTTGACTGGGTCAATAATTCCCCTTTCAGCTAGGTCAGTTAGCTTGCTTTCCACAAAATCAAATCCGATGCTTCCCTTTTTATTTTTCACCTTGGAAACCACTATATCAGGTGGCTCTCCTGCATTCAACGACATTTGCACAAGAGGGGCTTTGATGGCCTCCAAAATAATCTGCGCTCCCAGTTTCTGGTCGGCGTTCGCAGTCGTCACCGTGGCATTCTTGGCGGCTCGTATCAAGGCAACCCCTCCACCCGGTACAATTCCTTCTAGCTGGGCAGACTTAACAGCTTCGAGCGCATCTTCAACGCGATGTTTCTTTTCGATCATTTCTATTTCGGTGGCAGCACCAACACGGATGATCGCGATGCCACTGGCTAGTCTGGTTATTCTCTCTTGTATTCTTTCGCACTCGGTGAGAGCTTCAGTTTGAGAAAGCTCTGCCTTTAGCACATCAATTCGCTTTTCAACCTCGGCTAAATCTCCGCTTCCTCCCACAATGGTTGTAAATGTCTTGGAGCACTCAAAGCTCTTCGCCTTCCCAAAGTGAGTTAGCTTGATGTCCCGCAAACGTAAATTATTTTGACGCGTGACAAAGGTGGCGCCTACCGAGAGGGCCAAGTCTTTGAGAATATTACGTCTTTCTTCTCCGTAGCGAGGGGCTTTGACACCCACCACTCGAAGAGTTCCGCGCATGGCATTCATGATGAGTGCAGCTAAGGCTTGCCCTTCAATGTTCTCCGCTACGATAACAAAAGGACGGCTCTCCCTGGCGGCGATCTCTAGGGCTGGCATCATGTCTTCGACGCTCTCTATCTTCTCGTCTGTCACGAGGAAAAGTGCGTCGTCATACTTGACAAGGCCACGCTTTTCATCAGTGATGAACGCGGTAGCTAAGTAGCCGGAATCAAAACGGAAACCTTCTGCTACGTCTAGGCTCGTCTCTAAAGAGCGCGCCTCTTCAATTGTGATGGCTCCATCTTTTCCTGCTAGGTCTACGGCTTTTGCAATCAGATTGCCAATCACTTCGTCATTATTTGCTGAGATCTTGGCGATGTGAGCAATGTCTTCCGCAGACATGATAGGTGTCGCCATCTCTTTGAGGTTCTCGACAATGGCTGTGACGGCCTTGTCCATCCCGCGTTTAAGCTCAATAGGGGCGGATCCAGCCATTAAATATCTTTGAGCCTCTTTGAGAATCGCTCGGGCTAGGACCACAGAAGTGGTGGTGCCGTCGCCTGCTTCCGTGTTGGTCTTTGCAGCCGCCTGTTTTATAATTTGCGCGCCCACATTTTCAAATGGATCTTCTAATTCTATAAACTTTGCAACAGTAACACCGTCTTTTGTAATGACAGGGTTTTGTCCCGGGTGATGTAAGATGACATTGCGACCGCGAGGGCCAAGGGTGGAAGCTACGTTATCAGCTAGAAGGTTGGCTCCCTTTAGAATTTTTTGTTGTAGGTCTGTGCCTGATTCATATTTACGTGACATTCATCCTCCGTAACTTAAATATAATACATTATATATGGTTTGTCAAGTTATTTTTCAGCTTTTACTTCTTTAGTTTTCTCGCCGATGTTGTCGGCGGCTTCGATAGCGTTGTCAGCTTTTTGTTCGTCTTCCATGCCACCGGCGAAGTACGCCTGAATATTGATGGTCAATAATTTCAGGTTGTTAAAAATATCAAAGATTGCGGTATTGATCAAGCCACGTATATTGTTAAGCATGCCTTGTATCTTAGAGGTGCCAATCTCAATTGCTCCGATGCCGGGCGCAGGCTGCCCAGAGGGGAGCGCGCTCTCGGGCACCTGCAATACATCGCTTCTATTCATGCTGAACTGATCGGTGTAGACGTAACCACGCGAGACGCGGAGTGCCATCCTTTTAAGCTCCGGCGTTAGGGTTCTATAAAATTCAACTGATTTCCGGGGACTCGCGAAGGACCCTCCCACAACCCGATCAACCACCTCCCTTCTCGCTTGGTTAACCTCTAAATATTTTTCGCGTACAGTTTCATTGGCTCTGTAAATCATCTCAAAATAATTCACAATCTCTTCGGTATTTCCGTACGTGGACGCAGATAATGACGGGTCAGTAAAATCTGCTGCTTTTAACAATCGAGCCAAGGGTGCGCTCGAAGCAGGGCGATATGATCGCCCACCTTGACCAACACTGATTTTTGCAAAGCCCGGGCGCTTTGGAGCAGAAAAAATGGCGGTGTTGTTAGCCCAGTCGACCGTTTGTAATACCCTTTCCGCGAGGGCGGCGTCACCCATGGCGCCTTTAATTAAGTTAGAAAACATCTCTTCCGCCTCTTCGGTAGACATAAATTCTGGGAGTTCAATATCAAAAGTGTCCGGGTTTTTAACAAAGTCTTGGGGCAGCATGATCACGTAAGGGTCACGGCTTGTGCTAAGAACATCAAAAATGTTCTCCACTGTGAAATTAAAGCGATAAAACTTAAGGGTTCCTTCGAGATCCGGGCCCTTACCTGAGAGGTTCTTCATGACTACCACATACTGCATCAAGTATGGTGGTCGAATTAAATCATTAACCAAGTCCGTGTAGCTTCCCCCCACGTGCAGTGTCGCTTCCGCGTACAGTTTGAGAGAGATGGGAGTACCATCTCCTGATGTCAAGTCCGCGATGGTCTTGTTGCCGGTGGCAATTTGGTTGCCCCCCAGCAGAACACCCAAAAACGATTCGAACGCGAACCCTGCGGCCGATGCATTAAAATTAGTAATAATTTTAGTGAGAGTTTTATAAAAAGTCAAGTAGGCAAGTGTCTTTTTAATGGTCTCCGCGTCATTCGCACTTTTCAAGTCTTGCATCATCTCGCTTCCACCCGCATAAAACTCAGCTAGTTTTTGTATCTTGTCTTGTAAATCACCTCCTCTGGCAATGTTTTGCAAAAAATTATCTAGCTGCGCGCGTTGTTCTGAGGGGATTTTCACGTCTCCCGCGCCGGTCTTGAGGCGCGCCCACCCCAGTTCAGACACTGGGATTTCAGGAACAGCAGACCAAGCAAGGTCTGCCCCTGGCATCAACTCTTCTGTGAGGGCTGCTTTTCTATTGAAAAGATTTTCCTCCATCACTTCCTCAATTAACTGAAGAATGGTGGAAGCGTTCAACTCATTAGGATTATAATAGCTGTCTACTAGTTTGTTTATATCAACCATTGTTATAATTAGTTTTCTTTGCCTTAATCTTCTTTATAAATCTGTGTCTTTTCAGCGCGAGGATTTTATATGTAACCACATCGCAGATTCCATCCCTCTTTAAATTATGTTTTTTCTGAAAGTCTTTGATTCTTTTTGTGAGGTGATTGTCAAATTTAGTGGCACCAAACCATTGGGGCTGCCAGCCTAATTTTTTCGCACTTCGTTTGTTGCGCCACCTTATGTACCATCTTTTGAACATTTCTCATACTATAACATCTGCGATCCCGTATTCCACTGCTTCCTTAGCATCTAAATAAACATTAACTTTTCTATCTAAGAGTTTCTTTAAGTGTTTTTTTGTTATATCTGTTTCCTGCACGAGCGCGTCAATATGCTGCTCTTGAATCCAGCGCATTTCTTCCATCTCGTTTTCAAGATTGTGAAGTGGCCCCCACTGGTCGCCGCGGATGCTGTGCAGCATCACTCGGCAATTTTTGCCAATCTTCCTTGCTCCCTTGGTCCCGGCCGCCAACAGTAAGACGCCGGCTGACATTACTTTTCCCAGGCCATGCGTTCTTATTTCACAACTTTCTCTAACCATGCGCATCGAGTCATAGACGGCAAACATACCGCGTGCATCACCGCCCCAAGTAGAAATATAAAAATCAATAGGTTTGTAGATAACCTCCTTGACGGGGGAGGCCGGGTCCTCCGGGTCCTCGTAAATTTCTTCCTTCCCGTATTCCTTAAGAGCAATGAGGGACTGGGATAGCTCCGCAGTTTCATCTTCGCCCAGGTTGCCAAAAAGACTGATCATGCGAATCTTGGGGGCTTCTTTCGGGGCATCTAAGAAAATTAAAGAGGTTAGATCTTCGTTCCCCGCTTTTTTGTCGACCTTATCTTTTTTTGTTTTTTTATCGCTATAATTCATACGTTTCTTTCTTCGCCCCGTCCGGGGCTGTGTTCGTCAAGATCCGACAATGTGTCCTCACTCCATGTTACATCAATTATACCATTTTTCCATTCCAAATTAATCTTTTTTTGCAAAAACAATCTTATTATGCGCATGTTCTGTTCAATCTCACTGTCGCTCAAGGTTTTGTCTTTCACACCTCTCCTTATCCAGTTTATAAAAGAGTTGGCACAAAAAACTTGTTCAGCTAAATATAGATTATCTTTTTGTTGGAGCGCTCCTTCTTCAATAAACCACTTGAGAAGATTATTCTTTTTTTTGGTGCTCATCTAGTCGCCTCCTGTAGGCTTTCGCCAATATAGACATAACTTCGTCCCAATTATCAAACGAGAGCTTAATATAATTAGGCACGGAATTATTAATATTTACAATACACGACTTTTTCCACTCTTCAAAGAACTCTTCGTCTTGAAGCTTGGCTTTTTTAATTTGGCTGGGGTCCACATTGGACTCTTTCATCGTCTTATATTTTAAAGCTTTAATATAAGCGACGTCTTCCAAGGTGGTGCCTAGAAATTTTATGACATTAATTTGTAATTGATAGATAACATTTGTGATCTGGGTGAGGCCCAGGATCACGGACAGGACTTTATAAACAAGGGCTCCCCCTACAAACCATAAGAACTCATGCATTTACACCTCAACGACGAGATCTTTTGTTTAGACGTCGGGAAATCTTGCTAGCGAGCTTCGCGGCTAGTTGGTCGGCGCGCTTTTCTTCAATGAGACGGTTCTTTACGCGATGGAAGACTTCATTAAGGATCATGCCTTCGTCAATATAGTTGACTTCTTCGAGACCCTCTAATTCCTCTTCTTCACCGGCCAGTTCTTCGTCGGCACCCTCAATTTCTTCCTCGTCGCCGAGTTCCATTTCTTCTTCGCCTTCTTCTTCAGCACCAAATTCAGGTACTTCCAATTCAGCTTCGGGAGCATCTTCGCTGACGTCGACGTCTACACCGAACTCTTCAGCAACACCCGCGATGGCGTCAACCATACGGCGTACAAGCTCTTCGGCTTCGGGCTCTTCGGCTTCGGGCTCTTCTTCGTCTACTTCGAGGTCTGCGCCGGGCTCTTCGAGATCCATTTCCATGTCTTCGATTTCTTCGCCGCCTTCAGGGCCTTCAACTTCGGCTTCGATGTCTAATTCTTCATCTTGTTCTTGAAGTGGGGTTTCATCTTCTTCTTTCCCCTCCTCAAGATCGCGACGGGAGCGAGATTCGTCTCCTTTGTTGCCGCCATGCTTCTTCTCGTTTAGTTCGACAAAATCACTCGCCAAAACTTGTGTACCAGCCAGTTTCATGAAACGACGGACGGTTCCTTCTTCTAATAAACTTTTCTTGCTCATTATATTTCTCCTTGGTGTAGGTGTCCACCAGCACTGCTGGCACTTTCCTTAAATAAATAGTTAGAAGTATCTTAAATGTCTCTTTTTTTGTAACTTTTGTAACGCTTTGTCTTGTATTTGCTTAATACGCACAATGCTCAGGTCTAATCGTTTCGCAATTTCCGCCAATGTCATGTTCCCGTTGTGCGCGATGGCTACGTTGCTGCAATTAAAATCTTTTTTATAATCAATCCATGCTCGGCAGTTTTTTTCTGCACATGATTTTTTATTATCTACACACTTTCTTGTACACTCTCTCATAACTCTGGGTGCTCCTTTTCTAATATGTCAAATATATCTTCTATCTCCGCTTCGTCTAGGGCAAAGTGGCGAATGGTATGTTCTTGTTCTTGTTGGGCTTTTTTTGCTTTGTTGCGGCGCGTCTGCGATACTCCTTTGGCTTCCTTTACTCCCTCTATAAACGCCACAATGTTTTCATTTTTATTTATATAAGCTGTCACTACCTTGTTAAAAAATTCTTTAATTTTAATTTCATCATAATGCAAACGAATTTTTAAATCCGCGTGAAGTTTTGCGGTGCTCTCAAAACATATTTGTTTTTTATTTTCACCGTAGTCAGACATTTATTGTTTCCCTAAAATGTGGGTAGAGCTTTCAATTAAGCTGGCTCTTGTTTGGCGAATAAATTTTGCCTTCGCTTGTAATTCAAGGATTGTGCGCGCGCCTGAATATGATAGGCCGGATGTAATCCCGTTTTTTAAATCTTCTAGTATCTCTTCCACTCGCCCCTTATAGGGGATCAACGTGGAAACACCTTCGTTGGAAGAGAACTTGCCGCGCCAGTCTAGCTGCGCCTCTTTGCTCGCCATCCCTCGGTATTCTTTTTGTACCCCTTTTAAGGTAACTATCTTCTCTCCAGGTGACTCATCGGTTCCGGCCAACATCGAACCAAGCATCACAAAGTCTGCTCCAGCAGCGAAAGCTTTTACGATGTCGCCGCTCGTTCGTATGCCGCCGTCTGCAATGATTCTAGTGGAGCGATCTGTTTTAGCACAATCAAATAAAGTTTGAAGGCCCGGCATTCCATGGCCGGTTTGAATTCTAGTGGAGCAAATTGATCCACCTCCTATATTGCATCGTATACTATCTGCTCCCCAGTCCGCCAAATCGTTGAAAGCCTGAAGGGTTGCAACATTTCCAGCCATAATATGTACACTATTATTTAGCAAGTCTTTAATAGATTTAATGGCGCGTTCCATTAATTTGTGATGACCGTGAGCTACATCCACACACAAAACTCTTGCGCCGGTGTGTGCCAAGCGAGAGGCTCTCTTTAAATAATCTCCCGTCACACCTACCGCAGCCCCAATGACTTCAAAATTCTCCCACGCATCTTTAACTATCTTACATTGCTCTTCAATCGAATTATAACGATGAATAATTCCTAACCCTCCCGCGGTGGCCATTGCTATTGCCATCTTAGGCCCAGTTACAGTATCCATTGGAGAAGATATAATGGGGAGATCTAATTTTATTTTGGGGCTGTCTCCTAAAGAATTTCCAATATAGATCTCTTTACGGCTTTCTATGTCTGAGTATTGCGGGGTTAGCAAAACGTCATCGTAGGTAAGGGCCTCTTTAAGCTTCTCCATTAATAATCTCCCAGTTCTCTTTTATTAATTTTAACGGCACCGTAGATATGCGGCCATCGCCGGCGAACAAGACAGTTGCCCACGACCGGTCGTACCCGGGATCGCGAACGTCTTTGTCTACCACGACACCTATAACAAGAGCCGTTGAATCGTTTCTTCTGTGTTTTATCAAGTCACCGGCTTGCATTCTTTTCCAGGTCTTCAATCATTTTATCGAGGTACCACCGCGCCTTTTTTAAGTCTTGGAGGGCTTTGCCCTTGTACTTGTGGCGGGAGACGTATTTAATGACGTTGCCCTCGGCATACTCCATTCGCCAAGACTTTATGTATTCAAAAGTCTCAATGGCCTGTTCGCCTTTCCAGTTGATATTGTAGTGCGTTGGGTGATTAACGTTGTCGCTCATTCTTTCTCTTTCGTTTGGTTCAGTACGGATTCCCTGCAAGATATAATATAGTACTGATAATTATTACGCTTATTATGAAGGCAGTAACTTCTCTTAAAAATTTCATTTTTTATTTTTGTTCTCCAAATGTTTTTTAAAGTTTTCCATGATCTCAACAGCATTGTTCCAACAACTAGGACAATAAAGGCGAACAACTCCTTCCTCTTGCCTAACTACTACATTCCAAGACTTTACTTGTTCTTCATTCATTTTATCAAATCTTTTTTCGCATGTTAAGCACTTGTCTGCTAGCTTTTCAAATAAAGCCACTTTAGTTGCCATTTCTTTTTCGGCACTTTTTTTTGCCTTGTTTGTTCTTTTTCTTCTTAATTTTCTTTCTAGTGACATTAGTTATCTCCTGTGGATCCAAAACCGCCTTCACCGCGTTTGGAATTAAAGTTTAAAAATTTATCGCTTTCAACTTCTTGTACTTTAAAATGAATGATAGGAATTAAAACTGCTTGTGCAACTTTATCACCTGATTTGATGACTTGAGTTTCTGCGCCAATATTATGTAAATTTATATAAATTTCGCCATTATATCCTGGGTCTATTACGCACGCACCTACTACTAATTGTCGTTTGTGAGCTATCCCAGATTTATTTTTAATTTCAAGCATGTAACCATACGGAATTTCTATTTTGAGTCCCGTAGGAAGCAGTCGAGAGGCTTTAGGAGGAATATAAAAATCTCTGGTGTTATATAACTTTTTATCATCATTGGGACAATAATATAAATCCATGCCGGCATCTGTTAAATGTGCTCGTATTGGTATCTTCGCATTCGCCCTTAGTTTATAAACCTTTAAATTCATTTTTTATCCTAATATTTTATTCGTTTATTTTAGTAGTAGACAAGAACATTATTAAACTATCTCTATAGCATTCTATCCTTTTTTCTTCTGAAAGCGTTTGCATTTCTGACATAATATTAAATTGTGCCTCTTCATACTTTTTAAAATCGGCTTTAAAGTTCAAAAAATGTGTTTTTTGCAATTCATTATTTGCTTTTGTTTCTTTTGTTTTTTGCTGGGCTTCAAAAAGAAATACATTTGAAAAATCGAATGATTCTTCATTTTTATTTTCTTGGCGCGCTTTGTGGACGTAATCTTTTTTGAGTGCATTGAGCGATTTGCCCGAAGGTATATGTATGGTTTGGTCATAATTTACGCTTACTGATGCCCCATCGGATTTCTTTAGTTTTTCAGCCACAAATTGTTTTATTTCGCCTAAAGAGCGGGAGGTGCCTTTAACTAAAAATACGGGAGTCTTATTGCGAACGCCTTCTATTTGTAGCTCAAAAGGCTGTGGTACAGCATAAAGCTTTAACGACATCAGATCTCCTCTTTTAATAATTCCATCTTTAATCAGTCTAGACCACTGAGGTTGCCAAACTTTTCTAGAATGAAGTGCTTCTTCTTCTGTGCTGACTCGCTGGTAGCCCCCTGCTGGATTTTTATAACACCATTTCCCATCGGGCGTGGGCCAAATGCTATCATTAGGCTTTGTTTCTCTTTTATTATAATTCATTACTGTTCTCCTTTGTTCAATGGGTGTTACCCTAACATTCTAAAATTATATTTAATCGATCTTGTGCTAAATCCCCATTCTTCGTCGTAATCTAATTTACTCATGTATGGGCGATTTAAATAAATCTCGTCTCTTTCTGGATTAACACCCCAACATTTAATAGAATGGGGGGTGGAAGTATTATCAATTACTCTTAAAATCCAATATGTTTTATTGTTCTTTGTTTTCTTTGGAATGACTTCTCGTGGAATAAACCAGGCCACTCCCAAATTATTGTCCCATTCGCCAAGCGCGGGGACATTATAATAATCTAATCTTTGTTTAATCTCTGTGTTTAAAACTAAATCTATAGGAAATATTCCCGTTAAAGATACAAGGTTGTTGATTTCCTCTTCTTTTGTAAACTTACCTTCTAGTTTATACATCTCAATATTTTCATTAAACTTTTTAACATTTTTTGGCTTATCAACCACAGTGGCAGACCAGAAATGTTTGAGGCCTGTAAATCTTTCGTCAACCAAACAATTTAAAGCGCCACTTCGTGCCAAAACATCCAAAGCTTTTTTATTTAGTTTACTATAAACAATATTTTCATTAAAGAGAAAATTTTCAATTGTTTCAAAAGGACGATTATTTATAATTTGTTCAATAGCTTTTTCTCCAAGCCCCTTCAAAGATGTTAAAGGCTGAATTAATGTTTTATTGTCGTCGGCGATCTCCCACACTCTTCCTGACTTATTAACATCTGTGGGTTTAATTTTAAATTTAAATTTCTTAGCTAAGTTGATCGCTTTTTCTTTACGGCTCTCGGGCTCTTTGTCTAAGAATGCCGCCATCCACTCAGAAGAATAGTAATGAAACAGCCATGCACATTGATACGAAAGAATAGAATAAGAAACCGCATGAGATTTATTGAAACCATATCCTGAAAAGTATTCAAACTTTTCCCAAAGAGAGTTCGCGGCCTTTTCAGACATGTTGTGCTCAACACACCCTTCAATAAATTTAACCTTGATGGCGTTCTTCTCCTTGGCTACTTCCCCCGTTCCTTTTTTGGTGAGAAGCTTGCGAAGCTTATTGCCTTCGTCCAAGCTAATGTCCTTCCCTAACAAATGTGCCAGAAGCGCAATTTGCTCTTGAAAGATTAAGAAACCATATGTTTCTTTAGTTACTTCTCTTACAATGTCATTTTCGTATTTAATCTTCCCCGGGTTTTCTTTTGCCTGGACGTACAGTTTGTCTACGTCAGCCCCCAAAGGGCCGGGACGATAAATAGAAGTGATGGCAGCAATGTTAATTATGTTCTTTGGTTTCGCTTTCTTGCAAAACTTTTGTGCGCCCGTTTCTGTGAATTGAAAGATACCGGCCCACTTTCCTTTGTGGAAGATATTCTTGTAGACTTTGTCATCGTTCAGGTTAATCTGGTCGGGGTGGAGATTCTCGTTATAATAGTCTTGAATCTCTTTAAACGTAGGATTCTTTATACCGTGATGTCTTTTAAGAATGTGGCCGATGGCACACTCAATCATCTTTAAAGTTGAGAGCCCAAGGATATCAAATTTAATAAACCCCATTGGCTCAAGGTGTCGAACATTTTGACCTTCCGACCATGGAGTCTGCGTGATTCCGCCGCTATTAATGAGGGGCATATATTTATCTAGATCCTCGCCAATCACGACGCCTCCTGCGTGTCTAGAAACAGAACGTGTTTGCCCATATAAGACATTGATATGATTAGCAATTTGAGGATGTTTGGCCAAGAAGTTCTTAAGTGAATCTGAATATTCCATTACTTCTTCGAAAGTTGGTACGTAAACTCCTGATTTTATACCGTGTTTCTTTTTGGCAATGGGTGTTGCTTCTTTCATCATCCGAGATGTTATTGGATTAACTTCTGTGAAGGGTACTCCGTAAAACTTTGAAATATCTTTAATTAAAGAACGGAGCTGCAAAGTATTAAAGTTAGAAATTGGAACTACGGTGCTGCGGCCCCACTCTTCAATTAATAATTCTTTCAGCTCCATCGGGTCTGAAACATCATAATCAATGTCTGGGTAATCTTTTGTGTCCTTCCTCAAAAATCTTGAAAACAAAAGATTGTATTTAATCGGATCTACCTGAGTAATTCCCAGAGCATATGCAACAAGCGAGCCGGCAGCGGAACCTCGTCCTGGGCCAGTAAGTTGAATTGAGTTTGCTTTATTTACAACTGCATTCATTGTTAGAAAATATTTACTGAATCCTCTATCGTCAATAACTTGTAACTCTTCTTGTAGTCTATCTGTGTATTCTTTGTTCGTGTGGAGGTCCAATTCTCTTAGGCCATCGAAGCATAGCTGTGAGAGCGCCTGAGAGGCGCTAAAACCGGCTGGTACAACAAAATCCGGTAGTCGGACTGTGTTGTCCGGTAGGAACGATTCTATGCGGTTGTGAGCGATTTTGTGGGTTTCTATAAGAGAAGACATAATCAATTCATCATCGTATTCTTCTCCACACTCTTTGGAGTATTGCTTATAGGATTCCCACATCTGATTACCGTTCTTGGGATAAAGTTCATACCCTATTTCTTCGACGCCAATTGGCAATTCGGAAGTCATCCACTTAGGGCTTCCTCCTTTTCCTAACCAGCCGAGCCTTTTGTAAAGCTCTCTGTCTTTCCACGCCTCTGCGGAGGGATAATGACTATCAGCAGTAGAAATCAAGCTGAAGCCATATTTTTCTGATAACTGAATAATATATTTGTTTAGTTCGTGCTGTTCGGGAATACTATTCCATTGAAGTTCTCCGTACCACCGGTCTCCAAAAATTGACATCATTTTCTCTGTGGTCTCTTCCATTGCGGCGAAAACAGCATCTTTCCCTTTTTCTTTGTTCTCCCAATAATTTCCAGCATATACGCCGCCTAAACATGCGCTGGCTGCGATTACTCCTTCATTATATTTTCTCAACATCTTGTAATCTACTCTAGGAAAACGATAAAAGTTTTCTTTTGAGTACGACTTCGACACCATTTTAAATATATTATTAAGGCCAGTTTGATTTTGGGCTAGGAGAATTAAATGACGGCGGCGGTTTAAAATGCTTTTGACTGCTTTTTTGGATGCGCCCTCAT
>Ga0080013_1002887_pt1 | contig 19193 bp, 39 predicted proteins | sample ETNvirenome_6_85_FD_69236 | JGI IMG/M metagenome (GOLD analysis project Ga0080013, IMG submission 69236) | Marine viral communities from the Pacific Ocean - ETNP_6_85 (SPADES assembly) (version 2) | ecosystem: Environmental > Aquatic > Marine > Oceanic | place: Pacific Ocean | collected 2013-06-19 | reverse complement strand
AGTATCTGTAGTTAGTAATGCTGGATGTCCTGGTAATACTGTTCAGTTATGGGTAGATATTGATGAATGTTCTTATGATGGTATTTATATACCTAATAGTTTTACACCACAAGATCCAGATGGAGTAAATGATGTATTCCAACCTATTGGAAATAATATAGAAGATTTACAAATGTATATTTTTAATAGGTGGGGTGAAATGATCTATGAGATACATAGTGTAAATGGTTCTTGGGATGGGACTTATAAAGGGAGCCCATGTCAACAAGACGTATATGTTTGGTTTCTTAAGTATAGATTTGTAGGAAATAATTTTTATGAAGAGATAAGAGGACACGTTACATTAGTAAGATAATTAAAATGAAAAAGAAATATGATTCCCAAAAAATGAAAGTTGGGGTTACAAGAGAAAAACAAAAAGAAGAAGGTTACTTTGATGGACGCTTTGTTGAAAAATCAGAGAAATTAAAAAAAGCTTATAAGCGTAAACCTAAACATAAAAATCAAGAATGGGATACTTAACAATTTATATAGTAGTAGGTTTAGTTTTTTTAATGATAATTGAGTCATTAGGAAAATATTTTAAAATTGACATTGAATTTGATAATAAAGAAAGAATAGCTGTATCACTTTTATGGCCTTTAGCTTTAATTATTTTTTTATTTACCCTTATAAGAGAAATAATAAGACACCGCAGATGATAGGACCATTATACCATCATCAAGGAAATTTATATAAAATTTTAAGACGCATTAAACATAATACTTTCCCCAATACAGATTATGTAAAAGAATTTAGGGATTTAATAAATGGTTGTGACCATGTTTTAAAAGATAAAACCCACTACTTGTTTTGTGAAACAGTGCAAGAGGCGGAGGTAGTTGAGTATTTATAATAAATTAAAATTAAATGAAAAATTTCAAAAAACTTATTAAAGAGGCATTAAAACCTGACTTCTTAAAAGAAAATAGGGAAAAAGGATATTTTCCTGATGATTTAAGGGCTCTTGAATCACATCCTGATATAGAACTATTAATAAACACTATTGAGGATAAAGTAGGAATTGATGTTGAAAGATATATAAGAGGATATAAGGGACCTGGGGGGGAAGGTGTTTATTTAAGAACTCCTTCATTACGAATTTGGAATGATGAAGTAGAAACTACTTTAAAAAGAGCATTTGATGCTGCAAACGAACGAACTGAAGAATATAATTTTGAATTTAGTAAGACGGGAGATTGGGAAGAAGAGCCAGGTGAAAGAACATGGGATGCTGATTTTTCATTCTTTATAGATAAAAAAGGTGGAGATGATGAAACATGGGTTGACCCAGCAGGTGGAACACATTATGGGGATGAAGATGACCCAGCAGCTGCTTATATTGAAGAAGGAGCTTTTGATGATATGGATATCTATCAAGGTAGAGGATTTGGTGATAGTTCAATAGAATATGGAATTGATGACTATGAAGAGGATTATGAAGTAGTAGTAGCTAATGATTTAACTACTGACCCTTTAAATAAACAAGGGGAGACAGGGGTTGTTAAAGCAGTTGATAAATTAAAAGAAATTGTATATGTTGAATTTGATGATGGGTTAGTAGGAGGATATGCTGTAGGTACAGTTGTATTCCCAGGGGATGAAGGTAAAGTTGAATATGATGATGACTTTACTGATGAAGATTATGACAAATGGGATGCAGAAAATCTAGAAGAAAACCATGATTGTGAAATAGAACATCCAGACCAATCACATGATGAATGGGAAGGTGAAGAAACGGATTATATGAAAAGACGCAGAGGTGATTTTTCAGATGATGATGAGGATGGAGAAATGACAGATTATATGAAAAGAAGATTAGGTCTTAATGAAGGTGAAGATTATTATGATCATTATAAAGATGATCTTATCTTTACTGTAGCAAACCTAGATGTAGCTCGAGACATAAATCAAGATGCACAAGGATATGGTTTTATATCTGACCATTATTTCGACAATGACCTAAGATATGGAAACACAACAGGAAAAGATATAGTAGTATTTCCTTCCTCTGTTAATGGTCAACCCACAACTAACGATGATATTATAAAATTAGTTGGTGATAGAGGTGAACTTGTAAAAATAGAAGGTTGGGAAGATATAGTAACAGAATCAATTAATGAATCAGTAACCAAAAAACAAATTGATGACATTGAAAACTCAGGTAATATAGATATAGCATATAAAAAAGCTATGAAGTTGTTAAATTCTTTAAAAGATGAATCAGTTAATGAAGCTCTGAGCAAGAGTGCTATTAAAAAACAAATTAAAATTATTGATAAGCAAATTGACACTGAAACTGGGGGTGATGGTGAACCTTTAACAGATGAAACTTTACAAGCATTAGAAAAAGAACGTAAAAGATTAGAAAAACTCTCATCAGAATTAAATGAATATGATTCAATTACTCCTGAAGAATTTGATGCATTACCTGCAAGGGGACATAATGATCCTGTTTTAGTAAAATCAAGAGCTTCTAAAATGGAATTTGAAAAGGAAAAAGATATGCAGGCACATTTAGATAAAAAATATGGTCCAACATGGATGGATAAATTTCATGCAGATACTGATTTACAAGATGAACTTGCAGATTTAAATGATAGAAGAGATCAATTAATGATTGATATGGAGCAAGAAGCTGAACCTGAAGGAGGAGAAATAGCTGATAGATATGGTTCTGAGTTAGAAGATTTAGAAAATAGAATTGTTGATATAAAAACTGAATTAGGACATTTAAGCATGTATGAATCAATTAATGAAGATAAATTTCCAAAGTCCTTTACTATAAAAGATACACTCCATTATACTCCTGTAATTGATGGTAAACCAAAAAAATTACTAAAAGGAACTTATTGGCTTAGAAATGATAAAGGAGATACAGCCGTTTACTTTAACCAATCATTTAAATCAGAAGTTGAGATAGACAAGGATGATATAATTAATTTTGAGAGATTGAAATCTCACTTTAAAATTGATGAATCAATTAATGAAGATAGATTCAAAAAGAATAAAGACTCATACATAAGAGTATCTGAACCAAGATTTAGAAAAGATAAAAACAACCCTAATTTTTTATATGGTTATATGAATTATGATGTGGGTCCTGGTGTTGCAGTTGCTTTAGGTAAAGAAACAATGGCTGGTCAAATTAGAAGATTAAGTTCAGCTGAAGCTATGAGGCAAATGAATGATATAGCTAAAAAGATTGAAGATAATTTTGACATAGAAGACATTGAAGTTACTGATTTGGAAAATGGTCAAGTAAATTTATTTGCTGTTTCAGATGATTTTATTGATATGGATCCAAGATCTGAATTAAGTATGGCTATGTTAGAAGGTACTTGTGGTTACGGTAAAAATGGTAAAATAGGTAAAAAACCAGCTGGCCCAGATCTTTTAGATGAAGGGTTTGTTGAAGGGGAATTGGAAAAAAGAAATGAAGCTTTATATGATGTATTAGTTCCTGGTTCAGGTAAAACAGGTACTGTAGAAGGTGAAATGTTAAGGGCAATTAACAGAATTGTTTACCGTTGGTGGAATGATGGAGATAAATTTTATGAGGGTTATGGAGCTGAAACGGCAGGCCCTGCCCATTCATTTTTAGTAAATTCAAGTAACCCATTAAATAATACTTTAGCCTCTATATTTGATAAAGCAGTAACTTCTTCTAACCAAGGCGATGGGGTTTATGAAAGAATAGTAGAACTAGCTTTAACAGAAATATTAAATTATATAGAATCCAAAGAAGGTAATTATACCAAATCGGGAGAGGATATGTTCGATTATGATTCTGAATATGAAGATGAAGAGGATTATGGAAGTTTTGATGATTATGATAATGATGAGGATGATGATTATTACAGTGTTGATGATTATGATGATGAAGATGAAGAAGATCAATATGACCACATGGAAGAATCAATTAATGAAGCAGGTGTTGATATATCCCTAGGTATTGGGGTAATGGATGAAATTAAAAGATTATATAAAAATAAGGACATCCAAGGTCTAAAAGATTTTAGACAAAGATTTGATTATCCTAAAGCTTCAATGAAAATAAAAAAATTAATCCCAGTATTGATTGATGATCTAGCGGAGAAATTATCTAGAGAAAAAGGTTTAGAAGAAGTTAATGAAGATATCCAACCCCTAGCAGTTGAAGAACTAACAGATGAAGCTCTTACAAGATTAAGGGATCAATTTCTAACAACAGGTACAAGACCAAACGAAGCAGAAATGGCTTTACTTAAATCTGTTCTTGATGAAATGAATAAAAGAGGATTAGAAGAATCAATTAATGAAAATATTGATGAAAGAACTATTTTAATGTTTATGGATTATTTAGGTCCTTTAATTTTTGATATGGAAGAATTAGATAAATTAAATTCTGCTCGTCAAATGATTTCAAGAAATAATTTAAATATTTCACCAGAAAAACTTCTAGATGCAACTGAGAGATATGCCTTTATGGAAGATGAAAATTTAATGGAAGATGAGGAAGAATTAACTTCATTAACTCCTAATGAAATTGGAGATGAAGAAAGAGCAGATTCATTTAATGAGAATAAAAAATTCAACTTTAAATCAATGATTAAAGAGGCATTAACCCCTAATTATTTAAAATAATTTGAAAAAAGTTTTAATTATACTATGTTTTATTTTAACTTGTTGTGCTTCCAAATACGAAGTAGTTCAAAAAATAAGAATAAATTTATATCATCTTCAAAACCTTAAAACAAATGAAGTGGAAATAATTTTAACGTCTGAAGACCTAAAAGAAGGTGATATCATAAAATTAAACAACATCCCAGACATTGAAATGGATGGTAATTCTTATCAAAAACCAAAATTCAGAAAAGTAAAAAAATGAAACATAAAGTAAATTTATCTGATGTAATAAAGGTTGGGGTGTTTATAGCTGGGCTTTTAGGAACCTGGTACTCAATGAAATATGAAGTAGATACTTTACAAGTTAAGGTAAATAAATTGGAAACCCAATTAGAAGATAATAACCTAGGAGTTATTAAAAATGATATTGAATATATAAAAGAAGGACAAAAAGAATTAAAAGATGCTTTACAAGAATATTATAATACGGTTAATGAGTTCATTGTTGCTTATGACGATGATGATAATTAATGCTCAAGTTGCTGATACCTCTAAAACACAAGACAGTATTCATGTACAATGTCAGGAAGTAATGGTTGAGCAAATGAATATTAACCAAGAGCTAAAAGAACAATTAGAAGAATTAAAGAAAAAATTAAAAGATAAGAAAGATAAAGACGATAACAAATAAAAAGCCTGCGCAGGGGAGAACAGGGTAAAATAGGTCGTTAACCTATTGTAGAACCTTGGAAAGCCACTGGAGATTAGAGCTCTCGACTATAAACCCTGTTCTTTTTTATTCACCTATTACCACACCCCCCAAAAAACATAGTTTACCCTCACGTTAAAATACTTGGCTCCCCGCAGAATTGATGTTATATTTATAGTATGAGCGTCAAAAAGATAATATATCTCCACGGGTTAGAAAGCCAACAGGGGGGACAAAAAGTAGATTATTTAAGTAATGAAGGATATGTTTTCGCTCCTGAAATGGATTATAAAAATAATAAAAATTTATTTAAAGATGTTTTAGAGGAAATTAAAGAATTAGGTAAACCTGATTTAATTATTGGTTCAAGTATGGGTGGTTATTTTGCTTATATGTTGGCTTCATATTTTAAAAATGTTGAGGTTATTTTATTCAACCCTGCTTTAAAAAATAGAAATATCGAGCTTAAAAATATTATTAAAGGAAAACATAAAGTTAAAGGAACAATTGCTTTGAGTGAAAAAGATAGAGTAATAGATCCAAAATCAACTCTTGAATATTTAGAGGAAATAGGTGAGATAGATAATTTTAAAATAGAAGAAATGACAAATATAGGCCACCAGGTGCCTATTTATAGTTTTTGTAGTATTTATGACAAACACAACAAATAAAAAAAAAATGTTCAAAAAATATTAAAACCACATTTAGCAGAAAACAGGATTAGGCCCAAAGGATGATAAAACTTCTAGACATATTAAAAGAAATCGACTACCCAAAAGGTAAATATATTCAAGTAACTGATCCATCTGAATTACAAGGTATTCAAGATCAACTATTTGGTTTAGTTCAAATAGCATATGCCCCTATAGGTGGTCACGTAAAATTTTCTTCTCCAAGTGATGTACTAGATCCTAACCTCACTTATTGGAAAGTAGCAGACATTGATGATGACCCTGAATTAGATGTAACATCCTTTGGTAAAAATACTAGCCATGGAGTTAAACATACTGGAATGGGCCATGATGGGGATAGAGCAAATATTAAAAATTTATTAACATATAAATCCAATCTATTAAAAACCCCAGGACATTATGTTGAAGTATCAGGTCCCGCATTTGATTCATTTGTTGGTAAAGGAGGAGTACCTACTGTAGATGATGAAGAAACAGTAAGAGATATTTTAAGCCCAAGAGAAATCAATTGGCATGGTGCCCATCCAACAGATTCATCTAAAAAGGGTAATGGTTGGTATACAAGAACTATTGGTGGGGGTGAACATACTAAAATAATGGCTGGAATACCTACATAAATAAAATAAAATGAAAAAATCCGAATTAAGACAAATCATTAAAGAAGAGATAACCAATGAGTTATTTGGTAGTGATAATAAGGCAAAAGCTCAAGAACAAATAGCAGATGCTCTTAAAATTTATTTTCAAATAGCATTTGAAACAGGATTAGAATCAAATGGATCATATGATGATTTTGAGGAAGAATTTTGGAAGAGAGAAAGACAATCAATTATCAATAAAATTGCATCAACTAAAGTAAATATAGGATAATGGAGAATTTCATCAACTTAAAATGATTAAACTAAAACACATATTAAAAGAGGTTATAGAAGAAAATTCAATACAAAATATTGTTGATAGAGTGTATCCCCAAATAGTTAAAGATTTAGGTGGTCAAATGAAACCTGTTGAAGTACATGATAATATATATGAGAGGCTAGGAGCAGTTGCAGTAGAAGATTTGATGAAACAAAACAATCCAGATGCTCAATTTGATCCTGAAGACGATAAAATATACATTTATTCTTCTAAAATGAGAACCGTAGAAGATGTTATAAGATCACTATTACACGAACATACTCACACACTACAAGATCAAAAGGAGTTCAGTCAGCTTTATGCTGATGGTGCTTTATACGATAATCACCCATTTGAACAAGCAGCTAAAAAAGCAGAAGAGAATTGGGAAAAATATGTATGAGAATATTTGGCTTCCGGTTAAAGGGATGTTATATTTAGGTATATTAAAAAATAAAGGTTATGTTTAAAGAAAATAAATTATTCAATTCACTAACTCCTGAAGATATTTATACAGTGAGTAAGGAGGTTAAAGATATAATAAACAAATTATTACATGGGAATTTATCTTCAATTGCATTTATTAGAGAAGATGAGGAAGGTAACTATCAAATTAAACCTTCAACACCAGGAGATAAAGAATTAATATTGTTATGTTTAAAACGATTAAATATTAAATAATGAGCAGATATAGAGGATTATCACTAGAAGATGAAAAGTACTTAAACATGGTAAATAAATTAAGTGCCTTGGATTTAATCGAATTGGAAAAAAAGAAAGAGATAGAAGTAGGTTTAGCTGATTCAAATTACGATTTTAAATTACTAAACATTTGTGAAAAACAGTTAACAATTATTGATACTGTTCTTCAAGTAAGGGCGTTAAAAAATTAGCAACCCCCCACGTGAAATGTTTGGCTTCCCGCCAAATTGATGTTATATTTAGGTATAAATAAGAAAAACAAAATAAAGGTTATGAAAAAAGTAAAAAAATTAGAAAAGGAAATTGAAGGTTTAAGAGAAGAAATAACAACTCTTCACACAGAATCAAGATTAGAAATTGAAGATCATTTTCAAGCAACTTATTTTAAAGGGTTGCCTCTAACAAGAGTTTCAAGTTATGATTTTGATGAGATTAATTTTAAAATACCAAAAGAAAATCATAAGTATCCACAAGATATTTGTAGTATAAGATTAAGTAAATCTAATTATGAATATAATAATTTTGATAAAATAGGTTTAAATTATTATTCCACCTCAGAGGTTAGTGATTGGGAAATTAACAGGTTAGTTTTAATAGGTAAAATTGCTCAAGTAGTTAAAGATGAAAAAAAATCAATTTTAAGTTCAATTAAAACAATTCCATCAAAAAATCGTAAAAAAATAAGTAATTTAAGAAGTCAAATTTGGGGATTAGAGAATGAAATTGAAAGTATTAAAAAAGAAAAATACAGATTAGATAGAAAGAATTCATTAAATCTTTTATTTAGTGAAGGAATTGAATTTGATGATGATGAAAGATCGAAAGGTTGTGCAGTTAGAAATGATCATTATGTTAGAAATGTTAAAAAAATTAAATTTTTAAATTGGACAAATGATAATAAAAAATCATTAAGTGTTGAAATAACAACTTCTTACCCAAGTGTATTTAAAGATAAAGATAATGGAATTGATGATAGAACAGAAGTTTACAATAAAGTTAGATTGTTTAACTTAGATCATTTTATAAATTGTAAAACACAACAATTAGAAAAAGAATTAGTATAAATATTTGGCTTCCCACTAAAGGGATGTTATATTTAGGTATAAATAAAAAAAATAAAAGTTATGAGTAATATAAATGCAGGTTTTGATAAATTAACAGTTCAACAATTCAGAAGAGATTTTGGAGATGCAGTTAAAGAATTAGAAAAAAAGTATAAAGTTCACATTTCATTAGGTACACTTACCTATGATGATTATGAAGTTAGAGGTAAATTAACAGCTAGAAAAGGTGATAAACCAGTTAAAAAAGAAATTCCATCATTTCAATTAAATGAGATTGTTGGGATTAATCATAAAACAGTACCTTCAGATAATAGATATAAAATTGTTAAAATAAATAAAAAATCTATTAAGGTTAAAAATGTTAATAATACATTTAATATAGTTAAAGTTTCACCAGGTTTATTAGTTAAAGTATAAAAATAAGAGTTATGGCAAAATACACATATTTAAAAGGAACAAGAATGTATGAATTAGATAGATTGAGAAAATTAAATCTAACATACGAACAAGCGATGGAGAAATTTGGAGCAAATGCAAAACCATGGATGGAATTAAATAGCGCAGAACAGGATTTAATAATTGAATTATTAAAAGAAAAAAATAAATAGTTATGGAAGGAGAATTTTGGAAAGATGGATTTGAAGGTGAAGCTGAAGGTGGTTTAATGTTTAGAGCATTTGATCTAAATAAATTCATTAATGGAATAGAAGAAAAGGATAAAGAAGTAGTAGGAATTATATTTGATGATTCAAATAATATAGAATTAATAACAAAAGTAAAAGTAAATGAGTAGTAGAGCAAAAGATAAATTTCATGAGGATGTAGAAAACATAATTGATAATGTTAAAGAAGAATTCCGTTATGTAATGCATATAAATAATGATCCGGAAAAGATGGTAAGATTTTTAGGTGTTTCACTTAGATATGCTGTAAAGGAAGTTGAAAAACTAAAAAACCAATATGAGTTATGAAAAATTTAAGAAAACAAAGTCTAGAAGTTAGAAATAAAATTAAAGAAAGACTAAATGAAATAGCTAAAGATGAAGGTTATGAATTTTGGGAAACCTATAATGACCTATATGGAAAAAAAGGGGGTTATGAAATTAGAAGAATTAAAGGTTACTTTTATAGTAAAGAAAAAGATTATTGGATACATAAAGATGTTTCTAACAAATGGAAAGAGAAATTAGGAAAATTAGATGTTGGGAATGATTTTAAATTTGAATTTAAACCTGTTAACAAATTAATAAGTATTGGTGGACATGATGCCAAAAAGGAATTATTAGACAGATGGGTTAATGGACATGAAGATCAAAGTTATTATTACGATAATGATTCACCTTCAGGACCACCTCAAGGTACAGCGGAGGAATATAATTATAGATTTGATAATGAAGATTTATATTTTATTATAAGAATTACTTATAAAGATGAAATTGGAAAATACACCCCAAGTGGAGTACTTAAAGGAGGTTGTAGAGATAAAAAATAAAAGTTATGACTAGATACGAAAAAGAATATTATGAGGATGTAAAAGATATTTCTAAATCCTTAAAAAGTATAAATAAACTTTTAAATAAAAAAGGTGATGAATATAAATTAGATCCCATATGGAATGGTCCAAGTGAAGATTTAATTAAAGATGAATTTGATGAAGTTCATGTTGATATAAAAGAAGTAGAAATAATTAATCTTACTATTTGTATTATAATTAATAATCATAATTCATACCTTAACTGGGAGCATAAAGAAATTGATGATACTGAATTAGTATTACAATTACTACAAGATGCTATTGAACATCCAGCGGAATTTCATCCCCCACATTGGTGTGATTATATTAGGAATAATTTAAACAATGAATTAGGAAAAAAGAGTAGTGGAAGTTTTTATACAAGTTTAATTGAATTTGATAATCATTTCTTTAATGAATTAATGAGTGAAGAAGGTTATGATTTAGCTTTTAAGGAATATAAAAAATTAACAAAATTATACACAGACAAATTTATTAGTTACACAGACAAATGAGAAATAAAGAAGAAAAATATATTGTAGTTGGATTTAAAGGTGAAAAAGGAAAGGGAACTTTGCAATATGGGCCATCGTATGATTCAAAAGCACAAGCACAAGCAGTAGCAGATAAAAAAAACAAACAATCTAAATATAAGGTAGCAGGTATTTCTTTTTCAATAGAAAAAGGATCTCTTCAAGAAGCTACAACTAAAGAAGAAAAATATATTGTGAAAAATACAAACTTAGCAAATAGAGCATTTGAACTTGAAATAGATTTTATGGAACCAAATAATAAATTTGGAGATAAATGGCAAAAAGAAGTATCAAGGGTATTAGTTAGAAAATATGATGGCCATTGGAAAAATTGGGCAAATGATAACCCTGAGGAATTAGAAATGTTATTAAATAAATTTGAAGCAATAAATTATATGAATAAATTAAAAAAATATGACATACACAATCCCAATTCTAAATTATTTCAATTAAATGAAAATGAAGAAGATGTAAATACATTAAATGCCTTAACTAAAAAGTATGGGAAGGATGTTGTTTTATATTGGTTATCAAGTGGAAATTATGGTGAAAATTTAAATGATTAAAAATTAAGCAAAAATTAGCTTTTAATTACACACCACATTCCTATCCTACTTATATATTAGTTTGGCTATCTAGAATAAATTTGTTATATTATAAATAAGAAAAATAAATAAATATGAACAACGTAGAAAAATTAGTTGGATTTGAAGCATTTAAAAAATGGATGGGAGATGAAAAAAACATGAAAGCTATGTATAATAGTGGCGATGTAAGAGGAAGGTTTGCTGAAAGTGTAATAGAACAATTAGAAGGTAGCAATGTTTTAATTGCTGATAATCAAAATACTAAAGGGTATGACATTAATAGAAATGGTATATTATCTGAATTAAAAACAACCTCAACATTAATTACTACACCATCAACAAGAAAAAATTTAACTTGTCGTCTACAAATAGGGGGTTTAGAAAGTAAAAGAAACAATTGTCACGAAATTATAATATTAGATTTAGTAAATTTTAAAAGATTTGATGTTCCACATGATGTATTTTTTAATGAGATGGAATTCTGTGATGTTAAAAAAGATGGGATTAAGTATGACATTTCATTTTTATGGTATGGTGATTATAATCCAAATAAGTATTTCTTGAATGGTAATGAAAGATCTGAGAGTATGTCTCACAACACAAGGTTATTAGGTAATTATCAAGTAATAGATTAAGCAAAGAATTAAGCAACGCTTAAGGGAATTAAGCACAACGTATGGAAAACATATTACAATGGGTGGATAACAACATGGAATTAAGCAAAGGATTAAGCAAAGAATTAAGCGTGCGTGAGGAATGATGGTGGTGTTACATGGAATGAGAAGTGGGGACGGTTAGCCCCTTCCTTGCTCGAGCCAAGCCCTTCCCGATCTATTTTAAAATATATATAGAAACATGCGTCTCCAGCGCGGAGGCGGGCATAGCCGGCCCTTACACCACTACCTATCTGGCATCCAGCTATAGCTGGTGAAAACCCTTGTGTCAAACAGTTTGGCTTCCCCAAGGTGGGTTTAAAACGTACTTAACCGCCGCTTAAGCCACTGCGTAATGGTCTGCGTGATATAGCTGGTTAAAACCCTTGTGTTAAGACGTTTGGCTTCCCCAAGAGAGGATGTTATATTATATCATAATGAAATAAACAAATAAATTAATTAAGCAATCTACCTGCTGAAGACAAACAGTGAAAGAACCAGTATAGTGACCTTTGGGATATCTATAGAATACGTCATATTCACTAACATTGAAAATTGGCAGGTAGTTATTTAAATAAACAAATAAATTAATATATGGCTAAAAAAGGTAGGCCTAAGGGTCAACAATCGAAGCGGTGTCTCATCAAGGATGACATTATTAAACCGTTTGAAGTGCATGTGGACAAGTATAATTACATTTTAGTTAACGGTAAAACAGATCAGGTGGAGGGTTATTATACTAAGTTAACATATTGTTTGAAGGCAGTATTGAAAACCAAGTATGTTCCCAAAGATGGTAATGGAAAAACGTTTACTATCAAAGAATATATTGAAGCCATGCAACTATTACAAGATGAAATGGCGGAATTACTAATACCAGCGCACCATAAAATATAATTGTGCGTACCTAATCCGTTACAAATAAGATTGTGATGCGTACCCCCTACGTTACAATTAAATTTATACCCAATAGTTAATACAACATCGTTATATGATGATAATGATAATAACAATATAGTAGTAACAAATGATAATAAACCAATATATGATAATGTGATATAGGTGTTCGGTACAACGTTGTACGACGTACGTACATATTGCGTATAAAATACCCACGTATGCTGATGTCCATCGATGCGTATATAGTGTGGGAGAAAAAGTAGATGTATTTTCAGATCTAAAACGATCCTCCCCCATCGAGCAAATATATACTTATATCACAACACTTGGAATAAATAAAAGTAAAATAATTTGGCATCGACCAAAGTATATACTATATTAATAATATGAAAATTAAAGCTACAAATAACACTCCTTGGGTTTTCCTTGATTGGGATATTAAATATTTAGTATTGGAAGGTGTATCATACCCTGAAGATGCTGAAAGTTTTTATTCTCCTTTGATTTCTGAATTAGAAGGAAAATCTTCCAAGTATTTATCTGGAGGAGGGGAGATGGGAATAAAGATACAGTTAGATTATTTTAATACCGTATCCTCTAAAATGATATATAGAATATTAAAAATATTCGATAAGTTAGTCGATTCCAATAAAAACACCAAAATTAACCTTGTATGGGAAATTGAAGAGGATGATGAAGAGTTAATGGAAGCAGGTAAAGACTATGAATGTATGTTCGGTAACATTGATTTCACTTATAAGATCATTTAATCCAATTAAAAAATTTCTTATCTCGACCAAAGTATATACCATATTTATATTAGATGAAAAAATCCGAATTGAGAATAATAATCAAAGAAGAAATATCAAACATATTAGAAAATTCTATGGAAGGTTGGGGGAATGATCCTAATAAACCTAAAAAAATTCAATCTATAGAAAATAAAGTTAATAAATGGGTTGATAGTCTAAAAAGAGGACGACTCCCTGGTTGGAATGAAAGCCCAGTATTAAATAGATTGCGGAGAGAATGGGATGAAGAAGTTGAAAGGGCAGAAAAAGAAGGCCGTTGGAAAGCTAAATATAATTTTGGGGATGTGTTAGCATAAATAAAACAAAGTATATACCAAAATGTTTGGCTATTTGGGTTTTTTTTCATATATTTATAGTAAATTAACATTGATGAAAAAATCTCAATTAAGAAAAATTATCAAAGAAGGAGATAAAGGAGCTATGTATCAACTTATTAAATTAAGAGATATAGAAAACCCATACAACTTACATAGAGATTTTATTTCTTCATTAAATAGATTTGCAAGAGCAACAGTAGCTAAAGAACAAGGATATCAAGGTTTTGGGTTAGACAATGAATTACAATTAACTCTTCTTGATGCAAATAATCAAGTAGCATTTCATCAATTTGATAAAGAAGAAGTAAAAGATACTGTAAAAAGAGCTTTTGAATTGTATAGGAGTACTTTAGCTGAAGGTAAGCTTTTAAAAGAAGAGCCACATTGGAGGGATAAAATAGATGAAGAAGATGCAATCACTGATCAAATTATGAGAGAATTTGGTAAAATTGCAACTACATCAACATTGACAATGGATCAAAAAACAGTACTAGATAATAATGATTATCAATCCTTTATATCTGCTTTAAACAATCTTGAAATATTAGCTAAAAAATATTATAAAGCATGAAAAAATCTCAACTAAAAAAAATTATAAAGGAAGAACTTAGTAAATCTCTTGTTGAAAATGAAGAGTGGAACGTAGGTGATGTTCAATCTGTTTTTAAACAATATTTATTAACTAGAAAAACATTAGTAAATGCTGCTGGTAATTTAGGTAAATTAAATAAATTATTGGAAAAACATTCTAATAAACCCCAAGGTGATACATTATCTAGTTGGGTTCCTGATGATTACCAAATTTGGGATATTATGAATAAAATGGATAATTTTAATAAAGGTTTTATGTTGATGTTTCCTCATTTAAATAGATAATAAAATGAAAAAATCTCAATTAAGACAAATCATCAAAGAGGCACTTATAAAAGAAGTAAGTGATGAGGTAATAGATATAATAAACTCTAAATATTCAAATCAACCAATTCTTATGATGTCAGGTAATCAAAGAGGTTCTAATTATGAAGAAGAAGGGATTAACTACAGCCCAACAAGTCCTAATGAACAAGAGAAAGGTATGAAACCAAAAGGTTTATGGTATGGTATAGGTAGTTCATGGATTAATTGGGTTAGAAGTGAAATGCCTAATTGGGAAACTGAAAAAGCCTATGTATTAGATTTAAATAGAAGTAACATGCTAATCATTAGAACTTACGAAGAATTAATGAAATTTAACTCAGAATTTTCAGAAGGTATGGGAATTGATTGGGGTAAGGTAGCTAGTATATATGACGGTATAGAAATTGCCCCTCATATACGAGAAGCTAGATATGAAGCTGTGTGGTATCTTTCGTGGGATATAGCTAGTGGATGTATATGGGGTCAAAATGTTATTAATGATTCACAACTTATAAGGTAGTATAAATGAAAAAATCACAATTAAGACAAATAATCAAAGAGGAAATTATAAACGAATCACTTCAATTTACCCCCGAGGAGGAGAAAATGCTCATTCGAATATTAAATAATCAATTAGATGTTTATAATGATTTTGGTAAATTTTATGCAGAGGAAATTCAAATGGTGAAACAAATTTTAATGAAAGTAAAATGAAAAAATCACAACTAAGAAATATTATTAAAGAAGAAATATCCAAGGTACTAAATGAAGATATTAACCAAAGTAAACTAGGAGATATTGCACGATTAATGAAAAGATCGGGTATTGATTTAATTGATGAAGATAATGAAGAGATATTAAAGATACTCAATTATCCTTCTGATTATGGCAATGAGTATAAAGCAAATAAAATTATTGATTTTTTAGGTGATTATTATTCAATTGAGGGAAGCCCTGAAGAATTTAAAAAGAATCTTTTAATAGTTCTTAGTAAAACCAAACCTGAGATAGTAGAACCTGGAACACGTATTGGAACTATAAGTCGTGAAGAAGGAGATGAATTTTATAAATTAACTAAAGACCTGGGACCATTTAGAGTATAAAAATAAAACAATATGAAAAAATCACAATTAAAACGTATTATCCGAGAGGAAATACAAAAAGAAATTAAGACATCGCCTCATCAATTTCATAGTGATGAAGAAAAAGACTACCAAATAGCAGCAGCAAAATTAAGTAATGCTGTTCTTAAACTTAACCCTGACGATCCTACAACTATGAATAAAGCACAAGTGGCTTATGAAGAACTTGGTCCTAAATTAGAAGCCCACCTCAGAGAAAGATTTGGAGGAGATACCCCAAAATCATTTAGATAAAATAAAATAATATGAAAAAATCTCAACTAAAACAAATCATCAAAGAAGAAATTTTAAAAGAATATGAGCGTGGTCACCTAACTCAAGGAATGGATCTTCAACAACCTCTTGAAGACCTTAAAGCAGCATTTGAGAAATGGAAAAACAGTCCTTACACTAAAGAAGAAGAAATCGAACCAGCAAAGAAAGAATTATTAGATTTTGTCATTGGTTTCATAGAACAGGATATAATTAGAATACCCTATAAATTTAAATAAAGAAGAAAATGAAAAAATCTCAACTAAAACAAATTATCAAAGAAGAAATTTTAAAAGAAGTTAAGGGGGGTGTTTTAAATTATTTTTACAAACTAGGATACTCAGCAGGTCAGATGTTGAATCCTCTAGTAGATGAATTAATTAAAACTAAAGGATTAGAAGGAGCCAAAAAACACATTGGGAGTTTGGTTGGTGATGAACCTCAATATGATATGAGTTCACTTACTCCATTTGGAGAAGGAGCTTTAAACGAAATTAAATCTGTACTATCAGAAGATATGAATCCGAAGATATATGAACTTAGATCACGAAGAGTAAAAGCAACAATAGATGATCTAAATCAATACTTACAAAACAATGTAACAGCATCAGGTTTAAAATCCACTCTTCAAGATACGATTAAATTCTTAGACCAATTTATTTTTGATGATGATTTATCAGAAGGAGCTTTAAAAGAAGAAACCCAAGTTGCCTATGATGGAGAAATAGACAGACTACTAAATTTAATAACGAGTGATTTAGCAAAAGGTTATACAAACCTAGAAAAATTGAATGATGTAGCTTTTGATGCTAAGGATGAATATAATAATGGATTTTCTAAGGCCTTAGATGCAATGGGTGATGTAGAAAGTTATCTAATGGATGGAGTAACAGAATACGATGGGGAACCAGGGTGGGAAGACAGAATACGATAAATAATACTTATGAAAAAATCTCAATTAAGAAATATTATAAAAGAGGAAATTAAAGGAGTACTAAAAGAAGGTATTAACCCTTTAAAACATCATTTCTTAAATTTACAATTAGATCTTAGACAAGAACTTATTAATAAATTAAAGGATATGGATACCCAAGCATATATCGCAACTATTGAAAAATTAAAAGATGAAGAGGGTTGGGATGGAAAGTTGAATCCTGAAAGTGGTAGAGGAGTGTATGATTATATTATGGGAATGTATATGGATAAGGTTGAATCTGCATTAGAAAGTGAAGCCCTTATAAGAGGGTATGGTGTACATATTAGATAAAACAAATTATGAAAAAATCGCAACTAAAACAAATAATCAAAGAGGAAATATCTAAGGTATTAGGTGAAGACCAAATGGAGATGTCATTTAAAACCTTTGAAGACATAAAAGAAGAAATGAGTGAATTTTCGGGGTTTAAAGAACTTCCAAATGGAGGTTTTTCTTTACCAGTATTAGGTCTTATGGGTGATATATTAGGATATTATGAATTTAAAGACAATAATGAAAAGAAGAAATCAAAAAAGCCATCAAAGAAGGACCAAACTGTTAATGTAAAGAAATTTGATAAAGGAAACCCATTAGGTACACCAGGAAAAGATCACCCAATCTCTGTATTTGCAGATTATATGGAAAAATATGGATCATGAAAAAAAATATCACAAAAATGAAAGAATTTAATTTAAAAGAATATATAGGTAATAACCCGCTATTAAAAGAAGAACATACCTCAATAGATTTATTTAAAAAGTTTAAAGAAGAAGATATTCTTGATGATAGACGTGAATATGATGTAGAAGATTTAATGTCTTCTTATCCTGGTCTTTCCAAAGAAGAAGCAAAGAAATTATTTGGTATGTTACAAAATATTTAGCCGAAAACAAGCTATTAAAATAAAATATTAAAATAAAATGTATAACCTAATAAAATCACACCCTAAATATTTAGATTATTTAGATATTAATTTATATGAAAACCTCCTTATACAGGAAAGTAAAAAACAAAATATTAAAATAGATAAAACCCAAATGGAGGAATTCTTAAATGAATTATCCCATGCTGGGTTAACAGGGACAGAATATAGAAATGTTTCTGATGAAGAAATTTTAGAGGATTATCTATCATATATTAAATATTTATAATAAAAAATAAAATGAAAGAATTTAATTTAAAAGAATATATAGGTAATAACCCGCTATTAAAAGAATATGGGGGAACTCATGGTCGAGTGAGATGGTTTGAAGATGATGAACATGATGTTCTTTTTGATGTTGAAGGTGAAGGTGAAGATTTAACAAAAGATCAAGTTGATGATATTCTAAACGCACCAGATACTGATGGAAAATTAGAAGATGAAATTAGGGCAGCATATGCAGATTACAAAGACTACAGCTATTAATATTATAATATGAAAAAATTTAATTTAAAAGAATATATAGGTAATAATCCCCTATTAAAAGAAGACGGACAATGGGATGATAAATGGTCACCCTCATTCGATGATCTTAAAAACAGAGCCAAACAGATTAAAGGGTTTGAAGACATGGGTAAATATGGTTTTGCAATTCCCTATGAACATGGTGAAATTGAAATTGAACCCAAAAGTAATTCTGAAGATGTAAGAATAACTTGGATATCACCAGGTAATGAAGATAGTCAAGTATCCCCTTTATCGACTGGATATAAAGCAGTTGATCAAGCAATACGATCCAGTCAGGATAAAACCGACTGGAAAAGAATGGCTGGCCTAGAAGAAATTGAAACTCCCATTAAAGAATATAGTTGGGATGATGAGGATTTTGATGAAGAAGAAGAAGAAGTGGACGATATCTATAGTGAATATACTTCTCGAGACGGTTGGAATAAAGATGCTTTAGAAGATGTTGGTTTA
>Ga0080013_1002886_pt1 | contig 19201 bp, 24 predicted proteins | sample ETNvirenome_6_85_FD_69236 | JGI IMG/M metagenome (GOLD analysis project Ga0080013, IMG submission 69236) | Marine viral communities from the Pacific Ocean - ETNP_6_85 (SPADES assembly) (version 2) | ecosystem: Environmental > Aquatic > Marine > Oceanic | place: Pacific Ocean | collected 2013-06-19 | reverse complement strand
AACCCTATTATTTAAATGGCCTTTGATAAGTGAAGTATTCGGTGGAGAATATGAAATCAATTTTAATAAATTATTAACTGATTTATCTCTTAATCCCAATGTTTCACCAGAATCTATTAGTGAAATATTAAGTCAAGACCCTGATATGAGAGATATAATATTAAGTAATGCCAAAATTTCAATGACAGATGAATTAGTTAAAACTGTTTTTGAAGAAAACCCGTCTTTGATTTTAAAGAATTATAATCTAAACATTAGGAGTTATCTCAGCGTTTATAAAAAATGGTTAAAGATTATTAGTAAAAATCCAAGCGGAGATGAGGAGAGATTTGCTAAATATTTTAAAATAGGTTCTCAAGAGAGAGTGGCTTCTATAAAAAACTATATAGACCCTGATTATAATGACTTGTATTATGCACTCAGGAATAAAACTGACGAAATGAACTGGTTGAGATATTGGAGAGGAGGGACATTTAAAAAGAAAATGAGTTTAGGGATGGCTAATAATGCGGCCCCTTACAATGCCGATAAAGATAGGCCAATGGCTTTAGTTGATTCCCCCATTCCTATCCCTTATGAGCATTTAATTTATGTAGCCAATGCAACGAGAGATGATGAAGCCATTATATTATCAAATGTAGTATTGAAATATATAAAAACAGTAACTATTCAAAATGAATTAATTGAAGTTAGTGGGATAAAATATATGGTAGGAGATGATGGAGAATTAGTGAAAGAACCTTTCACAACTACTTATAATTCCTTTGATGAAATGTATAGTTATATACCTGAAGATAGGAGACAAGAGGACCCTGAGAGAAAATGGTCTCAAGATTTGATTATGGTATTCTTTGATAGTGTAGATAGTTCACAAAGCGAAACATTACCTCAATGGAGATTAAATACTACTAAAAGTGATATTGAGGCAACCCTATTAGATATAATGAAAAATCCCAAAATGGATGAAGATAAAATAATTTCTATTATGCCTAAAGGTGCAATACAATATATGGCCGAGAGAGGTTCAGGGACTATCTCTATTTTTAATTATCTCCAAGCCATTGATAAATCAGATTCTTGGACTCCTAAAATCATCAACACATATAAAAGTCCCTGTTTTGCACAAGGGACTGATTATTATATGAATTTTAGGAATTTAGCCCCTACCAATGAATTATTTGATATTTCAATATCTGAAGATGATGAATTTATTTTGGGACAATTAGGAATTCTGAGGAGAAGGATACCTCACTTACAATTATGGATACTAAATGAAAGGTTTGAAGATATACTTCCAATACAATATATTTATTCATGTATTACATTACCTCATATTTCAGCAGATGTTAAAGCAAGGGCTAAACAGATTAGGCAAAAAAGATTAGGCGAATACCTTACCCTAATGAGAAGAGATGAGGATATCCAAGTTAATGATGCAGAAGATACGCACTCTTACGAATGGAGAGTATTCAATTCTCAGGTTAATAATATCCTCATTAAGTATTGTGAATTAATGTATCCTCATGATGTTAAAATGCAAGAAAGATTGATGGATGATATTATTAGTGGGAGAACACATATAGGAATTGAGGATATGAATAGTGTATTAAGGGGGAAGAGGTGAGATTATGAGTGGTAAAGTGTATATATGTCCTGAGTGCAATGAGCAATTTAAAAATAGAAAACTTGCGAATGAGCATAGAAGAGAATTGAACCATAAAGGAGCAATTGTTGTTGATTTTGTAAAGGATAAACCTAAGCCTGATACTAAGATGCCTAAGAAAGGAAATTATAAATGCCCTCAATGTGCTAAGACAAGTAGAACCTTAAAAGGTATTAAAGACCACATGAAAGCCAAAAAGCATATTGGTGAGCCTGAGTTGCAAGAGTCTAAAAAATCCCTTCCTCAACAAACTATTTCTTCAACTCCTGAAAAGCCAAGCCCTCCACCTGTGCCGGATGAACCGATTATGGCTTTTATGAAAATCAAAAAAGAAATAGCCGAAATGATTTCTCCAATATTAAATCAAGGATTAAGTGATGGAGGAGAAAGAATGTCGCTCCTTCAAAATCCTCAAAATGGAAATTATTTTATACAATATTATAATACCACTTCCGAAGAATTAGATTATTTACAATTTAAATATCAATTTACCAGTTTAGAGTTAGACAATAGTGATTTAATTTTTTGTTTGACTTTATTAAATGATATTTCTAAAAGTTTTAGAGTTTTTGATATGGCAGGTCTTAAGATGTATGGAACGGCTTCGTTTGAGGATGGAAATATTATTATTTCTTTAGATGAGGCAAAAAGGCTCACATTAAATTATTTGGTAGAAGAACTTTCCCAATGCCCTCCTCATGAATTGGCTTGTGTGAGTGGAATTTGGAAGAAGACCTATAATAAACCCAAACCAGTTACTACTCCCTCTACCAACAAGCCACTTAACCCCTCCATTAAACCAACCACGCCACCACCCAAAAAACTCCCTTTAAAAACCCAACCCACTCAAGGACCAGTAGAAAGTTTTGATGATTGGGATATAGTCATGTGGGGTGCTGAATCCTTTGCATCTGAGATTGGGATGGGGATTCATAGAAATAATAGATACCATCATGGACAAAGAACAATCTCCTCCAGACAGAATTATAAGCCCCCTCCTCCTCCTAAGCCTATGTCATACCCTATCTTTGGAGTTACGCAATTTGTAGTCATCATTGATAGGATTATTTCCTTTGAGTCAAATGAATAATTAGAAGAGGGAGTAGTATGGATATTGTGATACTTTTTTTATTCTTTCTCTTGTATATCGGGCTTACTAATGATGAATTATTCATAGAATAATAGTGCCAACTGCAAAGGCTTAAATAGTTGTTATGTGGCTTAAGGAATTATGTATCAACCCACCGGATTTGCTCAAACAATTTTTACTCAAAGATATGCCATAAATGCAGAAGAGACCTTTGAAGAGGCTTGCGAGAGAGTTGCGAATCACATCGCAATTGCAGAAAATGGCGATAAGGATAAGTGGGCTAAAAGGTTTAAAGAAGTCATGGTTGAAAACAGATTTATCCCCGGTGGAAGGATATGGTATGGTTCGGGTAGAATGAAGGGGCAATTGCTTAATTGTTTTGTAATTCCTACTGAAGATAGTAGAGAGGGTTGGGGTAAAACCGTATCGGATATGCTTATAATTTCAGGAACTGGAGGAGGAGTTGGAATTAATTTTAGCCCCTTGAGGCCGAGAGGGACTCCAATAAGGGGGACAGGTGGAGAGGCTACCGGAGCAGTTTCTTTAATGGAAGTAATAAATCAAACAGGCGAAGTTATAAAAGCAGGAGGTGGGAGGAGAACGGCGTTGATGCAATGCTTAAGATATGACCATGCAGACATATTAGAGTTCTTACATAAAAAGTTTAATAAAGTAGAGTTAAATGGAGAAAGTTTAAAACCCATATTACAGGATACTTATCCTAATCTACCGAAAGAGGAGGTAGATATCATCGTGGAATCTTATGGTGAGGGATTTGGTGAGGTCATAAAATGCCTTATCAAATATCAATTAGACCAAAGATTAAAGAATGCGAATGTATCTGTCTTAGTTGATGATGAATTTTTCCAATTAGTAGAAAATAATGAGGATATTACATTTGAATGGGCTGGGAAGGAAACAAGTAAAATTCCTGCGAAAGAGGTTTGGGACCTCATTGTTCACAACTCATGGGAGTCGGGAGAACCCGGTATATTAAATATTGGATTGGCGAATAAAATGAATAATATTTGGTATCATAAGCCATTAATCTCTACTAATCCTTGTGGAGAAATTTGGTTGGAAGAATATGGTTGTTGCGATTTAGGGGCTATAAACCTTGTAGAACATATTGATTCTAAGACTGGAGATATGGATTGGGATATGTTAGCAGATAGTGTTACAGTGGGGGTGAGATTTTTAGATGATGTATTAGATGTAAATATATATCCTTTGCCTGAGATTGAAAAAAATTGCCATACAGTAAGGAGAATAGGTTTAGGGATTATGGGATTAGGACATGCTTTGATTAAATTGGGAGTAAGGTATGATAATGCTGAGGGGAGAAAAAAGGTAGAGCAAATATTTAATTTTATGAAAAAAAGAGCATATGAAGCCTCAACATATTTGGCGGCTGAAAAAGGCTCATTCCCTGCTTTTGAGGCGGATAAGTTTTTAGAGTCAGGATTTAGTAAAACTCTTACTAAAGGAATAAGGGCTAAAATAAAAGAGTATGGTATTAGAAATTGTGCCATCCTTACTATCGCCCCTACAGGGACTACCTCCATAATGGCCTCAACCTCATCAGGTATTGAACCAGTATTTAGTCCGGGGTATAAAAGAAGATATTATGCAAGTAAGGAAGGCTCTAATGATAGAGTGATTGAAGAAGAAATAGTCATTGACCCCTTATTTCAAGAATTATATGAGCAAGGCTATGATTTAAATGCTTTTGTTTCGGCTCATGAGATAGATGTTGAAGACCACTTAAGGATGCAATCTATTGTCCAAAAGCACATTGACAACGCAGTTTCTAAAACTATTAATTTACCTAATGACTATCCTGTGGAAAAATATGGACAATTATTGCAGAAATATGGTCCTAAATTAAAGGGAACAACAGTTTATAGGTCAGGAAGTAGAGGTAATGAACCATTAGTCCCACTCTCAGTAGAAGAAGCAAGAGGCCATTTAGAAAATAGTGGAGTGATTATTGGGGCGGCTCAAAGTGATTGTCCATCAGGAATTTGTGAACTGGATGAACCCTTGATAGAGATAAATAATTGAAGAGGTTTTAAAATGAAGATAACAATAGACCATGAATTAAATAAGATGATTGAACAGAATCCTAATGAAAGGCCTAAAATTAATGGAATATTGCAGGACATTAGTTCTCTTTTAGAGCCATCTTATTATCATTCTACATTATATCTCAAATCTTTAAAGGATTATTTAGTATTGGATGTAAAAACTCATTCTTATATATCTCAAGAAGTTCAAAGAGATATCATCCATCAATTTGAAGCCATAATTGATAAATATAATATTATGAAGATGGCATTTTATATTAATGGTTATAATAATAATTGAAACCTTTAAGTATCAAGTAATATAATTATATATTATGCTTGACCCTACTCACCTTGAAGGCATTATTGAAAGTGTATTTGATAATGAGGGAATAAACATTGATATATTATTTACAGGAATTGATATTCAACCTAAAGGAGATATTACGGCTTATATTTATAAATTTACTATACTTTATATGGAAGTAGGAGATAGAATTAATTTAGAATATCATATGGAGAAAATACAAAATTTAGTCACACATACTAAATTAATAGATGAGCCGTGTGATATTGTATTAGATTTGACGGTGGGCTGAAATCATGTTTAGGTATAATGAATCTTTAGCAACCTCAAAACCCTTAGATGAAACTGGGCTGGTAGATGGGTGGAGGGAAGCGCAACTATTAAATAGCCTTCCCAGCAAAGATAGGAAATTTAAAATTAAAATGAAGAGTGGAATCATAGTGGAAATAGATATTCATTTTTTTGAAAGTTTTATGAGGGCTTTAAATTATTCAGGATATATTGAAACAGGAGTCCCTCAAGACCCTATGGAGTCTAAAGGCCATGCTATTAATATAAAAAGTGTAAAACCGATGTTAGAATATTTAAAGAATCATCATGAAAGTGCAGAATATAAATTGCCCAAAGGTTCTTTAGATTTATTAATGCTAATTATTTCTAAAAGTAATATTATGTATGAAGCCATTACTGATTTTGAAAATACTCATGAGGAACTAATTACCAAACTTGAAAAAAGAAAAGAAGAACATAAAATAAAGTCATTAGAAATTGAAACTCAAAAAGCCCTAAAATTTAAAACCGATAAAATGCAAGACCAAATAATTGAAATAGAAAATTACTATTTAGACATCATAGAAATAGCAAGAGAAAAGAACAATGAAACCGTAGCGAAAAAGATGGAGGATGAGATAATGCCTACCAAAATTGGAAATGTTTTGGATGAGTATGGCACTTCAGTTTTAAAAATAAATGAGAATAGTTCAAGGAAAATGAAAGATATTAAAAAACACATTTATCTAACTTATGCTTTTTTCATATCCGAATTTGACCTACTGGTAGCCAAAACAGGCCATAAAACCCTGAGATTAAGGACTATCTATGATATTTATGCGGCAAAAGAGCCTAAAAATGCTTTATTATACATCCCGGATTATGGAGATAAGAGAAAGATTCCAAAGTTTTAAATAGTAAGAATAATTAATTAATATTATGGAATTAAATAGAGAATCTCTTAAAGACTATAGGCTTCACGCCATTACACTATTAACTGGGGCTTCAGCAGGGATGAGTCAAATAGACACTCTTGCACAATACTCTCCAGTAGCGGCTGGTTTAGCATTTTTACTATCTGCCACAAGTTATGGTCAAATTATGAAAAGGATGGAAGATTTAGTAGAAGACTTGGAAGAATCCGGCCTTATTGATGAAGAAACGGCGGATAAACTTGAAAAGGTTGCAGATACAATTGAAGATGTAGTAGATGCGGCCACAAAAAAATAATTAGATTTAAATAGGTATGCACCTTTCCTTTAATTGAAAATTATGGGTTTTAAAGGTTTCAAGAGTTGGGGAAAAGGCACATTAGCAAAAATTACTCAGTTAATTTTGAGTTTAGACATACTATTGCACTTAGCAGAAGTAGTATCGGCTTATTATGAAAAGGCTTGGACTACATTTGCCCTTACTACATTTCACACATTCGTTTTTATATGTGCGATTTATTTATTGGGACATAATCATGACTCACACCCCTCCCCTTCTCTTAGTCCAAATGAGGAGAATAACTCTAAAATTAATGTTTAACTATAATTTCTTAAACCTCTCTAAAAAGCATTTAACGCTAATTTCATTAATAAACCTTAAATATCAAAAGAACACTAATTAAGATATGGCTGATGAAATTGATTCTTTAGACGAAATTAAAAAGAAGGCTAAAATAGTTGCTGAAGCGACTGGTAGGGATGAAGCGGAGGTATTAGGAGACCTATTAGATGATGGCATAGTTAATCATTCTAATGATAATTCTAAAGATTCATTAGTGGAGCAATTAAAAGAGGCGGCGGAATTAATTAATACCGTTCAATCAATTAATCAAGATGTTTCCGAAAATAAAGTTTTGAATGGTGGGGAAAACTCAACTGAAGTTAAAGTTGAAACTACTTTGGAAGGTGATATTGTAGATAGGGCTATCGCTTCAGTTCATAGAAAGGCTGAGAATATTAAAAAAATAGCCCTTATATTTATCCCAGTATTTTTATTGCTGACAGGAGGCACTATGGAGGGTATAGGGATGATAAATATCTTTGGAGGTGATAATTCTGACTATAATGGAGAGGATATTTGTAATCCTGAGTGGTTTTATGATGAGCATGGATATTCCTTTGAAAATCAATTAGAGGTGAGATACACATTTATAGATTATCAATACTGTAATATAGAGTTTATAAGTGGACACTTTATTATTCAACTTTTTTATGAGGATGAAATAATAGATGAAACAAGGATTGGAAATCAAGATTTTACTAATGAAATATCTGTTGAGCATACCTATTTGAATTTAGAGCCGGGGGAATACCACTATAGAGTTGAGTTCCACACCGTTGATTGTGAAGATGGTAGTTGTGAGCATGGTGATGAATATTACTTGCCACAAAGCAATCTTATTACTATTGACTACAATGAACCTATTTACGGTTGCACCGACATAATGGCTGATAATTATGATTCCGGTGCAGATGCTGATGATGGTTCTTGTGAATATCCTCCTTCTGAACCTTGTGAGGTAGCAATAAACAATCACTATAGAGGTCATGTGGCGGATGATGTTGAACAAGATGCCATATTGATTTCCTTTAAAGTAGTTCCTCAATATTGTGATGAGGAAAATATATTCATAGAAATAGATTTATTTCAAAACGGATACGCCGAGAATTATACTTATGATACTATCGTGATGGGTGACACAGATACAGACATATCTCATATTTTTGATAATGTTTCTATTGGCAATTCATGGATTCCAAGAATTACTGCGACAGTAGATGGTGAACAAAAAGAACAAGTTAATTTTTGGGGCATTGATATTGAGGAACAAGAACCAGAACTATGTGAAATTAATCTATTTTGGATTGCAATTGGAACAAATGCTACTCATGCAAGTGTAGGCTATGACCTTGATTGTGGGTATGATGATAACGACCTTGAAGGTTATAATGTTTCAGTTCAATTTCTTGTATATGAATTAAATGGGACCAGTGGAGGCCCTAATGCAACAGGCCCCATAACTTATGACACTAAATTACATTTCATACAAGGTTGGGTGGAAGATAACCATTATATTACTCTTACTAATTTTACAGCCTCCAATGCTACTCATTATGATTTCTATTACTATGCAATTTGGATTGATGGTAATGATGAAAGTCAAATGATAGAAGAAAAATGGTTGAATAGAGAGATAAATCCTTGAGGTGTTAAAATGGTAAAAATAGATTGGGATGTAAGAATTACTTATAATTCATTAATGGTGGCTTTAGTATCGCTTCCATTAATTTTTGTTTTTATGATTTTGTCTTATCAACTTATTACAACGGCTTTTGTAAATGACCAAGTAAGAGAAGATATTGAGGCTTATATCGCAGTTCTTGGAATTTTAAGTGGTCCTGCTTATATGGCAATATCAAGATTCTTTGATAGGTGGAATGCTGAAGAGGAAGAATATATTGAATCTTCCAGAAGATTGCATAAAACTGAAAATGATATAAGGAGGGCTAAAGGACAACTTATGGAGGATGAAGAAATAATAAACATAATGTCCCCACCCCATGAAGAGGAGTTATAATGATAATTGACCAACACCTTTAAGTGTCAAACAGTAATATGTCTAATTATGAAAACTTTAGTTTTAGGAGTTTTAGTTGTATTTAGTGGTTTGTCATATTTTGCAAACAAAAGGGCTACACAATTAAGAGAGTATTTAGAATTAAATTATGGAAGGGCAAAACTGGATGCGGTAGGTTATTTAGGAGGGGCTTTACAATTAGCGGCAGTAACCGCCGTTTCAAGAGGTTGGCTTTCCAATACTTCCTCCGCATATCACGGCATTAGCCTAATAGGTTCTACAGGTTTATTACTTACTGCTTTTTATCACGAAGCGATGGCTCCCGTATTAGTAAATATTATTTGGATGGGTATGAATACTATTGGATTTTTAGAAGGTGTTTCAAATATTGAAGCCCTCGCCATGATTACTTAATGAGAATATAATTATTATTCAAAATGAGTAATGTTTAAATAGGTATTAATACTACCAATAGATAAGAGGGAAAAAAATGAGCCAAGTAGAAAAATTGAAAAAGCACTTTGAAGTATGTGATAGCATTTCAAATGTAGAAGCACAAGCAATATATAAAATTAGAGCATTGCCAAGAAGAATATGCGATTTGGAAGAACAAGGTTATGTATTCACTAAGGAGTGGAAGAAAGACCCAACAGGCCAAAGGTATAGAAGATACACCATTCAAAACCATAAAGTTAATTAAATATCGTTAATTTAATATACTAATAGATAAATGGCGAATTGGTCTTATGGTGTAATGGATAGCATAGGGGCCTCCTAAGCCCTTGATTCGGGTTCAACTCCCGATAAGACCGCCATCATTTTTACAGGTAGTGGGGGGAGAGTTTTTTTCTTTTTTTGTTCTCTCTCCCCGCTTCCATTAATATTACAAGGGCATATGGTGTAATGGATAGCATTTTGGCCTTCTAAGCCGAAGATTCGGGTTCAATTCCTGATATGCCCACCATTATCAAAATTAATTATGAAAAAAATGACACAATAAATGTCGGGGTGGCTGAGTGGTCAAAAGCGCAGGGCTTAAACTCCTGTCCGTATAGGTTCGCAGGTTCAAATCCTGCCCCCGACACCAATTTCAAGGACAAGTAGCATAGTCGGGTTAATGCACTCGGCTCATAACCGAGCGAACACAGGTTCAAATCCTGTCTTGTCCACCACAAACCTTTAAATAATAAGTAAAAGCACCGCACGAATGAGAGATTGAGATGTTCGGAGCGATAGTATTTTCTTTGCTTTTTATTGGTGTATGGGTTTTATTGTGGTCTTTAGGGTCTCCCATAGATGATGATTTTAGATGGGATAAGTGGTGAGTGAAGTTTTAAGTAGTCGGAATAAATATTATATCTATGGTGAGAATTACGGAAATATTTGATGAGTCTTTTGATTATATAAGGTCTCCACAATATATGATGCCTATAGTCGTGTTTTGTATTGGTTTTGGATTATCTACATTTACTCTCCAAAACTTGCAAGAGGCACAAATGAAATTATGGCAACCATTCTTATTAGTGGGTGGATTAGGACTAACTGTTTGGTCTGTAACTCAATTTTATGTATTATACTTGAACAGGGCGTGAATAAATGACCTCAGATAAAACAAACATCGTTATTGGAATTTATAATGCGGCAGTAAATAAAAGAGGGCTGAATCCTCAAAATGCATTTGAAGACCTTGTGAAAAGGATGCACACGATGGAGGTGAGTGCAGGAGAATTGCAAGGGATATTAGGGAAGAACTCCTCAAAGATGGTTGATTTTAATAAAGGTTGGATAGGTCAAGTTAGGTCAATATATCAATCATTAGAGAAAACTCCTCTCACCCCTTCCCAAATTACGGCAATCAAAAAAATAATCTCAATACTTTATTTAAGGAGTCTGCAACAAAAACAATGGGATAGAGAAGATAATTATATATCATTTGAGAGATTAGAGTTATCTGCCGAAGATTATTCGCAATCCAACATTCCTTTACTATTAATTGAATATTTTGAAGAATATAGAGATGAGGACTATAAAGGTTATTTACCAGAAATTAAAAAATATTTAGAGGAAATGATATCCACGAAACCTACTATAGAAGAATTAAAAGAAGTGGCAATTGAAGAAGGATTCTTACCTGTATTTGTTGAAAGCCCCGGTAGATTAACCAATACGCCACAAGACCAACAAAGTTTTGCCGGAGATTTGCCTTTAAAAAGAGGGGGTGTGATAAGATTTGCACCTACTCCTAATGGCCCATTACATTTAGGTCATGGTAGGGGTATCTCTATATTATCAGATTATGCAGATAAATATGATATGGAATTTATATTAAGATTTGATGATACTGATTGTAGTAAAAAAGGTTCTGATTTACCTGCGGAATTAAATATTTCCAATGTCTATGAACACATTATTGAGGATTTTACTTGGGTGAGGGGTAAAAGTCCTGATAAGGTTATTTATGCCAGTGATAGAAGAAACCTCAATAGGTATAATAACTATGGGAGAGAATTAATTAGAAACGGCTATGCCTATGTTTATTTTGATATGGGAGATAAGAATTATATTTATGGGACTTCTGTTGAAGAAAACTTAGAGATGTTTGATGAGATAATAAGGGGTGGTAATAACCCTCCTTTCAAAGATGCAGGTGTCTTATTGGGGATTCCTGCGGATATGAAGACATTATTAAGGATTTATTCAATGGATGATAAACAAATGAAAAATGAGATTAGAAGGTGGGTAGAATTAAATGTTTATGGAAATCTCTTGAAACCCAGTAATATTTTTGGTTATTCTAACACAGAAACAGGAACTAAAATAATGAGGTATCAAGAGAAACAGAACATTAGGATATTAGAAAGAGGAGAGGAGAATTGGCTTTGGCCTACTTTAAATCTTCAATCTGTAGTGGATGATAAACAAGAAGGAGTAACTCATGTCATTAGGGGGTTAGATTATGACTATCCTAAAGCCGTAAAATCTAATGATATTAATGTATTAAGAACTATTAGATTCCAAACAATCATGAGGGTGTTAATAGATGCTCCTCCTGTCGCATCAACACAAAATTGGGGTAATGTTTCATGGGATGGGAATTATACTCTTTCAACCTCTCAATTAAGGAAACTTATCATGGAGGGTCAATTAGGAAATAATGGGTTTTTACACCCTGACCTACCGACAATTTATGCACTAAGAGTTAATCCTTCCAACTGGGGCGGTTCTTTCAAATATTATTGGACAAGATTTAATTTACCAAATGCTTTAGACCCAGTATTTAAAGTTCAAGATTATCAAAAACTTAATGAGGAGTTAAAATTAAATTATGGGACTGAAAAATCTCTTATTGATAATAATTTAAAACTAATTAAAAAAATAAGTTCAAAACAAGATAAAGGAACATATCTTGCAGAAGGATATTAACCTACTCTTCTTCAAACAGATTAGCCCCTTCAAAAGAATTTCTAATAAAGGCTGAATGATAAGGCCAATGATATTCAAAATCATCCATAGTCATTGTCCAAATATCTATCTCCCAATTATGTGTTTGAAATCTTTCTTTCCAAACATACCAATCTTCAACTGTTGATTGAGGATTATCCGTTAAAAAGGCTCTTTTATAAAGAGGCCAATGATAATGCTTATAGTTGCAATTCTTAGAAATCCTATTAATTAAGTTTTGTGACATATTTTGATAAATTTTACAAAAAACACTCATCTTTTCATCTCCCATACATAGTCCACTCATTAGGTTGTATTTATAATTATTGGTTCATTGCATCCCAATCATATTCCGAAGCAAAATCTATATAATCAAAATTAGGTTCACAATTCCTACACCAATGTATAACACAATTAGTATAAGGTATTCTTTTCATGTCCATTTGATACTCACAACACCAACACTTCTCTTCTGCCATGATAGTGCCAATAAGTCATAGGTTATAATAGTTATGATATTATAGATTTAGTTTGATACTCAAACTTTAAGTAGTTGATAATAATAATGTTATGATTAGAGGAGAAAGTGGTTCTCCTATGAATAACAATGTGAAGAATATGGAGAAAAGAAATAGATTTACAAAAACGATGCTTACAATTTTAACTGCTATTATGCTGGCGATGAGTGCTGGGGTAGTAGTAGCAGATGGTTCCGACCCAAATGACCCTTCAGATGGAGGGGCAGATTGGGATGGTGATGGTTTGACGAATGCTGAAGAACAATCCCAAGGGACAAATATGAATAATGCCGATTCGGATGGGGATGGCCTCCCCGATGGTTGGGAAGTTAATAATGGTTTAAATCCAACTTCAGGTGGAGATGCAAATGGCGACCCTGATGGGGATGGATTGACAAATTCCCAAGAATATGCACAAGGAACAAATCCTAATAATGCAGATACTGATGGAGATGGGAAACCGGACAATACCGACCAATACCCTACAGACCCTAATGACGGTGAATACTCCGATTCGGATGGCGATGGAATTCCTGATGCTTATGACCCTGATTTCCAAGAATCTGATGCAGGTTCAGGAAATGGAGGGACTGAAGGTGGTGGAGAATCCGAGGCTGGTGGAGAAGGCGAAGGCCAAGGACAGGGCCAAGGTCAAGGTCAAGGTCAAGGACAAGGCCAAGGACAAGGACAAGGCCAAGGTCAAGGTCAAGGTCAAGGCCAAGGACAAGGACAAGGACAAGGCCAAGGTCAAGGCCAAAATCAAGGACAAGGACAAGGACAAGGCCAAGGCCAAGGCCAAGGTCAGGAAGGGCAACAAGGCCAAGGACAAGATTCTCAATCGAGCGAAGACGGGCAAGAAGGTCAAGAAGGAGGTCAAGGAGAGCAAGGTCAGCAACAGGATAACGGTCAGGGTCAGCAACAAAACGGTGGCGACCAAGGAGGGCAACAAGGAGGCCAAGTAGGTCAAGACCAAAATGGAAACAATCAGAATGGGCAGAATCAGCAACAACAAGGTTCAACCCAATCAGATAGTCAGAACTCCCAATCGGCGACAGACCAACAACAAAATCAACAATTGCAAAATCAATTGCAAAATGGCGATAATGACAACGATGGGGATGGCATACCTGATGATTTTGATACTGATGATGACAATGATTGTATTCCTGATATAATTGATGACACTCCTGAAGACCACGATGGAGATGGCATTGATGATGCGGATGATGACGATGACGATGGCGATGGTTTAGATGATTGGATTGAAGTTTCCGATGGTCTTCCATACACGGATATATACGACCACGATAACGATAATATTTACGATTGTTTCGATATAGATATTGATAACGATGGTATTATGAATTATGCAGATGAATTCGTTAGGGACCACGACAATGATGGTTTAGATGATAAAGATGATTCAGATGATGATAATGATAATATTTTAGATGTTGATGAAATAGGTGGGGCATTTGGTAGTTATCGTTACGACCATGATAATGATGGAATCGTTGATTCGTTAGATTTAGATGATGATAATGATGGTTTGTCTGATTGGTTCGAGCAAAATGATGGTTCTGATTTAACAGGACAGTTCGACCATGACAATGATGGGCTTGAAGACCATCTCGATGATGACGATGACGGCGATGGAATTCCCGATGAATTGGAGTTATAGAAATCACACATAATGTAATTAAGTCTTAGATATTGCGATATTTAAGACGCATTTTTCCATATACTCAAAGACTCATACCATGAGTAATAGAAAATAAAGAAAACAGTCATAACAAAATTTAATCCCCACCCTACGGAAATATAATCATCCATAGGATTCTCATGGAATAGGAATAGATAGATAAAGATAATAGGTTGCACCGCCACGAAGCCGGAGATGGGTCTTAAAATATCTTTAGTTGTAATCATGTATCAAACCTTTTTAAAGAGGTATATTAACTTACCTATTTTTATGCATCCAATCTATATCAGGGAATAAATAGTTTTTAATTAGATAAAGTGCTTCTGTGCTAAAATTATCTTCCCACTCTATTCCACTATAATCTCTTTCAATCCATATTAAATATTTGGAGTTATTCAAAACTATCCAACACGCCTCTATAAAACCCTCTTTTTGGTTATCTGCATACATTTTCATTTCGGCCTTAGAAAAGAATTCTTTATGGTGTAAAATTTCTTCATCGTCAAGGAGAAATACTGCATACCTTATTTCAAATGGATTCATAAATACTACATCATTTTTTTAAATATTTAATACTTCGCAACCTTTAACAAGTAATAAACCTCTCATATTATTATGGTGGAATATGAGGCTGAACATAGCATCACTTCATATGGGGCTGGAGTCGTTGAAATAGAGATTCCTAAAGATGTTTTAATATATCTTTTAGAAATTGATTTGTCAAAAAGTAAATACTCTCGTTTCTTAGATATAATTGTATTGGGAGATGAAGACATTCTGTATGCGGGGCCATTGTCTGAAGATTTAATACAGATTCTTTTCAATTCTAAAAAAAGTAAAATTAGTTCAATCACAATTATTATAAGACCTTCTCAGATTTTAAACATACCTACTACGAAATGGTATATATTTAACGATGAAATCAAGTTCTTAGTAAATGGGGTGCGGGAGATAGGTGATGTGGAAACCAATGACCCTAATTTTTTTGATGACGAAAGTTTTCAAGCAGAATGGGGTTAAAAAGATTTAAATATATGGTTGGAATATAGAGTATCGTGGCTAAATTAATTTTATTTACTGGAAAAGGCGGTGTTGGAAAGAGTAGCGTTTCAGCCGCTACTGCATTTCACCACTCTAATGAAGGTCGCAGGGTTATGTTGGTTTCATCCGACCCTGCCCATAGCACCGAAGATGTAGTGGGAAGAAGTGTGGGAACTCAACCCACACTAATTAAGGAAAATCTATGGGCTATGAATATATCCTCTCATAAGGAAGCAGAATTTTTTCTAACACAAATCGAAAATTACTTTGAGAATACTGTAAGTAAGTGGTTTCCGGGCTTTGACTCTAAGTTACTAACGGAATGGGCTACATTTCCGGGCATGGATGAGGTTTTCGCTCTTGAGAAGATAACAGAATTGACACAAAGTATAGATTATGACTTGATTGTTTTCGATACTGCCCCCACAGGACATACACTCAAAGCCCTAACCACTCCCGATTCGATGAATCGTTTTATTCTTAGGATTATCAGGATGAGGAGTAAGATAGAGAAACTGAAAACCCTCTTTATGAAGAAGGATGATACTGATAAAATGGTTGCATTTCTTCAAAACACCATTGATAGGATAGAGAGAATAAAAAAACTGCTCAAAGATGATAAATTCGTTTCCTTTAACTTAGTCAGTATCGCTACGGAAGCAGGTTTCCAAGAGTGTATCAAGACTGTTAATTTCCTAAAGGCGAATAATTTCCCATTAGATAACATCATCATCAATCACTTAGTTCCTGATTTTGAAGAGGATGTATGGGATGCAAGTGCAACCAACAAAGCAGTTTCTTTAATTAAGATGGAATACGACTTACAAAGACCATATAGGTTAAAATACGAACATCTATGTGAGGTCGAAGGCCTAAAGTTAGTAGGACTTTACAAAGTTCCCTTTCAACCAATGGGAAACCGATTGAATGATTTCTGCAAGTTGATTTGGAATGAAAATGGTATGGAATTCGAGTGTGATAAGTCCTATTCTATAACTTATACAGAAAAGGGGGCTGAACTTCTTTTGAAGATACCAAATTTAGATTTGATAAAGTGTGGTTCAGATGGATATAAGATAGATTGGAATCAATATAAATACCCTTCTGAGTTAAAAGAATATAAATTCAGTAAGTCAAGAATCCTAAAAAACGGGTGCAAAGTCATTTTCACTAAATAAGTTACATTTAAATACTTGGTATTTTATCAATTACTATGGATTCAGGACTAACTTTCGATTGGGACGGTGTAAGCATCGAAGAAGATTTAGTAAATATAGAATTAACGGAGTTGTTCGACCATTTTGGAGAGGGAAAGGTTTGGTATCGAGTTTCATCATCAGGAAAGGGTCTTCATATTATGATTGCTGATATGTATTATGACCCTCCTACAAATAAGATATTGTTAAGGCCGATAGCGATTGATAGCAAGACGCAGATGGAGTTTAGAAAGAAATCATTGTTGGAGTGTAAGGGGAGATTTATTTCTGATATACACCGTATGAAGAATGGTTTGAGAACATCAAGAGTTTTTGTAGTTAAAAATGGAATTAGGTCTTCTGATTGGATGGGGTATTATCCTAACAAGATTTAAATAGGTTAAATTCAATCTCATTTTATGTTCGATGTTATCGTTCCTACTTATCAACCTCCAATCTCATTATTGAAAAAATGTTTAGAGTCGATTAGAAAACAAAGTTTTCAAGATTATACCGTTTGGATTTGTGATGGAACGCCTGAAGACTGGAGGCGTTATGATGCCATGCAACAGGTGTTTGAAGAATATCCTGAGTTTAACTATGAAAAACAAACTGGAGAAGGGGTTTCTCAAGCGAGGAATCAAATCATAGAGAAGGGTTCTAATCCTTATATTGCGTTCTTAGATGCAGATGATTTTTGGAGAGAAGATTATCTTACTAATATGTATTATGAAGGAATAATGAAAAATCATGATGAAGGTATCAATATTTGGTTTAGTGAAATCGTGGAACAACTGGTGGAAGTTCATGAAGGTTATTTGGAAAATGTAGGAAAACAAGGAAAGGTGGGAATCAAGATAGAGAAGGAAAGAATTATACAAAGGTATGATGTATTAAATTTTATTCCCTTTGACTATCAATTATATTTCCATGTTAATTCGGCATTATGGTTTAGTGCTACTATCTTTACACGAAAATTAATAGAAGAAGTTCCTTTTAAAGAAGATTTATTTATTGGAGAAGATACCCATTTGACCTTAGAGTGTATTAAGAAAGGAGCAAAAACGCAGTTTCTCCCGTTCATAGGAGCGCATCGGAATATTCACTCGGCTCAAGCCACTCAACGATTGGCTACCGAGCCGGAATGGGTGGCGGAACAATTGAAGGATTTATTAGATTTACAAAGCCAATTAACCCAAGACCTGATAGAAGATGACTCAGGGAGGCTAACAGATTATCAGAAAAATATTCTTCTTGTTTATTTATTAGGAGGTAAAAAAAGAGGATATTCTTTTGAAGGAGGGAGTCAATCAATTTATTTAATTAGTGAAGAAGAATTGGAGTTGGAAGAACTTAGATAAAAAGTTTTAAATAGGTTAATGAATTTAAGAGAGATGTGGTTTTAATGGAAAAGAGATATTGGAATAGGGTTGGGATGTATGTGACTGAAGAATTTGCTAATGAGTGGATTGGAAAGATGAATGTTTCCGATGGACAAGGAGGCAGACATTTGGATGAGGATATTGAGGAGTATATCGTTTCTCGCCCACCAACTCCTGATGAGTTGAGAGCAGAAATAAAGGAACTTTTCGAGCAACCTTTTGAAGAGGTCGAACTTCCTGTTGAATCTCAAGCAATACTCTTTGCAGACGGAATGGAGAGAAACAGGGTTTCCATTCTCAAGGAGTTAAAAGCAGAAGGACACACCATCGAAGAGGCAAAGGAAATGTTTCAAGAGAGAATAGATAATGGTGTAGCAGATATTTTGGGTGTCGAGGTAGGAAGCCTTTCAGTAGGCTTAGGTGTTGCTTCCGAAGAGGATTCGGGGGCGGATGCAACCAATGTCGAATGAAGGAAAAAAAAATATGCCCTTAACTGAGGCATTAGTATTTGATATAGTTGAATATCTTTTAAATCATACAGGATATGGGTATTCAAATGAAATATCTTTTTTTATAGTTGATAAGAAACCAAAGAGATATACCTCAAGAGAGGTAGTAGGAATTCTTAGAAATCGACCTATGTTTAAACACGCAAAGGTTTCTGAAAGAAAGGGAGGCATTAGGTGGCGATTGGATGTTAATTCATTAGAAAGGTATCTTTTTCAAAAGGGATTTGAGAAGAAAGCCGAAACAAGAGGATTTTATGAGATGATTGGCAAACTAAAAGAAGAACAAATAGGAAAAACCAAATTAATAATGGAGTTAGAGGCAGAAATGGACACCAATCAATTATACGAGGCTCTATCTAAAGTGTGGGCTTAAACAGAATGTTTTATATAGTTAAAAGTAAGTTTAATTATCATGGAGTATTTCATTCGTGCCTATGGTGTCGAA
>Ga0080013_1002885_pt1 | contig 19202 bp, 15 predicted proteins | sample ETNvirenome_6_85_FD_69236 | JGI IMG/M metagenome (GOLD analysis project Ga0080013, IMG submission 69236) | Marine viral communities from the Pacific Ocean - ETNP_6_85 (SPADES assembly) (version 2) | ecosystem: Environmental > Aquatic > Marine > Oceanic | place: Pacific Ocean | collected 2013-06-19 | reverse complement strand
TTTTTAAAGACTAAGACATTTGGTTTGGCTCCATCGAACACAACACTTACTATAAAATATGCTTATGGTGGTGGTATTGCCGATAATGTAAACGCAAATGATATTATAAATTCTTCTAATTTAACTTTTGATATACAAGATAATTTATTATCAACATCATTAGTAACAGATGCAAAAAATTCAGTATCATTTACAAATCCAAAACCAGCATCAGGCGGTTCATCTGGAGAATCTATTAGAGAAGTTAAAGAAAATGCATTAGCTTATTTTCAAGCACAAAGTCGAGCTGTAACAAAAGATGATTATATTGTAAGAGCCTATTCATTACCAGCTAAATATGGTACTATAGCTAAAGTACATTTAGTACAAGATGACCAACTAAATCAATCAGTTGATTTAATGAATCAAGATACTCAAATTAAAGCAGAAGATGTAGGTAAATCAATTAAACAAGTTTCAGCGAGAATACCGAATCCATTAGCTATGAATATGTACACGTTAGGATTTGATTCAAATAAAGAATTATCACCATTAAATCAAACAGTTAAACAAAATTTAAAAACATATTTATCACAATTTAGATTAGCTACTGATGCTGTTAATATTAAAGATGCTTATATAATAAATATTGCCGTTAATTTTGCAATATTAACTTCAAATGGATTTAATAAGAATGATGTTCTTTTAAGGTGTGTTTCTAAAGTAAAAGATTTCTTTAATATTGATAGATGGCAAATAGGACAACCGATAGTAATATCAGATATAGCCTATGAATTATCTTTAGTAGATGGAGTTGCCTCTGTGGTAAAACCAAAACAAAATAATCTATTAGATTTACCTATTGTAATTGAAAACAAATACAGTGCAGCTGATGGTTATTCAGGTCATTTTTATGGAGGTAGTAAAATAAACGGTATAGTTGATGGTATTTTATACCCAGCTTTAGACCCAAGTATTTTTGAAATTAAATTTCCTGATTCCGATATTAAAGGTCAAGTCCTCGGTGATAATCTAGGTATAGTGGAGTAAGTCAATGCATTATTTTTTATATCCTGAAAAAGATACAACTATTTATGAAGCCAGTTCAAGTTTAAATTCTGGCATGGATGAAATATTAGAGATTAGAAAAAACGTTAGTGAAACTGGAGCTACTATAGATGTATCTCGAATTTTAATGAAATTTGATTTAACTTGGGTTTCAGAATCAATAGTTTCAGGTTTAATATCGAGTCCAAAATATTATTTAAATTTATTTGACGCTAATCCAAAAGCACTTGCTGTATCACAAAGTTTAGAAGCAGCTGCAATTAGTGGTTCTTGGGATATGGGTACAGGTCGTTCATATGATAATCCACAAACTGATGATGGAGCAAGTTGGAATTATAGATATAGTTCAACTGATGCTACGACTTGGGTTAATGAAATGACTTCATCAGGAGCAGTTTGGTATGCTTCAGGTTCAGTACCTATTGCGTCTCAGTCATTTAATCATAAAACAACAGATATGAGAATGGATGTTACTGGTACTGTAAATGCATGGTTAGCTGGTACTGTATCAAATGATGGTTTTATAGTTAAAAGAAATAGTTTACAAACAGCTTCTTATCATGCATCATCTTCAGAAGGTACTACGGATAGATTAGGAAGTTTTTCATTTTTCTCATCTAATACTAATACAATATATCCACCTACTTTAGAAGTTATGTGGGATGATTCAAAATGGAATACAGGTTCACTATCTGCACTTTCTTCTGCAAATTTAGAAGATAGTGTCATTTATATGAAAGGCTTAAGACCTGAATATAAAGAAAAATCTAAAGCAAGATTTAGACTTGTAGGTAGAGAAAGATTTCCAGAAAAAACATATTCAACAACTCCAGCTAATTTATCAGTTAAACATTTACCAAGCGGTTCAACTTTTTATTCTATTGTAGATGCAGAGACTGAAGATGTTATTGTACCATTTGGGACAGGTTCAAGAGTAAGTTGTGATTCAACCGGTAACTATTTTAATTTATGGTTAGATGGGTATCAACCAGAAAGATATTACTCTATATTATATAGAATAGTTAGTGGTAGTGGTACAATAGAAGAACTTGACCAATACTTTGATGAAGGGTTTACGTTTAAGGTAAGTCTGTAATGCCTTACTCAAAATCAGAATTAGGCAATGTCGAATTTTATAAAACTTTTATAGACCGTCTTAGAGTTGGTTATTTAAAAGAATTAAAAGAATATGCTGAGATTGGTTTTAGAAAAAATAATATCTTGTATTCTTTTGAAAATATTATAGAAGATGAAATATTAAATATAGGTTTAGGTATTGAGGATGCTCAATTAGGTGAAAATAACGATAATTTATATGCGGGTTATATTGATAAAAACCAACAAGAGATGTTAAAAACAGTAAATAATGAAAACTATCCAACATATATTAAATCTTCAACATTAGAAAAAGTAGTAGACAGAACATTTTCAGAATTAGATACTTCAGAGTTTGCAGATACACTTCCAGATGGTATAGTAGAAGGTGATATAATTACAAATGAAGACCCTGAAGATTTTAGAAGATGGTTATTAGAAACAAATCAAAAAAGATTTTTTCCAAATTTGGCAATTTATTATGGTAGAGGTTATTTGTTAAGTGAAATAAAAACATTAACACAAAGTCAAATAGATTCAATACCAGACGGTGAGGAAGTAGAATAATGAGTAGTAGATTAACTCAAAAAGATTTAGATATTATTAAAGTATCAGGTCAAACTATGGATTTAAAATCTCAAGATTTTGCTTATTTAGGTGGTGAGTTTACAAAAAATCCAAATGATTATGTTGAAGTTTTAATATTTGATACAAATGAAACTTTTTTAGAAAGTGGTATTGCAGAAAAAAGTGATTATACATACGATGATATAAATGTAAAATTAAATACAGGTACTATACTTAGAAGAATGGGTTATGATAGAGGTCGTTATATTGTGAGATATAATTTTTTGAGAAAGTTAGCGGGTTCTGCTGAAACTATATTAGTAGATAAAAATAATCAAATATATAATGGAGAGTTTCATAGAACATCAGATGGAAAAATAATGTCTGGAACAGAATCTACTGATAGTTCATTTGAGTTATTTCTAAAAGAAAATAAATATTTTGTGCATGAAATATCACCGTCAAGAAAAGAAGTAAGATTAGCCCCACAACCTATTAATGATAAAATTTATAAAGATAATTTTTATTATGCACAAAAAGAATTTAAAAAAATAACAATACCAAATACTGTAGAGTTTGTAGCAGCAAATAATGAACTTAAAGCTGACAGTAAAACATTAAAAGTAACTGGTAATACACGATTGAATGCACAAATGGTTGGTGGGTTTGTTTCTGTAGATAACGCATTTATTAAAGAATATTTACCTCCTCCAGGTGACCAAACTCAACCAGGAGAAGCACCTCAAAGTGAAGTAGAGAGTTCAACTGTACAAGCTAGATTTATTATATCTGATAATAGCGCTGCTCAATATAAAAGCGGTGATACAAATTTAGTAGGTTTATTTGAAAGATTCAACGGTATATCAGATAATGGGTTACCTACAAATACAGACGGTTTTGAGTTTATGGATAAACAAAAAGGTTTAAGAGGTATATTGAGTGTAGACAGTAATAGTTTAGTTAAATATAAATATACATCAGGAACAGCACAACGAATTGCATTAAGAAGTGTTTCAAGTAAACCTAATGTAGGTACTAAATATACTTGGGAAGTAACAGGTTGGGATTTAGATAGAAAAAGCGGCGGTGGATTTCATAAAAATCCTATAAGAGCTCACACCGTAAGTAATGAGGGTGATGTTTCTATCGCGAGTCCACAACCTCAAGGTGCTTCTTTATTAAAAGTTACAGAAAATTCTACAAACGGCAGTGAATTAATAATGGAACTTTGGAGTGAATTTTTGTTCGTAGGTATTAAATTAACAATAGAACCAAAGGATGCGGAAGCAAGTTCAATATACATCCCTGGGTTTATATATACAGAATAATAAGATGATTAACTTTAACGTAATAGATGGTTTAGATACTAATAGTACACCAATCGAAGGTATTTTAAATAAAGAATTTGAAATACAAGCGGTGTCTACAAATAACTCTGCGGAAGACGCCATTTATGAATGGAAGTTACAGAAACCAAATAATGTAGGTACTATTGATATACCAGACAGTCAAAGTAAGAGTCTAATAATTAAGTTAAGTGATGCTTTAATAGATAATAAAATAAGTAGTGAGGGTGTATATAAAATAAGTGTAAAACTTTCAGGTTATACTGATGCTGGTGTTGTAAAAACATTAGATGAAGGTTCTGTTGAGATAAAATTTAACGCTGACCTTACAGAAGCAACTTCAGATGAATTAGATACATCAAGACTTGTATTTAGTCCTTTCGTATCTACGATATCTGATATATCAGCTAATCAAATAAGTATAAAAAGTTCCTGGAATGAAATTAGAGATATTTTAAACCCTGAAGATGATTATTTAAAACCCACTAATAAATTTAGTTCAGATAATAATTCTAATTTTAATATAACATTTCGAAGTGGTAAAAGAAGAGATTTAAATACTTTTTTACATTTTGGTGATGATAAATTATTACTTACAACAAATGTAAAAACTGATAAAGTTACATTTGAAGAATTACCATATTCGGCAATCTTTAAATTATACGAAGAACTACCTGATGATATAGAAGAAAAAGATACAGCCTTTATTGTTAGAGAAGTTTTACCTCAAGTTGAAGAAGTTGTTGAATTAATGCCATATGACCAGGAGGAAGAAGATGTAATAGTTTTACGAGTACCTGATTCAACTAATGTAGATTCACCGATAACAAATAGGTCAACTACTTTAAAGAATTATAATGATTTAGTTACAGGTGACGCTCATCTAAAAAAAGAAATTGAAGATAAATATTTAACTGAAAAACCTAAAGATATAAATATAGATTATTCAAACTATGAAAATTTCATTAATTTTTCTTCTGCAGAAAAAAGACTTAAAAACTTTAAATATAAGATTCAACAATTAGAAACGTATACAGCAGAGAGTTCTTCTTTATTAAACATTTCAAGTTCTAATAAAGATGTAAAGATAATTGATACTAAAATAAGAGATATTAAGAATAACTTTGATGGATATGAAACTTATTTATACAATGTAAGTTCTTCATATGTATCAAGTTCATTAGGTGAATTTCCAGACGCTTCGTGGCCTAAGACAGGTACAGGTACATATGCAGACCCTTATAAACCAGTTAGTTCATCTAATCATACTTTTACATCTTGGTATGGTACGTTACTTGATAGAAACGGGCAGATACATAGTGCATCTATTTATGACGAGAATAATTCAAATAGATTAGTTAACTTATTACCAGAACATATAAAAGAAGATTCAGAAAATTCACAGTTTTTTGATTTTATGGATATGGTAGGTCAACATTTTGATGAGTTATGGGCATATACTAAAGCAATGTCTGATATTACAGATAGACAAAATGATTTGAGTAAAGGATTTTCAAAAGATTTAGTTTTCAATCTAGCTAAATCTTTAGGTTGGGATATGCAAGATGGAAAAGATTTATTAGATTTAAGCAGAGCTGGTTTCGGACAAAAATTAAGTGGTACTACATATTCACTTTATACATCTGGTTCACTATCATCACCACCTGAAAGTGATATTTCAAAAGAGATAACAAAAAGATTATTAGCAAGTATGCCATATTTGTTAAAGACTAAGGGTACTATTGGAGCATTAAAAGGTGTTTTAAATTGTTATGGTATACCATCTTCTATTTTAAGAGTTAGAGAATTTGGTGGGTTACAAAAAGACAATCATAAAGCACAATTTGAGATTGCAAGAAAGTTTACAAAGGCGTTGAGATTTAAAGGTGAACAATATGTTGAAACAACTTGGGCTGATGATGACGATAGTAGTAGAAAACCAGATACAGTAGAATTTAGATTCAGAGCAGTATCAGGTTCAGACCAAATACTTTTACAGAAAGATACTGAATGGGCTATAAAATTAAAAGAAAATGATTCACCTGATAATAATGGTACAGTTTCTTTTATGTTAACAGGCTCTAATGGGTTACAAGAAATTAGTTCATCAATCTTACCAGTTTTTGATGGTGAGTATCATTCTGTAATGTTAAGAAAAACTAAAGTTGAGTCTGAATTATTTGAATCAGCTTCATTTGAAACTACTAAGTTTAAGAATCCACCGTTTGTACAGAATGTTGAGAATGCAGAACAAGGTATAATGAAAATAGTAAGTAGTTCAAATGTAGCTAGAAGTGGAACAAAAAGTTTAAGCCACGAAAATACTTCTCGAAATCAATCTTCATTTTTTAAATTTTATAAGAAATCAAATGAAGTATCTGCGAGTGTTTCTGCAACATTAGCAACACAAGGTGAGAGTTTTATATTTTCTGGATTTGCAAAAGTATCCTCAAGTGAGGTTGATTCGGTAGGTCGTTTGAGTTTATTTGAATTAGATAAAAATGAAGAAGTTGTAAATTGGGATAGAGAGAGATGGTATACGGGAGATGATGGTGGTATAAAATCATCTGAACCAATTGGATTAAATGAAACTGAATGGGTACAGATAAAAGTACAAAAAACAATTAAATATCCAAATACAAAAAAATTAGGTGTAAGATTTGAAAACTTAAAACCAAAATCAACAATATATTGGGATGATTTTTCTCTTCAAAAAGTAAGTGATAATACCGACGCGATAACTGATACATTTAATTATGATTTATTCGTTAAAAAATATGAGAGTGGTTTAGATAGAATTATACATTCATCTAAAACGTCATTAAATATAGATGGTTCATCATCAAGTTCATATAATGCTTCTTGGACTGGTAGTGGTAATTTATATATAGGTGGTCATAGTACAGGGACTGGTTCAGGACGATTTAATGCTTCAAGATTTGGCGGTTCAATGATGGAATTTAGATTATGGACAGAACCGTTAAAAGAACAATATTTTAATACTCACGTAGAAAATCCAAAATCATATATTGGAAATAGTCCGTCTTCATCATATTATCATTTAGTAAGAAGATTTGCATTAAATGATGATAAAACTTTATCCGACGGTGAGTCTTTAAGAGATATAAGTGCTAATCAAACTTATGTACAAAGTGGTAGTGCTCGTGGATTTGGTGCCGCTAATACTTTTGAATCTGTAATTGATAAAACAAAAACAATTATACCGAATCACGGTCCAAATCGTAGAATGGCAACTAAAATACGAATTGAAAACAATGTATTAAGTGGTAGTGGTCAAGGAGCCTCATTAAGTAGAAATAAAAGATATGATGTAAGTGCTAATGATTTTTCACCGGTTGATTCACCTAAACTTGGTATTTATTTTTCACCAGTTGATGTTGTAAATGAAGATATAATATCATCATTCGCGAATCTTGACTTTAATCAATATTTAGGTGACCCACGAGATAATTTCAAAGAATCTTATACTGGATTAACAGATGTTTCTAATGAATATTTTAAAAAGTATTCATTTGGTTCAGGTAGTGCTAATTTTTGGGATTATATGCATATTATAAAATATTATGACCAATCAGTATTTAAACAACTTAAAAAACTTGTACCAGCTCGAGCTAAAACTTATATGGGTACTTTAATTGAAGGTAATATATTTGAAAGACCCAAATCACCAGTACAGAGAAATAATCCTACTTATGAACGTATAGATTACCTTGATGATATTAATATATCAAATATTGAACACGAGAGTGGGTCAGTTTTAAAAATAGAAACAGACTATCTTACTTATGAAGCTAATATAACAGCTTCTTATTTCAAATTCCCTTCATTATATAATTTAGCATCAAATGATAATTATAATGTTAGTTATGATGAAACATTCGATAGAAATTTATATATAAGTGGTTCTGCAAAATACGGTGGTCCTAATTATGTGTTTAGTGAACCTACTGGAGCTATGGTATTACAAAATAGAATATCAACATATAATAAAGAATATATGTATTTTTATACAAGTTCGCTAGATTTTTCGAATAGTATGTTTAATACAAGTGATAAGTATTTACATTTTTATAGTTCAAAATCTTTAGTCGAAACTGATTTAGACCCCGAATATCAATATATAACGGCTTTAAATCGTAGTTTTTATGAAGGTGTAAAAAATACTTTAAGTACAACAGCCGACGGTGATTATCCGGTTGTAATTAGAACAACTTCACCTACTGTAGCTGTACCAGTAGATTCTACAGATACTAACTTAAACATTATTGATACAGAATAATTAAAATGTTTAAAAATTTAATAAATAGATATTTATTTTTAGTGAAGTTATAACATAAATTTACAAATCTTTGGAGATAATAATATGGGATTTTTAGATAATTCAAGTATAACAGTGGACGCGATTTTAACTAAAAAAGGTCGTCGCATACTTTCACAAGGCGGTAATTTTAAAATTACGAAATTCGCTCTTAGTGATGAAGAAATTGATTATACATTATACGATGTAACACATCCAGACGGTACTGATTCATATGGGTCAGTTATTGAAAATATGTCTTTATTAGAGGCAGCACCTAATAGAACTGATTTTAATAGTTTTCTTGTAGACGGTTCTATGTCAGGTACAAAGTTAGTATTAGATAGTACTTCTTATACAGTCGATAATGCTGCAACTATAGCTATCAAACCAACCACACAGGGTGGTACAGCTGAACAATATAAGTTTAGTATTGAAAACACTAATATAGTTAAATTTTCATCAGTGCCTGCATCGAATACAGCAACAGCGGTAAGTGCAGACCTTATCGCACAATCTATTAACCAGAAAGCTACAACAACTGTTACTGTAACAGGTATGACAAGTGGATTAACTAAAGTTATTACTATAACTGTTAACAAAGACGTATCATCAAATACAGACCCAAGTCAAACACAAGATGATGACGATAGTGGTGGTAATGGTAGTAACACAGATGATAAGGCAGCCAGGGATAGTACCCTCATATAACTCAATAATATAGGAGAAAGATAAGAATGTCAGTTTATAAACCTTTAACAAATGAAGATGTAGTTACTAATGTAGCTAAAGTTACTTCTGGAGTTTTCCAGGACGGAGCTTCAAGTATAGCTACTTTTTTTACATCATCTACACAATATACAAATACAGGTGATTATAATGTTGATATATATAGGTATGACCCTAATACTAACGCATCAGCATCTGTACAATTTGGTGTAGCTTATGGTGACCAACAAGGTAGTGGTTCATTAGGTATAGTCGGTACTTCTGGTGAAAGACCTACTGCGGCAGTGTTTGGACAATTCAATCAAGTAATAAATCCACCACAAACAGATAAATTTAAATTTAGTGGTAAGTCAGATATAAAAAACTTTTATGCACTAACATTTAATCGTGCAAGAATTAGAGAAGCTTTAGAACCAGGTGGTTGGGAATTACATCTACAAGCTGCAGCTGGTAATCCAGTAAAATTAATTGATGATTCAAGTATTAATAAAGGTGGTAATACAGATGCAAGAAACTTTGCACCTGAGTATAATATAGTAAGTGGTACATTATCTGGAGGTGGAACTACAATTAATACAACAGCTGAAAATGAAAGTTCAACAGTTGGTTCATATGGTTTATTTTATCCAAGTCTCGGTGTTCTATTATTGAATCCAGTTAGATTACAATCAATACCATTAAATTTGATTACAAAGAGTGGTTCTAATAGTGATGATAGAAACGCGAAGTTAATGTATGAAAATATTAAATCCGGTGCTTACTTTCAAGCAAAGAGAGAAGAAGAAATAACTTCACGTCATTATTTTGTAAGAGCTACCGCTACTAAATTTAATTCTACGACAAATGAGACTTTTTATACTGAATCAGTATCAGGTGTTAAACAAGTAGTACCAGGATTAAATGCAGACCCTAAAACTTATATTACAACTGTAGGTCTTTATAATTCAACTGATGAATTATTAGCGATAGCTAAATTAAGTAAACCTATTATTAAATCTAAATCAAGAGAAGCCTTAATCAAAGTCAAACTTGATTTCTAAAGGGGTTCGAAATGTCATTCAAGAAAAATCTTGAACCTGAAGATGTTTTAATATCCTCATTTGAAACACATAAAACATACACACTCACAGAGGCAGATAGTGGAAGTGGTATTTATGCTGTAGGTATAGATAAACCTACTGATTCAAATCTTCATAATTTTAACATAAGTACAGCGGCTACTAAAACAATATCTTCGAGTTTATTTTATAGAGTACCGGCATATCAAACTATATTCAATTTATATTATAGAGATATAACTCAAATGCGAGGACGGATTGATTATATTAAAGGGGTACCGTCATCATCAGATGCAGTTCTTGAATATACCTATACCGAACCATTATCTAACTTAGTTAATAGTAATAGTAGAAGAACTTATAAACTAAGAAGACCATATACAAGACAATTACACGATAATGCAACAGTTATATCATTACCTCAAAAGTTATATGGAGAACGTGTAAAACCAAGTTCAGTAAGGATTGTTGATAATAGTTCTGCGGATACAATTATATTACAAGACGATGGGTTTGGTAATTTATATGATGTAGATTTTTCATCAAGTTTTTCACAAGGAGCTGTTACAGCCAATGGTAGTGGTAGTGTTGTAGGTAATATCTTTTATGATGATGGGATGGCTGTTATAACAGATACTGGTTCATATAAAGATGTTGGTACTAACAGTGGTTCAGATGGATTTAGTGTAAAATTTGCTTCTACTCAAACAATATATGAAAGAGAGTATGTATGTAGAATCGGTGAAAATGAATTTGAACATTCTACAAATAAAACTCTTAAAGAAGGTTATAGTGGTAGTGTAGGAATTTCAGGATTCAAACCTACTTTATTTACAAATACAGACCGTGATACTTTTAATTACGGTATTCTTGGTTATTCAACAAGTTCTTGGGATACTAACGGCTATGAAATAGGTACTACATTGATAGGACAAGCTTCACATTCAGACTTTGCAACTTATGTTACAAATATAGGTTTATATAATGATGAAGAAGAGTTATTAGCTGTAGGTACAACTTCCAAACCAATCAAAAATGATAAAGAATTAGCTTTAGCTTTTGTTGTGAGATTCGACACAAACTAACAAATTTTTCAGTATATATATGATATTTATATACGAATAAAGTCTATATGCCTTTTTAATCTAAGAGGTTACATTAACATAGAACATAACGGGGAATTATATGCGGAAATTTATGATGGTATTCTTGATGTTATTGGGATTAGCATATTCCCAAACACCTATTATAAGGTTAATGCAATCAAGAGAATACAAGACACCAAAGTATTGGTGGAGAGACCAAGAAACATTTAAGTTAAGAGGATACTTAGCAGATGATACTACTGGATTAGCTAATCCAACAAATGGTGTTTATACGAGTACTACAAAAGGTGTTGCTTATAAGAATAACAACTTTGATGCATGGAGAGATTCAGTAATGACCATCGCTGTTACTCTGGATGATGATGGAGCAACCGTAACAGCATTTCGTTTAGATATAGTATTCGACAATGACTTATTTACCTGGGACAATACAACTATTACAGGACACGATTCAACTCGTGTAGAGAAAGGTGCATACTTAGCAAGTTATAGTGAGGGAGATACAGACTCAACTGATGATTATTCATATGAAGTAACTTGGTATAATAATGTTGGATATGTAGATTCAATACAAACTGCGGGTAGTGAAAAATCTTCAAGTGATTCTCGTTATGATTGGTTAAGAATAACTATGGTATCTCATAGTACTGATAGTATAACATTTGGTAACGGAGCGGGTAAACAAGTAGAATTATTAAAATTACATTTTAAAGTAAATGATGTTGTAGATAATTTTGGAGCACGAGATTTTAGAGTTGCTACCAAGTATGAGGGTAACACAGGATATTATACTTATGTAACGAATGGAAATTATTTAACTACTTATAAAGTTTTTATAGATGGTAATGTAGGACAATGGGGAGATGGTGTAGGAAAAGCTCGTGGTAATATTACATTACACCCAAAACTATTAGATGTTGAGGGATACTTTAGATATATTCAAGGCCACGGTAGAGCTACAGGAGCAGTGTGGGATTATGAAGATAACAGTCCGACTTGGGAAAGAGGTCCACAAGAAAACACATATCCATATTGGAAAATAAAATTTGAGTTAGACCATAATGAAGCTAACTTTAGTCCAAGAATAACGAACTGGACAAATCCAGAACTTATTTCAAAAGGTACAGAAGCTCAACACGATGGAACTGTAAATAAAGATGATGTGATTGGTCATTATGCTTCAGGAGCAAATGGATATTTTTATGATAAAAAATCAACAAGAGCAGACCAAGTAGTACCAGCAGAGGGATTTCTTGGTATTTCTTATTATGATTCAACTTATACAGATGACAAAGGATATTATAGTATTCAGTTACCAAGAAACAATAGATATCGTATATCATTCTGGCCACCTGATGCAAGTGATGATATAGAAACACACGACCAATTTGAATTAGATAGACGAGCAATTACAACTGTAGCAGATGCTGTAAAGTCATTCAATCACCAATCAAGTAAATTTAAAAATTATAATGCTGGTGGAACACGAATAGATACATTAACTGCTCTTGAGTATTTGATAGCAGATGTAGATGGAGATGACGTATTTCAATTAAATGATACCTATATATTATGGTCTTATATAACAAGTCTTTTAAATAATTATACACACCATAATGGAGACTCTTATGAAGATTGGTCTACGATTGAAGTATTCAAAGAAGGTGGAAGTGCTAATAACTATGTATATTATCAGACTGTAAATGGACAATCAAGACCTCAAAAGTATGAGTTCACAGTTTTTTGGGATGAAACAACACTTGCAGAAAAATCAAGACTTGATAGAACAAGTGAAAATCCGTATTATTTTGTTAACAATAACAGAGGAAACGGAGATATTAAATGGTTAGATAGTTTAAAAGCACCTATGGCAGTAACCAAAAAATTACTTGATGCGCAGAGAGTATTAAATGTTGATGGAAACTTTGCAGGTCAAGTAGAAATTTTAAACCCATTGATGGATGACCATCAAACAGGATTAGATACACTTCATCTGATATTGGGAGCTGGATATTCTTCTTGGAGTGCAGCAAGAACAAGTGAAAAGAATGGATATTCAGGTAACCCTGATTATCTAATGCCTGATATAGCATATTATTTTACAGGTGATGTTAATGCTACAGGTACAAAAGTAAAAGAAATAAACGACGGTAAAACTGGTAGAGGAAGTACAACTCCTAATGGGTATATTGATAATGAGGGTTCTACATTTTATCGTTGGGGTGGAAGTGCACCATCTCATCATTTAAATAAAATAAATGACGGTAATGATGAACCTAATAATACTTTAAGTGGATTTAATAATTCTGGTGATTTTGAAGATGGAGTTGATGTAATTCTTTCCTTACCTGCAGATTCTACAGTTAGAGTTCAATCGGGTAATCAGATAGAAATACCATTAACAATTACACCAAGAGAGGGAGTTAATATAGCAGGATTTGAATTTGAAGTTGAATTTGATACAACTGTATTACATTTTATAGATATGAAAACAGATATATTACCAGGTCCTTGGATGACATATGTAAATGTTCACGAACCTGTAGATAATTACAGAAGAGTTTCTTTTGGTGGTATAGATTATTCACCAGGTAATGCACCTGAAACGTATCATATAACTAAAGAGATGGTAGGATTGAATTTAGTATTTGAAGCAGCATTTCCTGATACTGAATGGACACAGGCTCCAATAAATTTTATTGGTAAACATGCAGCTTCAGACCCAAATGGTAGAGACTTGAATATGAGTAAGAGTGATGGTGAAGTATGGGTATGGAATAAGTATTGGGCATTTGGTGGTGGAAAACCAGATGAAGAAGCAATGACATACAATTATCCAAATCCTTTTATGGAGAACACAACATTCCAATTCTTTTTAGATGAATCAAAAGATGTAAAATTATATATCTTAAATTCAATAGGACAAAGAGTTGGAACATTATTAGATGAACACATATTAGAGGGATTACATACTTTTGAATTTACTAATGAACCGAGTGTTTTTCTACCTGGGGTAAGTGCATATGAAAATCATCAAAAGTTAGAACCTGGTGTTTATATATTTGTTTTACAAACAGATAATAGAATTAAAGCTAATAAATTTACGGTAGTGAAATAATGAGTCAATTTCAATTTATTATAACAATACCAATAATAATGATAGTATTCTATCTTGGATTTAAATTCATTATATGGATACAGGAGAAAAACGAGAGATGAAGAAAAATAAATTTTGGATATTATTTGGTTTAGCAATATTACTATCTTTAGGTAGTCAATTATTGGCACAAGCAAATAGAATATTAACAATAGCACCTACTGCTCAAACGAGCTCAATTGGTAATGTAATGTTACCAATGATGAATCCAGCTCGTAATCTATATAACAAAGACCATTTCAGTTTTAGTAGAGTAAATTGGATGACTAATATTGTAGATGATATGAGTTATAACTTTATAAATCTTGATAGAGGCCCATTTGGAGTTAATATTATGTTCTTTAATTATGGAGAACAAAATCGAGCAGATGTAAATGGAATTATACAAGGACAATTCACACCATTAAGTGCAATATATAGTGTTGATTATGCACGTAAAGTTGGTAAATATAATTTAGGAGTAAATGCAAAAGTAATAACACACGACTTACATACACAAAAAGCAACTGGATTTGTTTTTGGTGTTGGTGCTTATTTTCCAAAAGTATATAAAGATTTGTATTTAGATGTTATGATACAGAACTTTGGTATGGCACCTAAATTTGGTGGGTATAAATCAGAATTACCTACAAGTTTAAATATAGCTGGAACATATCCATATAAAGATTTTATGTTTTATGGTCAATTTAATAAAATGAAAAAACATCAAACATTTGGTATGGGAACAAGTTACAATTATAATAATAAGTTGTGGGGAAAAGTTGGATATTATATAGATGATATGCACGAATTAACTTATCCCACATTTGGATTAGATTTTAAATATGATAAATACGTTATAGGTATGAGTTATATTTATGGAGACAGAACGTTACCATTAAGTAACACAATTAGATTAACAATAAACCTGGAGTTGTAAAATGGCGAAGAAAAAAGTAGTGGATGCAGAATCCGCAATAGAGGATATGAAGAATAAAAAGTTCGGATTATCGATACAAAATATCATAGCTCTTGTAACAGTTCTATCAACAGGAATAGCAGGTTGGTATTCATTTACCGGTCGTATTGATGGATTAGAAGAGATAGTAACTGGATTTGCAGATGCAAGTGATATTGAATTAGTAACAGAAAAATTCGGCAAGTATGATGAGGATTTCAAATATCTTCGTGAGAAAGTTGATGGATTGAAAACACCTAAAATTAAATCTTATGATAAAGATGTAATGAAATTACAGAATGAGATTGATAAACTAAAAGGTGAAATCAAGAAATTAGAAAAATTACTTAAAGACCCCTTAGCAGATTTTAAATAGGAGATAACAATGAAAAACCATTATCGTTTTGTATTGTTTTTTGTTTTAGGTTTCGTAATGTCCCAAATAATTGGATGTGCCGCTTCCGTTCAAACAGAACAATATGTAGGTGAATATGAAAAAGAAAAATCAATGGATGAAGTTGTCGTAACTAAAGTTGATGGATTGAAACTTCTTGATGTAAAATTCAATAAAGAGTTAGAAGATAGATATCCTGAGTTAGCTGAGAAGAGAGTAGCTTTCGGTTTAACACAAGAACTTCAAAACGTAGTTTCTTATATCGGTAGATTTAATATGATTGAAGCCGATAGAGATATGCAATTAACTATTCTAAATGATTTAAAAGCAAACAATGCTAAAATTAGCAAAGCAAAGTATTCTGGTTATGTAACCATTTATGATTTTGCTGTAAATCTAAAAGAAGAAATTAAAACTGGTAAGGTGGAGACTATTAATGAAACAATAGTTGGTATTCAAGTTAAGTTAATTAACAATGAGAATACACAATATGTTGTTGGTAGTGGTCAGGGAAGAGCTTCAACCATAGGTAGAGGATTTTTAATGAATCCTAATATGGCTTGGAATCAATCTTCTTTGAGTTCCGCATCAAATAAAGCTATGGAGACCGCCGTAGTCAATGTTATAAAAGCAATTGACCGAAGAGGTTGGTAAAAAATGAATGTGGCAGAAATTAGTATTCCTTTTTCTACTTTGGAGTAGTGTTTCTGCCCAATCGTTTTTCTATTCTTATATAGACCCTTGTGAACAAACTATAGTTCGTAGTAATATCGTACTCAACGGTGAACAACAAGGATTCCAAGTAACTTATTATAATCGTAGTAAGTTTTTTACATTACAAGAAGTATTAGATGGTGATTTAGAAACCTGGACACAATCAGTTTATCAAGATTTTGAAGATTTATTTCCGTGTGCGGTTAAAGTAGCTGAAGAAATACTGTCTTCAGTAATTGCAGAAAATGTTAGTGAACAATTTAGTAAGTCAGAGGGTGGAGAAGATATATCATCTACACCACAACAGGTTAATTATGCTATCCGTTCTACACAAGGTGAAGAAAAATGGATAACATCATTCAATAGTGTTTATACTGCAGAAAGTTTTGATGGTACTAAACGACACGATGGTAATGCAAATTTCACTAATGATTTAAGAAAAGGTTCTCTTACATACGGACAGGGATTTAAATTTAAGGCTAAAAAACAAAATGTAGTATGGAATGGAAGTGCTTTAACATATAAGACATTTGAGGGTTGGGATTGGTTAGTATCTACATCATATGCTAAATCATTACAGAAGAAGAATGCCGAAGCATTTGTCCTTACAGGTTCATATGGAAATGTTAGTAGTAATAACTTTGCAAATATAACAATGGTATATGGTCAAAGATTCCCATTTAAGATAATGGGCGGAAATACAGTTACTTTTTCTAATTATATTGCTTATACTTTGATGAGATATTATGAGGGAAATAATCCAGAAGATAGATATTTATTATTGAGAAGTCCGATTATTTTTATGCCAACCATATCAATTGATTGGAAATTAGGAACGGCATTCTCATTTAATTTAGGTGTTTCAATGGGATATAACACCGTAGTTAATGATTATGGGGAAAGAGATAAGAGTTTCAGTATATTATTTGGAACTTATTTTTAGGAGAAATGTAATGAAAAAGGTGTTTTTATTTTTATTATTATTAGGATTTGTTAATGGTCAAGTAGAAATAGAAAGAATGAAAAATGAAGCTAAAGAACGTAGAGAACAGGTAAGACAAGAAGCTAAAGCACAGAACTTACCAGTCCCAGCTATTGTAGATGCTGATTTGGTTAGACCAACATTGAATGTATCTAAGTTTGTAGGTACAAGTGAGAATGTCGGTATTAAAGATGATAGAATAACAATGGGAATTTCTCAATTATTACAAGAGGCGTTCCAAGAATCAGACTATATTTTAACGGATGATAGTGATGCTAATTTTACTGTATCGGCAGAGATAGTTTACATAGGTAGACCGAATGAAGCGTTTAGTATACTTGGGTTTATAAACGGTAGAAAAACTAAAACACAAGTAAGATTGAATATATTATTAAAAGAAAATGCTACAGGCAAAGTAATATCAAGTAGAGGTATGGGTGAGATTGATACAAAGATATCTGCTACTGGTTTACAGATTGAAGAAGATGGTGTTCCTTTTAGTAATAGTGAATTAGGCGGAGCATTAAGAAAAGCAATTGATGATGCAACGGAGAGTTTGATATGAGAAAAGATACCTTATTAGGTATAGCATTAAATGTTATTTTTGTTTTATCTATTTTTGCAATAAGATATAAATATGCTAAACAAGAATATGATTTTTTAGTTACTGATAGTGAAAGACAAGAACAATTAATAAGTGCTAATGAATCTTCTATAGATAGTTTATCTACAATTACAAGAAGATTACAAATAGATAATGATACTCAAGATGAAAAAATAAAGAAATATTCTACAGAGTTATATGATTTAGTTCGTTGGAGTAAAGAATACGAACAAAGATTACAGAATCTAATTGATAGTGTAGAGGCTTTACAGTTAGAATTAGCAAGTATTGAATCATCTACAGTACCTTTTTTACAAGAATTTGGAACACAAGATAATTATATAAAAGTGTTTGGTAGAACTGGTTTACGGATTAGAGATAATAAAGTAGTTGAAGCTAAAACTATAACTGATTTTGCAGGTGAACTTACGTTAGGAGCACCTGAGATAAAACAATTAGATAAATATGAGTTTCAAGCAATTTATCCTGATAATGAATTTTTGAATTTGAAAATAAAAGGTGGAAAAAGTGAGGTGATTAAATTAACACCACCAAGAAATCAAATTTCAATAGGACCAATGTTAGGTATTCTATATAATAGTGATACTGGATTAACTACACCAACTATAGGAGTAGGAGTAACTTATAATATGATTAAACTTTGGGATTGGAAATAAAATGCCAAAAGGAGATTGCTATATGGCAAATGGTAGAGTTGTTATGGGTAAAATGTCTGCTCCCGATGAAAAAAAATGGAAACTTTGTCATGGTGTAGGAATTTTACAATCAGATGGTAAACCTTTTGGACATGCTTGGGTAGAGAAGGGTAATACGTGTATTGATAAAAGTAATGATAAAGATATAAAGTTACCAAAAAAAGTATATTATGCAATAGGTAATTTTCCAGTTAAAGGATATAAGATTTATAAATATAGTCCTGAAGAAACAGGATTGGCGATGGTAAGAAACAAACATTGGGGGCCTTGGGATTTAAAACCACCGAGATAAATTATGATTAAATTAAAAGATATAATTAAAGATGATAAGGGGTTAGGAGATACTGTTTCTCGAGCCATAAAAACCGTTACAGTAGGTAAAATTAAAGAATGTAATGGGTGTGAGCTTAGAAAAGATTATTTAAACAAAGT
>Ga0080013_1002884_pt1 | contig 19202 bp, 25 predicted proteins | sample ETNvirenome_6_85_FD_69236 | JGI IMG/M metagenome (GOLD analysis project Ga0080013, IMG submission 69236) | Marine viral communities from the Pacific Ocean - ETNP_6_85 (SPADES assembly) (version 2) | ecosystem: Environmental > Aquatic > Marine > Oceanic | place: Pacific Ocean | collected 2013-06-19 | reverse complement strand
CAAAAGGTAGTGGTGTTATCAAAAGTGTAGATTCCACCACTCAACTTACTTTGGTTGGTGATACTGGACTTACTGCAGAAGTTGGTTTAACGGAAACTTATAATATTTCTGAGCAACCAACTTATCTTCCAGTTGATTCCAACTGGGACGGTAATGAAATTTATGGTGTCGACACCAGTGAGCAATCAGCTGCCCGTACTGCGGGTTCGCAATACAAACCTGCACATGCGGGTTGGGTTGGTATTACTACATATGTGGATATGCACGGTTCACTGAGAGTTAAGTCGGAAGTATTAGTTGCTAGTTCTACTATTACCAGTGACTCTGCTGATGATACAATTTTACCAGACTCCTGATACAATTTTACCTTTAAGTTAATATAATATGAGATTTAATGAATTGACGGAAAGTAATTATATGCTTTTCGCTATAAAATTTTATAATAATCCTCAAGCTTTGACTAAGGATGATTTTGATGAAGATTTGAAACGAATAAGATATGTAAAAAAATTATTGCGAAAATATAGAAAAGATGGGATTTTAAAATCCCATCTTTTACTTAATCATTTAACTGTCTTATTTAATGTATTTGATGATGCCGCAGTTCCTTTGCTTTTTTATAATATGGAGGAAGATTTGTGGCCCTCGTTGAAAAGTTTTTTAGTTTTTTTAAAACGAATACCAGAATATCCAAAAACTGAAATAGATAATATTATAGATGATGATTATTGTACCAGAGTATTAAATTCTATCTAATGGACATAAACAAAATTATTTCTATAGTTAGAGTTCTTAACGAAGAAGGTATGACAGTAGGTTCTGGTCAAATTGCTGGAACTCATGAAGCAGGAGATGATCCTCCTGTTAAAAAAAGAAACAAAAAAGTTTATGCAAAAGGTGGAATTAATTCACGTAAGTGGTGGTTGCAATATTTAAGAAATACCTAATGTTCAATCAATTATCCAAAGTGGCAGTTTTAGAATCCAAACTTGAAATATATGAAGATCTCTCTAAAGAAATGCTTACGAAATTGGAAGCAGCTGTAGATAAAATTTCTGAAGGTAATAATCGTATAGCACAAATTCTTACAAAACATGATGAAAGAATTGATCAAACCATGAAAACTGATGCAATTATTATAAAAATGATTGATGAAATTAAATTAACTAATGAAAAAACACATATTATAATTCATGAAAGAATAGATAATGTTCAATTAGAGATGAAAAATTTATTAAAATTTAGATGGCAACTTAGTGGAGTTTTAATTCTTGCATTTTCTATTATCACTGTTGGAAGTCATTTCGTACCACAATTATTGACGTCACAACCACAGCGGGTTATAATAAACAAACAGTAAAACTACTTTTATAATGGATTTGGTGGATTCCAAGTATATTGGAATGGTATCTTCTCGTCTTCATAAGTTTAAGAGAGTTAAAGATAACCTATACAACTTTCGTTGCCCTATTTGTGGTGACTCACAGAAAAATAAAAATAAGACACGGGGATATATCTACCAGGTCAAAAATAATACTAACTTCAAGTGCCATAACTGTGGTGCAAGTATGTCTTTGAATAATTTTCTTAAGACTATTGATACTTCTCTGTATAAACAATATACACTTGAAAAATTTAAAGAAGGACATACAGGTAAAAATTTTGTGGTGGAAGAACCAAAGTTTGAGTTTAAGAAACCAGTATTCAAAAAATCAATTGATCTTCCAAAAGCATCTGAAATTCCTTCAGCAAAAGAATATCTTGAAAATCGTAAACTTGATTCAGATAAGTTTTATTTTGCTCCAAAATTTAAAAAATGGGTAAATACGCAAAAGCATACCTTTGATAATGTTGTATATGATGAAAGTAGAATTATTATTCCACTTTACGATCAAACTAAAAATTTAATTGGATTTCAGGGTAGAGCACTAGATAACTTGCCCAATAAATACATCACTATTATGCTGAATGATGAGGCACCAAAACTTTATGGGATGGACACAATTGACACTAAAAAACCAATATACATCGTTGAAGGACCATTTGACTCCACGTTCGTGGAAAACTCTGTTGCTATGTGTGGGTCCGATGTTGATGTTGGGTCGTTTGGTTGGGGCAATTATATTTGGGTTCTTGATAATGAACCACGTAACCGAGAAATCGTCAACAGAATATCAAAACTCATCAATAGAGGATGTGAAGTAGTGATTTGGCCAAGCAACATTAATGAAAAAGATATTAACGACATGATTCTTTCTGGACATGATGTAATGTCTGTGTTAAAATCAAATATACACTCTGGTTTACAAGCAAAGATTAAATTTAACAATTGGAAAAGGATATGAGTAACGGGACAAAAGTCTTAAAAAGAAATGGAAAAACTGAACCTCTAGATTTAAATAAACTCCACGTTATGGTGGAGGAAGCATGTAAAGATTTAGCTGGAGTTTCTGCATCTCAGGTTGAAATGCAATCAGGTATTCAATTTTATGACGGCATTACAACTGTAGAAATTCAAGAGATTCTGATTCGCTCTGCAAGCGATCTTATTGATCTCGATCACCCAAACTATCAGTTTGTGGCAGCACGTCTTCTTCTGTTCGCTACTCGCAAGCAGTTGTACGGACGTATGTATGAATTTCCATCTGTAAAACAACATGTTGAGCAGTGTATTAAAATTGGTGTATATGATGCAGAAATCCTCGATCTTTATTCTGATGAAGAATATGATAAACTTCAGTCGTTTATCGATCATGATCGTGATTACTTGTTCACTTACGCTGGTTTGAGGCAAGTAGTAGATAAATACCTAGTACAAGATAGGAGTAGTGGTTCTCTTTATGAAACACCACAATTTATGTACCTGCTAATTGCAGCAACTATTTTTTCAAAGTATCCTAAAGATACAAGACTCGATTATGTCAGACGATACTACAACGCAATCTCGAAGCACAGGATCAACATCCCAACGCCAATCATGGCAGGGGTGCGAACGCCTCTCCGTCAGTTTGCGAGTTGTGTTCTCGTTGATGTTGATGACACCCTCGATAGTATCTTTAGCAGTGATATGGCTATTGGTAAATATGTTGCACAACGCGCAGGAATCGGCATCAACGCAGGTAGAATCCGTGGCATCAACGCTAAAATCAGAGGTGGAGAGGTACAACACACAGGCGTGGTCCCCTTCCTTAAAAAGTTTGAATCAACTGTACGATGCTGCACTCAAAACGGCATCAGAGGTGGTTCTGCTACAGTTCACTTTCCTATCTGGCACCAAGAAATAGAAGACATTATTGTTCTTAAGAATAATAAAGGAACCGAAGACAACCGAGTGAGGAAACTTGACTACTCAATCCAAATTTCAAAACTTTTCTACGAACGTTTCATTAAGAATGGGGAGATTACATTATTTTCCCCTCATGATGTACCAGGACTTTATGAACGTTTCGGCACAAACTCTTTTGATGCATTGTATGTTGAGTATGAGAATGATGAAACCATTCCACGAAAGACTATCAAGGCTCAGGAACTTTTCTTAGATATTCTCAAAGAACGTGCAGAAACTGGACGTTTGTATATTATGAATATTGATCATTGTAATACACACTCATCTTTTATTGATAAAATCGAAATGAGTAATCTGTGTCAAGAAATTACTCTTCCAACTAAACCACTCAACCATATTGATGATGAATCTGGTGAAATTGCTCTCTGCATCCTTTCTGCTATTAATGTTGGCAAAATTAGGGATCTTGAAGATCTTCAAAGTCTTTGCGATCTTGCTGTTAGGGGTCTTGATGAACTCATTGATTTTCAAAAATATCCAATCCGAGCAGCAGAAATTGCCACAAAAGCACGTAGATCACTCGGAATTGGTTATATTGGATTAGCACATTATCTTGCTAAACATAATCTCTCATATCAAGATCCAGAATCATGGAAACTAGTTCATGATTTATCGGAAGCATTTCAATATTATCTTATCAAATCTTCCACAAATCTTGCGAAAGAAAAAGGTGCCTGTGAATATAATCATCGTACAAAGTATGGTAAAGGAATTCTTCCAATTGATACATATAAAAAAGATGTAGATGGAATTGTACCAAATGAGCTTCAGTACGATTGGGAGAGTCTTAGAACTCAGGTTTTGGAATATGGAGTACGGAACTCAACATTGTCCGCACAGATGCCTTCGGAGAGCAGTTCCGTTGTGTCAAATGCAACAAATGGAATTGAACCACCTAGAGATTATTTGTCCATTAAGAAAAGTAAAAAGGGTCCACTTAAACAGATTGTTCCCCAATATGGATCCCTTAAGAATTCTTATACGCTTCTTTGGGATATGAAGTCTAATTCGGGTTACATTAATATTGTTTCTGTAGTGCAAAAATTCTTTGATCAAGCAATCTCTGGAAATTGGAGTTATAATCCAAAAAATTATCCAAATAATGAAGTTCCAGTTTCAGTTATGGCACAAGATCTTTTGACTACATATAAGTACGGTTGGAAAACTAGTTATTATCAAAATACATATGATGATAAAACTGATGAGTTTGATGAATCAAAATCAGAACTTGATAATTTAATTTCACAATTAGAAAACGTAGAGGAGGAAGACTGTGAGTCTTGTAAGATTTAAGACGAATAAAGAGGAAAGACCAGTGGTCGATTCTATGACCGTGTTCAATGCAGAAGAGGTAGACACTAAAAAGCAACCAATGTTCTTTGGAAAACCATTAGGTATTCAGAGATACGATTCTTACAAGTATCCAATTTTTGATAAACTTACAACGCAACAACTGGGATATTTCTGGAGACCCGAAGAGGTATCCCTCCAGAAAGACCGTGCGGACTATCAGACATTACGCCCTGAGCAAAAGCACATTTTTACCAGCAATCTTAAGTACCAGATCATGCTGGATTCTGTACAAGGGCGCGGTCCTGGGATGGCTTTTATACCTTATTGCAGTCTACCCGAGTTAGAAGCATGTATGGAGGTCTGGGGGTTCATGGAGATGATCCACAGTCGTTCATACACTCATATCATTAAGAATGTTTATGCAGACCCTTCAGATGTATTTGATCACATTCTGAATGATGAACGAATTGTAGAACGTGCGATGAGTGTGACTGAAGCATATAATGACTTTATCAATGCAGCACATCATTATGATAGTACTAATGATTGGCAACACGCATTAGAAGGAGTTCCTTACGCACAAGACTCAAGATATGAACTCAAACGCAAACTCTTTAAAGCAATTGCGAATGTTAATATCCTTGAAGGTATTCGATTTTACGTATCATTTGCTTGCAGTTTTGCTTTTGGCGAACTCAAACTTATGGAAGGAAGTGCAAAGATCATCTCACTGATTGCCAGAGATGAGAATCAACACCTTGCCATTACTCAAAATATTCTGAAAAAGTGGAGAGAAGGTGATGATCCTGATATGGCAAAAATCTTCAAAGAAGAGGAGCAGTGGTTAATTAATACTTTTGAGAACACTGTAAATCAAGAAAAACGTTGGGCAGAGTACCTGTTCAAGGATGGTTCGATGATTGGTTTGAATGATAAACTGCTTCAGCAGTATGTGGAATGGATTGCCAATCGTAGAATGAAATCAATTGGACTTAAACCAATCTATGACATACCTGCAAAAAATAATCCACTACCTTGGACAGAGCATTGGATCTCTTCTAAAGGTCTTCAGGTCGCACCCCAAGAGACCGAAGTTGAATCCTACATCGTTGGAGGAATCAAGCAAGACGTTACCGAAGATACCTTTGCAGGATTCTCCTTGTAAAGGAAATTGTGCATGTAATTGCATAAAAACTGAGGATGCATTAGAAGCATATAGAGAAGCAGCAAAATCTGATGCTTTTCTATTTGGTGATTATAATGGTTATGAAGCATATACTGAGGACTCCTAAAGGGAGTCCTTTTTTTATAAATATTCTTATATGCATATTGTAAAAGAAATGTCACTTACAAATAAAGAATATGGTGATCTTAAAGGTTTATACGCACTAGTATATTCTGAAAAAATTAATATTGATTTAATTGATGAGATTGTTGATGAGTTAGTAGAAGAACTCATCTCAGAAGGAGTTGAAGAAGAAGAAGCATACGCTCTTGTAGAAGAAGCAACTGATACTTATATTGATGAAGCAAAAGTCACTTTTGGTAGTGATACTGCTCCTATAAGAAAGTCTGGTGCTCTTGTAGGGGCAAGAAGAAGATATGGAATGAGAAAGGCAGGAGATGCTCTGCAAGGTGCTAAGAAGGCAGCAGGAAGTGCATACAAGACTGCTAAATCAAAAGCAGCTAGTGTCGCAGTGGACGTTGCTGTGGCAGGTAGTATGGCAAAAGATAGTGTTGGAAAAAAAATAACTGCAACAAAAAAGAAAGCAAGTGAAGTAAAACAAGCAGTTCAAAATGCTCCTGGAAAGGCAAGAGAAGCAGCATCAGACGCAAAGAAAAAGACAAAGAGTGGTATTAAAGGATTCATTAAACGTCAAGCACAGAAGGTTGTGAGTCGTATGAGTGAAGAGAATGTAGAGGAAATCTACAAGGGTAAGCACGGTCAAACTGAAAAGCAGTATCAGGACAGCAGATCTGATACTGGCAAGATGATCTCTGGCGACTCTAAAATGAGTGGATCTAAGTATGCTCAGGGTAGAAGAACTGGTAGTGATGCTGGTCCTCAACCTGCTGGCGGTTCTAAGAAACCTGCAAGTCAAGGTAAGATGGACAGCGGCAGTCGCACTGATCTAACATTCCGTAAAGCAGCACTGAAGAAAGAAGAACTCGAAGCAACTGGACTATTCTCCGACAAGGAGATTGAAGCAATCATGGAAGCAATGAGTTCTTATGATAAAAATCGTAAGAGAGCAGCACAAAGAGCAGCAGATAGAAATGCTGCGAGAGATGCTGGTAAGACTGGTGTAGTTCCTGGTGTTGGTTATGTAACTCCTAGAAGGGAGAAAGAAACTTATACTGACGAGCAAGGAACCGTCCGTCATAAGTCTGGTGCTAAGAACGAGTAAGTAATATAAAACTCACATAATATTATAAGGAGGATTGACAAGTCTCCTTTTTTTATGTAGACTAGGTTTGTCCCCGTTAAAGATAAATAATATCTATTATAATACTATAGTATGAGTTATGAAAATCTTTGGTTATACCTGGAATGAATTTTTGATAGTGATAATGTTGGGGATTACTTTAGCTTTGTTTATATCATTACCAATAAGTCATAACAATCCAAGAACTATAATAGAATCAATTAACTATAAAGATTAGACCTTCTTTTAAATGATTCTTATACTTTTGATATCCTATCTTTTCTTCTTTAATATATGAAGTAACACTTTCCCATATAGTTGTTCCATCACTTACTTTTACATTTTTTGATGTGGTGAGTGTTTTTTTATGCTCTTCTGTAAGTTTCTTACCGTACATAGGATTCCCTTCACCAGAATACATTTTGCTAAACTTTTCGCGAACTTCTGGTCTATACATTGGATTGTATGATTTGTCTTTCATTTTTTTACTTCTCATATCACAGAATTTGTCATTCCTAAGAACAACTTCATAAATTCCAGATCTTTCACTTACAAAAAATCTTCCTTCAATATTTGTATTATAATAATCGTCTGTCATTAGAACATCTCTTTTGAATTGCTCCATGGTCTCATAATAGGACATAGATTTTTTATGTGGGCACAAATAAAGGATCTCTCTTAAAAATTTATCTTCACCAAGAAGTTTTACATCATTATTAAGATCATCACAAGAACCAAAGTACTTTTTCCAGTCACTTTCTTTGGTCTTTCTTCTACCAGTTTTTTTATCCTTTCGTCTTGTCCAAAAGGATTTTTTTCCAATATATTTTTTATCATTTGTTAGGTTTGTTATTATATAAACAAATCCTTCCATACCTTTGGGAGATTCTATAAATTCTTTTTCATTATATTCCCAGAACATAAAAATACTTTCTACCATAAAAATATTTATATTGAAAGTATTTTTTAATTTATAAATAAAAATGATATTACAAAAAAATATTATGGAGACAATTGATTCGTATTTCAGATATTGTGCAGAAATAAGTAAAGATTTCTATAAAACCGAGTATAATCAACATGTTCTTCATATAAAAAATGTTTTCAAGGATCCATATAGGATGCTTAAGTTTCAGTCTTTGATTAGTAAATGGGAATCTTGTGGAAGTCTTAAACCTGGAATTATGTCTTTAGAACTTCCATATTGGACTGGTAAAGTTATTTCTGATGATTTGTTGTCAGAGTTTAAAGATATAAACGATATTTTTAATAAGGTTGAGTTCCTTTATTTTTATTATAATAATACTGGACTTGATGCTCCTGAAGATGACCTTAGAACTAATAATGCTCTTCTTCCACATACTGATAGTAGAAATGATACTAATACGAATACTTTTATCTGTCTCATTAATTTAAATAATAGAAATGTATCTACTGCATTTTGGAAATATAATAAATCCTTATATGATAAATCCTTACTTGAGGATAGTATGGAATTGTCTGAGTTTGAGGCGTACGTATCAAAGATAACTTACGATAATTATAAGCAAAAAACTAATAATGGAATACTAGATAAAGATTTTGAAGTATCATATGGATTCAATGAAGCAATTTTTTATGATGCTACGTGTTTCCATCAAGCTATTATCGATAAGCATTGGACGAGAGAGAATCCACGCATTATGCTGAGGTTGGGATATAATATCGAGAAGGATGATGGGTATTATATTGATCAGTAAGTTAGCAGTTGTTTCTAAATAAGAGAAACTTGACAACGGTACTCCAGCGTACTATAATTCAAACATTCTAGGACGTTACATGCGGAAAGATTATGGAAACTTTAGAACAGACTCTTGAAGATACTCATACTTGGGTGGTAGATCGTCTATATACTTTATGTGATACAGAAACTGATGATCTTCTCTCAGTTATTGAAGATGCACATGCACTGCAAGCAGAGTTTTCTGAATGGCTTAACCCAAATACCAAAGATCATGAAATTGTTTCATTAGAATATATTGGAGATTAATATAAGTATTCATGGCAAATGTATTATTTCCCACCACTATTATCGATAACTTTTTCGATGATCCTCATGCCGTAAGAAAACTTGCGTTATCTACAAAATTTTATCCTAATAAGGATGGAAGATGGCCTGGTGCCAGAAGTGATAGGATAAACAATATTGATTATGAGTTATTTGAGCATACTGCTTCTAAAGTACTTTCTATTTTTTATGATCTAAACCAGATTAAGAGTTATAACCTTTATTTATCGTTTCAACATATTGTTCCACGATATGAAAGAACTAATCCTCGAAATAGAGGATTTATCCATCGCGATCAATTTTTGTTGGGCGGTATAGTTTATTTAAATGAGGAATATGAAGATGGAATTGGAACTTCCATTTACACTCCAAAAAAATCGTGGTATTGTACTACTAGTCATAAAATGTTGTCAGATAGGGTTAATAATTTGAAAATTAATTGTTATACAAACAAATCTGAAATTGCAGATGATGAAGTAAAAATGTGGAATAAACACAAAGATAGATTTAATGAGACTGTCACAGTACAAAATGTTTTTAATAGATGTCTTTTGTTTGATGGTACTACATTTCATGGAGTACCAAATTTTGGTACAAAAGAACGATTGAGCATGAATGTATTTTTGAATGATATTCGATTCGAAGAAGGGTCTGTACCTACTTGGCCAATGTATAGGGGTTCATGTACGTAAACAAAAAAATATAGTAAACTAAATTATTAATTTAATCTTAAAATGAAAAAAATTTCAACATTAACAACATTAACATTGACAGCACTGACGTTAACTAATTCTGTTTGTGCGTATCCTTCTATTACTGAGATTAATTCTCCCCTTGCTGTAGAAGTTCCTCCCATAATTAAGTATGATCTCACCTGGAAGTGCCCTAATTGTACTCCTAATGAAAAATATGTGCTTGAACAAATTCAAGCAAAGACCAGAATTGCTGACCGTAATGCTCTATCAACCCTGATGGGCAATATTAAATCAGAGAGTAATTTCCATCCAAACATCTGTGAGGGTGGTTCTAGAGTTCCTTATACCCAATGTTATAGTGGGGGATATGGTTTGATCCAATGGACTACTGCAGGTCGATATAATAACTTAGGTAAATTCTGTGCAAAGTACGATTGTGATCCAAGCAGTCTAGAAGGTCAGACTCGTTATATGATTAATGAGAATATCTTCCAGACACAACTTCCTTATTTTGAAGGTAGTGGTCAAACTGTTCGTCAGTATATGATTCCTGCCTACTACTGGTTGGGTTGGGGAATCAAAGGTAATAGAGAACTTTATGCATATGACTATACAAAAAAATTAGTGTATAGTTAGTTGCATATATAATAATATTTTTTTAATAGGTATTTAAATGACTGAAACAATTGCAAAACTGGAAGAATCTTTTACTTCTTGGAAACTTGAAGATGAAAAATTTCAAAATGGAAATAATGCTGCTGGTACTAGAGCACGAAAAGCACTGCAAGAAATTTCAAAAATGGTAAAGGAACGTAGGCAAGAAATTTCTACAGAAAAAGTTGCCCGTAAGGAATCCAAAAAATAATAACGTAGATGGCATTTTTAGATTATTATTATATTCCATCACAAATGGATAGCGATATATGTAATAAAATTGTTGAAAAATATTACGATCCCTCAATTTTAAAACCATCTTTTGTTACGAAAAAAAATGTTTTAGATACTGAAATTAGAAAGTCTTCTCAAACATGGCTTCCTAGCGATTGTTGGGTTGCTGGTATGTTAAAACATTTTATTGAATCGGCAAATATAAACTATTATAATTTTGATCTTACTGGTTGGAAAGATAGTATACAGTTTACTGTATACGATCCTCCAGATAATCGGTATAATTGGCATATTGATATGGCGGATTCTGAAAGTAATTCTGAAAACAATATGATTAGAAAACTGACTATTGTTATGGGACTTTCTTCCGCAAAAGATTATGGGGGAGGAGAATTTCAAATTATATTTCCAACAAAAAAAGTAAAAACTTTAAAATTTAATGTTGGAGATGTAATTATGTTTCCTTCTACTATTCCACATAGAGTCAGACCTGTGAAGTGGGGAAGAAGAATTAGTTTGGTTGGATGGTATGGTGGACCACCTTTTAGGTAAGTTGACTTATTTTTGTTATTGGAGTAAAATGACAAGGAAGTGCGTCGGGAGAGCAATCTCCCATTTTGCGGAATTAGTTTAGGGGCAAAACTAAAGGTTTCCAACCTTTTGTCACCAGTTCGATTCTGGTATTCCGCTTTCGGGTTATCCGAACACCCGAAAAATAAAATGAGTATAAATACTCCGTTACTTATTGTAACGAATTAACAGAACTTTGTCGAAGTTCTTATCATCTGCGGGTATTAATTCCGCAAGTAAATTAAAGGTATTAAACAAATGATCAAATCTGTATTCGCAGCTACTGCTGCTCTGTCCATGTCCGCTGGTGCTGCTTTCGCTGGCCCCTATGTTAACGTCGAAGCTAACTCAGGATTCACTGGATCTAGCTACAATGGAACCGCTACCGACCTTCACGTTGGTTATGAAGGTGCTCTTGGTGAGTCCGCTTCGTACTACGTTCAAGGTGGTGCTACTGTAGTCTCCCCTGACGCCGCTGAGAGCGACACTGTTCCTTCTGGTAAGGCAGGTCTAGGCGTTGCCTTTACAGACGCCCTTGGCGCTTATGGCGAAGTCTCCTTCGTTGGTAGTGGCGATAGTGACATCGATCGCGGTTATGGAACCAAATTGGGTGTGAAGTATTCATTCTGATACTATAGACACATAGACATCTAGATGTTATACTGGGGGTGCGACGGCATCCCCCTTTTTTATGAAAAAATATTTTATAACTTTCATAACGAATCCAGGAACACTGACCTCCATTATGTTTCTGGGAATGCTAGTACTGATAGGGGCACTGCATAACCATGCACACTATCAGATGAGTAATGATCCCGATGCATATGTATTTCAGTGGTGCAAGGCAAACCCAGAACGATGTACTTATAGATCACGTTAGATAGGGAATAATAATGAAAAAGAAAATGAAAAAATCGGAACAAAAAATTGCAGACTGTGATAACATTTATGATATGATTGAGATACTACAGTGTCGTATTGAGGAAATAGAAAATGAACATACCCAATTGATTCGTAAAATGGGTGAACTAAATAGTCGCGTAGACGACTTTTCTACAAATGAAAATTAATCTTTGGTACTCTAAGAGTATGAGTCAATGGAGATGGACTCTCTGTAAAGAATTTAAGAATGGTGTTACGAAAGTAGAACAACATGCTGGTCAACGTGAAGAATTGTGAGATGCAATGAATGATGTTGCCAATACGGTAGAGTATATGTTAGAAGAAAAAGTATAAATATTTAAAAACTGAAGACGTATAAAGAATTATACAATGGAAAATATAAAGATTAGGTGTCGTTCCTGTGGAAAGGAATTGCAAGGACGCCCAAGTAAGACAGTTTGTTGTGGTTGTCCGAATATGACAACCATTCGTGGTGATAAGATTTCAGCAGTTGACTTATCAAAGGTTGTTATGTTAAACTCTTATCAACCTAAAAATAAAAAACAAGTTCTTTCATCGGAAGATATTTTATGGCATGAACAAAGAAAGCATCGTAAAGTTCGTAAAATGAATTTTGAAACTAGATAAGGAAGGTCAATCCGATTGGTGACGGAATCGCTCTTGAAAAGCGTTGAGGTATTAAAACCCTTGAGAGTTCGACTCTCTCACCTTCCGTTTCCAATAATAGTATAATGGAACCCATTTACATAACAGGTGTATTAGATGATAAAATATTTTCTAATTTTTCAGATCATGTTGAATCTGGAAATAGTGGATGGTTTTTAAATAATAGATCTGGACAGACAAAGAATGATTATGTTTTTTGGGGTAAAAATAAATCGGAAATAAAATCTGATATTTTTTATTATAAAATTTCATCTATTATCAAATATAATTTGTTGAGAATATGTGATAATGATTTAACTTTACTTAATTTTCATGTTAATGGACAAACTTCTAATCAACATGGAGAACCTCATTACGACTATACTGAAAAAAACTATGCCTTAACATTTGCTCTCTTCACCTCAAAAAAATGGAATCCTTTACATGGAGGAGAGTTTATTATTCAAGATCCAGAAACCAATAATTTAAAATATTATGAATATGGTTCAAATTGTGGAATATTATTTTCTTCTGATTGGAAACATATGGGTCAATGTCCAAACATTAAAACTACGCGATTAAGATCAACAGTTGCATTTAGATATTGTGATTCTTCCAATTATGAATATTTTTTAAAAAAACATCCAAAAACGACGTGGGCAAATGCTTGGTAACTTGAAGTTTTTAATTATTTTCAGGTATTACCTTGGTTGAAAATAACCCTATAAAAACTTTTTTTATTAATTATAACTAGTATGACAATTTGAAATTTAATTATGTATATTAATTCGGAGAATACAATGAACATTTTTTTAGATACTGCAGATTTATCTGAAATTGGGCGAGGATATGACACCAATTTAATCGATGGCGTCACAACAAATCCATCATTGATTAGAAAAAGTGGTAAAAATCCTGTAGATGTAATTAGGGAGATGTCGTATCTCTTTCCAAAACTTAAATCAATTTCTGCAGAGGTAGTTGCAGATAGTTGGGAGGAAATGGTTGAACAGGCACAAGACTTTAAAGATCTAAGCAACGTTACTATTAAGGTGCCATGTACAGTTGAAGGGTTAAAAGCTTGTTACCATCTTTCTAAAGATTTAATTCCAGTAAATGTAACTCTTGTTTTTTCTGTTTCGCAAGCAATTCTTGCAGCGAAAGCGGGTGCAAGTTATGTTTCTCCCTTTGTTGGTAGATTAAATGATAATTCATTTTCTGGAGTTGCTTTAGTACAGTCTATAAGTGATACATATTCGGTACAAAATGTTAACACTAAAGTTCTTGCTGCTTCTTTAAGAGATGTGCATCATGTTGGTAGATGTTTTGCTGCTGGGGCAAATATATGCACACTTCCACCAAAAGTATTTTGGAAAATGTATGACCATATTTTAACTGAAAAGGGACTTGAAATTTTTCAAAAAGATTGGGAAGAAGCATCTAAATAAAGTATACTTAATTTGATAATTATTTCTTTTAAAAATCATGGCAGATACTAATTTTTTCATTTATGAGACTGGTGCTGATCCTTTTACTGAAAAATTTGCGCCAGGAATCTCAACAAATCCAACTGTTCCTAGCGGTTCGATGTATATCAAGAATGAAGGTGACACTAGTATAAATGTACTTTACTATGGAACTATTACAGTTAGTGCTTTAGGAGCTCCAGTGAAAACTGAAATTCCTACTTCAATTACAATAACGGAAGTTGCGACACCTAATCAAACAACCGTGACATGGACTCCTAACGGGTTTCAATCTTATGGTGATACTGATGGTAATGGTAATGAATATTTGAGTTGGAGAACTGATAATAGTGGATCTCAATATCTAACTTCTGGATATAGTTTTGATGTATGGTCGCCTAGTTTATATGTAGACATCATAGGTAATAGTAGAACCTGGGTAGGACTTGAGGATGATGGACCTTATACATTAAATACAAATAAGCATACGCTTAATTATTATTATGATGGACCAACAGCAGCACACTGGTCCAAAGGTGGTAAGATTGGATTCACAAACGTCAATTGATTCCAGTTTTTTGTTTGGTTCACTTGACTGAAGTTCATATTTATCCTATAATGTTCTAGTAAACACACCAAAAGAATGGCACTGACTGAAAAATTTAAAATCAAAGATCTCAACATTCTCAAATCCGCTGCAGAAGGTGAATTTTATCTTGATGTAAAAAATCCTAAACTTTACAAAAAAGTTAAACGTTATTATGAGAGTTTGGGAACAGTGTTTTCTGGCGATCCTCTTGATGATTATGAAATTTTAGTTGATTATCTTGTTCAAGATCTTGAAACAGTGAAGGCATTATGAAAGTTGCTTTAATTACGGGAATTACGGGGCAAGATGGTTCATACTTAGCAGAACTTCTCCTTGAAAAGGGGTATGAAGTTCATGGTATTGTGCGTCGTGCTTCTTTGATCAACACACATCGTATTGATCACATTTATGATAGTATTAAATTACACTATGGTGATTTAACAGATGCTACAAATCTTATTAGTATTATTCAATTAGTACAACCTGATGAAATATATAATTTGGGTGCTCAAAGTCATGTAAAAGTGTCTTTTGAGATTCCTGAATATACTGGAATGGTTGATGGATTAGGAACCCTTCGTATTTTGGAAGCGGTTCGTTTATTAGGAATGGAATCTAAAACTAGAATATATCAAGCATCAACATCAGAAATGTTTGGTAAAGTTTATGAAACACCACAAAATGAAAAAACACCTTTCTACCCAAGATCACCTTATGGAGTCGCAAAAGTATACGGATACTGGATTGTCAGAAATTACCGAGAATCGTATGGATTACATGCAAGTTCTGGAATTCTTTTCAATCATGAATCCTCTAGAAGAGGCGAAACTTTTGTCACAAGAAAAATCACTAGAGGACTTTCACGAATTTCAGTTGGGCAACAGGACGTACTTAATCTCGGAAACTTAAATGCTATGCGTGACTGGGGTCACGCTAAAGATTTTGTTGAAGCAATGTGGTTAATGCTACAGCAAGAAATTGCTGATGATTACGTTATTGCAACTGGACAGCAATATTCTGTCAGAGAGTTTGTTGATAAAACTGCCCCTTATTTTGGTATGAATATTGTATGGGAAGGTGAAGGACTTGGTGAAGTTGGTATTGATAAAAATACTAAGAAAATTGTAATTAGAGTTAGTGATAAATATTTTCGCCCTGCTGAAGTAGAAACACTGCTTGGTGATGCTTCAAAAGCTAAAGAAAAATTAGGTTGGCAACCTAAAATTTCGTTTGATGAACTCGTTGAGGACATGTGTATCTATGGACAATAATTCTAAAATTGTAGTTGCAGGTGCCAATGGAATGGTTGGATCTGCAATTATCAGAAACTTGAAAGAAAAGGGATATACAAATATTATTCCTATAACCAGAAATGAAGTTGATTTGACCAGTCAAATTCAAACTTCTTACTTTTTTAAAACTCATAGACCAGAATACGTTTTTAATGCTGCCGCTAAAGTTGGTGGTATCATGGCAAATAAAAAATATAAAGCAGATTTTATTACAGATAATTTAGAGATACAAACTAATTTAATTAAATACTCTCACAAATTTGGCGTTAAAAAATTTCTTTTCTTAGGATCTTCTTGCATTTATCCTAAGTTTGCAAATCAACCAATTACAGAAGATCAATTGTTATCTGGTCCCCTTGAACCTACAAATGATGGGTATGCTATTGCTAAGATCACTGGCGTGAAAATGTGTCAAGCATATGTTCAACAATATGGGTTTAATGCAATTTCTTTGATGCCTACAAACCTTTATGGTCCTAATGACAATTTTGATTTAGAAACTTCTCATGTTTTACCTGCAATGATTGCTAAGTTCCATAAAGCACTTTCTCATAACAAATATTACGAAGTAAAAATGTGGGGAGATGGATCTGCTAAAAGAGAGTTTTTGCATGTAGATGATCTTGCAGAGGCGTGTTATGTTGCTATGAAAAAATATGATAAACCTGATCATATAAATGTTGGTACAGGTGAAGACGTAACGATTAAAGAACTTTCTGAACTAATATCAAGCATTGTTGGATATAATCGTGATATTGATTGGGATATAACAAAACCAAATGGAACTCCAAGAAAAGTTTTAAATGTTGATATTATAAAGAATCTTGGTTGGACTCCAAAAATTAGTTTATCTGACGGAATTTCACAAACATACGATTGGTATAAGGAAAATGCAATTTAAGTGGCCTTTGATGAAAAATAATATCACCTTAGGTGATAGATATAATCTAGCAAAATTTGTTTTAACTTCTGATCGTTTTACTAATGGTGGAAAAGTTAGAAGTTTTGAAAAAGAATGGTCAGAGTGGTTGGGTTGTAAACACTCACTGTTTGTTTCCTCTGGAAGTACTGCAAATTATCTTCTACTAGCATCAGTAAAGGAATACTATGGTCTAAAAGATGGAGACAAAGTATTAGTACCAGCAGATACTTGGGTAACAAACATTGCTCCAGTTATTCAGTTAGGATTCACACCAATCTTTTGTGATATTAATTTGGATAATTTTAGTTTCTGCGAAGAAGATTTACAGTATATTGCAAAAGAACATCCAGATATTAAATTAATTTTTACAACACACTTGATAGGATTTCCTGCAAATAGTAGTAAGTATTCTGAATTATTTCCAAATGCTTTAATTATTGATGATGTATGCGAGTCTCATGGATGTAAAAATCCTGATGGATCTAAAGTAGGATCTGATAGTATTGGAGCAACTTTTAGTTTTTATTTTGGACATCATATGTCTACAATTGAAGGTGGAATAGTTTCTACTAACAATTATGAACTCTATGACTTGATGAGAATCAAACGTTCTCATGGTCTTGCAAGGGAATCTGAAATGTTTGATCGATATAAAGAGATGTATCCAGATATTTCTAAACAATTTTTATTTGTCACTGATGGATATAATTTTAGAAATGATGAACTTAGCGCAGTTCTTGGACTATCTCAATTGAAGAGACTTGATTCATATATTGAAAAAAGAAATGAAAATTATTTAATGCTTATTTCTTTGTTGGAAAAGTATCCAAACTTATTCTATGTACTTAAGTATCATGAGGGAGTGAGTAATTTTTGCTTTCCAATTATTTGTAAGGACGATAGGTATGCTCATAGGTTGAGAAAAGTTTTTGATCAAAATGGTATTGAACACCGTCCTATTATTGGTGGAAATTTACTCAAGCAACCATTCCTAAAAGATTATTCTATAACCACACAGAAAAAAGAACTTAATGTTGATAAGGTTCATTATAATGGAATTTACTTGGGGAATAATCATTTTATTGGAGAACAAGAAATAAATTTACTTAGTGACATTCTTTCTTTACTATGAGTTTTTCTATCAATTATCTGGGAAATAATGGACATTTGGGAAACCAGATGTTTCAATATTGTGTTGTTAAGGCATTAGCAAAAAAATATAATACTGAATATTGTATTCCTCCGAGCAATATTTTTGGTAAGCACTATTATCAAAATCTTTTTAGTAACATTGACGAAGCCTTTGATATAAAATGTTATCGTGGAATATCATCTTACACAAATGCCAATGAAAAATTTTTTCATTATGATGGTGAGTTAATAGAGTCTCTATCAAATGGAGATTACAATCTTGTTGGATTTTTTCAATCTGAAAAATATTTTAAAAACATAGAGGATGAATTAAGAACCAAAGACTTTGTATTTAAAAAAGAAATACAAGATGATTGTTCTGACATAGTTGATCAATATAAGGATTCGATTGCTATTCACATTAGGAGAAATGATTTTCTAAAAAATCCAAATCATCCTGTCCAGGATAATCAATACTATATTGATGGTCTGAGTGAGTTTCCTACAGATATTCCAGTTCTTGTTTTTACTGATGATATTGAGTGGGCAAAACAACAAGATATGTTTTCTGATGGTAGATTTATTATTTCAGAGACTGATAATGCATATTATGATCTTTACATTATGAGTAAATGTAAGTATCATGTGATTTGTAATAGTACTTTTGGTTGGTGGGGTGCTTGGTTAGCAAATAGTCAAAATGTTGTGGCACCAAAGAATTGGTTTGGTGGTTCATTAAAGGGTTATATCACTGATGATATATACTGTGAACATTGGAAAATTATATGAGAAAAAATGAAAATTTGAAAAGATATAATTATTTTGTCAAAGAGAAAGATTTTATTCTTAAAAAAGATAATCTTTTAACCAGAAAGGAATGCTCTGAACTTATTAAATGGGTATCTGATAATAAGAGTGTAAACCCAGATAAGAACAAAGATGATTTTACTGGGTATGATTATTGTGATCTTATGGATATTGGTCAAAAT